>JGI24698J34947_10000463_pt1 | contig 18954 bp, 12 predicted proteins | sample TergutMp193P3_FD_34947 | JGI IMG/M metagenome (IMG submission 34947) | reverse complement strand
TCGCCGTATTTTGTCGCGTAACCGACCCAGTCCTCGCTTAAATTGCAGGTATTGGCTACGCGGCCGTTTACAATGGCGGATACGGCGTAAAGGGTCGTCATTCTGATTCTGGCGGGTATGTTTATGGAAGCCTGCCTGTTAGCTGAAAGGCCGCCTTGTTTTATCGACTCCAGAAGCGCGTCCACGCTGTCCTTGATGTTTACGACAACGTGTTTTATCCCCAGAACATCGACAAGCTGGCGCGAATAGGCGATGTCGTGCTGTTCGCCCTGCGGCATCAGCACGCCGTAAACTTTTCGCGGCCCCAGCGCCTGCGCGCAAAGAGCGGCGACTGTGGAACTGTCCTTGCCGCCGCTTATCCCGACTACGGCGTTACAGTCCTTTCCGTTTTTTTCAAAATACTCGCGTATCCATTGCACAAGATCGTCTTTTACTTTCACTGCGTCAAACATTTTCTTCTCCTTTACAATTCAATTTTGAAAGGAAGAGCCGGAAGCCCTTCGCTGTTAAATAACTGCCTGTCGCGCGGGTTATTCGCCCACGCGTACAAAACCTTTTTCGCGTTCTTTACGGCGGATAAATCTATGCTGATTGAATCCGGCCCTTCGATTTGCGCGCTCAGGCGCGATTTGGCTTTTTCGTCAATCACGGTGACATAAGGTTTCTCCTGCACGTGTAACCCCTTTGCGCAGTTGTCAAAGAAGACGAAAAGTTTTTCCTGACGTTTTTCAAAACAGCGCAGTGTCGGACCGGGAGAGGAGTTTTCTTCTTTAAAGAGCGTCTTTTCCGCCGCAAGAAACAGGCGGAAACCTACGTCTTTTTTATTGAGAGGATGAAGATCGTTCCATTCGCCGAGATCGAGGGCGGCGGCCATGCCGGTCGCGGGAAGGGACAGAGCGGATTCTTGAGCTTGGCGTATTATTGCCCATGAGGAATTTTCATCGTTATCCTGCGGCTCTCCGAAAATAGGCAGTTGGACAAAGAGGAAGGGGAGAAGCGCGTTGTTATTTTTTTTGCGCCAGTCTTTTATCATGGAGATGAAAAGAGACGAGTATTCACGCGGGTTGGGATCGTTTGATTCTCCCTGATACCAGATAACGCCCCTGAACGGATATTTTAAAAGCGGCGCAATCATCGCGTTGTAGTTTCCCGTTGACAGGCGCTGAAAGAAAAATTCTTCCGGCCGCGTTTGGGCGGCGGCTCCTATTTTGTATTTCCACGCGCCTGTCAGTTCTATGGATACACCTTCTGTGAATACGCGCAAAGGCTTGTCCTGAGTAACGCCGCCTTCGCCGTTGTTGCACGTAACTCTGATAACGATACGGTTTTTCCCGCTGTGCAAGAGGCCTTGCTTTACCGGGTATTTTCGCGGCGGATAGCGGTAGCCGGTGTTTCCGATTTCCGCTCCGTTAACAAATACGGTGTCCGCGTCAACAATAGTGCCAAGCCAGACTTTCGCGTCAGCACTCGCGAATTTTTCGCTTACCTCAAAGTCCTTTGCAAGCCATATTACGCCGCAAAATTGGGTAAGCCCGGCGGCGGCAAAATCTCCGGGCAGCGGCATTTCGTCCCAGGCGGAAATATCCGTCTTTGGATTTTTCCAGTCCTTTGGAAAACCTAAATCCTCGTGCGCGAGATTTGTTTCCCACTCTTTTATTGCCTCATTAGTTTTTTCGGTAATACCGGCGCGTTTGGCAGGGTCGCTGTACTGACTGCCTTCGGCGATTTTCGCGGGAAAATCCACAAGAGCGTCTGTGCTCATCCACGATTCGACAGGAGTGCCGCCCCATGCTGTATTTACCAAACCAATAGGAACGCCGTGTTTTTCGTACATCTTTTTCGCGAAGAACCACGCTGTTCCAGAAAACTCTTCCAATGTTTCGCGTGACGCTATTTTCCAGATACCGCCTGAAGGTTCTTCGCGGGGAGAGGAAAAATCCCACTCCTGCGAAACTTTGAAGTTTCTAACAGGCGGGTAATTGTCAAGCTCCCATTCTTCGCTGTAATTGTCGCGAAGGCGCTGCATCATCAGCTCCATGTTGGACTGTCCCGCACACAGCCATACGTCGCCGATATAAATGTCCTTTATGCTGACGCTGCCGTTATCTGAAACAATGTCGATTGTAAAAGGGCCGCCTGCCGGAGAGGGATCGAGCGTTATGAGCCATTTACCGTCCGCGTTACGCGATTCGTAGGTCTTTCCCAAAAATGTGACCGAGAGCTTTTTGCGGCTCCATAGCGGAAAAGCCGCTCCTGCCTGTATTACCATCGAATCGCCTACAAGCGGCGATAAACCTAAATCCCGCGATAAACTTAACTCGCTCATGAAAGCCCCCTGTATTCCGCCCAGAGTACGTCGGCGTAATTTTCAGTATCTTTTCCGTTACCCGAAGCGAAAACTCCCGCCAAAGTGCCGACAAAACCTCCGGCGTGTTCTGTGCTAAGAATTTTCGCGCTAAGGCGGCTCTTAAAAGATATTAGTGAATACTGATCCTTTCCGTAAAAAAAGGCAAGTTCCATTTGTACGCAGCGAGCCGCAAGTACAAGCCGCGTTTCCGGCTCACCGTAAGTTACTGTCTCCATTATTTCATCTTCGCTTCCCGCCGCGCGAATCAGGCGCAGAGAAAGAGGGCTGTTAGCAGAAGAAAACAATTCTAAACGGTACTGATAATCTTCGCTTTGCAGTAAAATTATTCCCGCAGTTTCACCTTCTGTCTTTGGCGAAAATTCAATCGCGGCGGAAAACGCCCAGTTTTCATGTCTGACCCTTCTCCCTGCGAAGGCGGGATGGTCCTTTCCTCTCATAGTCGCGGCCTTTGTAAAAAGACGCAAGGCGCCGGGACGCGCTGTTAAATTGAAAGCCGCTTCTTTTTCATTGACTGTCATTCGCAGGGTAAGCCAGTTCATCGGCAATTTGCCGGAAAAATGATCGCAGGAGCTTTCTGTATCCCATTGGGGAGCTTCGTTATCTGTCATGGGGGGCAGGGGATACTCCCATTCTACAAGCCCGGATTTTGAATCGACGCAGGGCCAGTCGTTTTCCCAGTAAAGGGGAACCATGAATGTCTCCCTTCCCAAGGGGCATACTCCGTCAAAGGGACGGGATGCCAAAAAAACCATCCACCAATTTCCCGTTTTATCATCGACAATGTCGGCATGCCCGACGTTGATAATTTCAGTTTTTCTTCCAAGATGCCTGTGCGTTAAAATCGGGTTGCTTTTCTTACCTTCCCACGGCCCACGGATGTTATTCGCCCTCGCGGCGCAGACGGCGTGTTCCATACCCGTTCCGCCTTCGGCGTGCAAAAGGTAATATTTGCCGTTGATTTTATAGATGTGCGGCCCCTCGGGCCAAATAACGTCACGTAACGCCCCGCGCCAGATGCCGATACTTTCGCCTGTCAGCGGGTTTTCGTTCTTGTCGAGTTTTGAAATGTCCATTTCTTTAATGTAGATCTCGTAATTACCCGGATAGGCTTCCCCTTCAGGCGCGGGGTGAGTGCCGCAGTACCAAACCTTTCCGTCGTCGTCAAAAAAGATGGAAGGGTCTATTCCGTCCGCGCCTGTAAGCCAGACAGGGTCTGACCAGGGGCCGGCCGGGTCTTTCGCGCTGATGATAAAATTCCCGCCCGTGTCAATCAAAGTACAAAGAATGTAAAAAAACCCCTTGTTGTATCGAATCGTCGGTGCGAAAAGCCCCTGAGAAATACGATGACCGTCGAAGCATAATTGTCCCGGACGGTCTATGGCATTGCCGATCTGTTTCCAGTTTTGAAGGTTCCTCGAGTGGAAAACCGGAATCCCCGGAAAATACGCGAATGTGGAATTGACAATATAAAAATCGTCTCCCGCACGGCAGATTGACGGGTCAGGGTAGAAGCCGCTTAAAATCGGATTTTTGTATTTTCGCGTCATGGCTTTTATTCTATCATTTTTTGCTTTACAATTAAAGATCAAGAGGGGCTGTTTGTTTGAAGGGCGTCTATGGCTTTACGCTGGTATGAAAGAAAAAACACGATTAATGTTTTAGGAGAGAAATATGAAAAATACGCTGTTGTTATTTATTACGGGAATAATTTTCGCTTCCTGCCTCAACACAAAAGCCTCTTTGAATGACGAGGAAGAAAAGCAGCCCGATGCGGCGCTTCGCTCGGCGCCTTTTTCAAAGGGGGTGAACTTTTCCGGATGGTTTGAATCTTTTTCCGCCGGCGGGATTCCGTTTACAAAGTACGCCGAGCAGGATTTCATCGATGTAAAAAGCCTCGGCGTCGATGTTATAAGGCTTCCTGTAAAGATGCACAGCATGACATCAGGAGAGCCGCATTTTACCATCGATCCGCTTCTTTTTAAATTTCTTGACATCGCGGTAGACTGGGCCGAAAAGCACGGAATTTATATCATCATTGACAATCATTCCTTCGATCCGGTCAGGGGACTGCAGGACGATATCGACAAGATTCTGCTTCCGGTATGGACACAGGTAGCGCAAAGATACAAAGACCGCAGCGATTATGTTCTTTACGAAATTTTAAACGAACCTCACGGTATTTCTGACGCAAGATGGGGAACAGTACAGGGGATGGCGATAGAAACAATACGAAGAGTTGACCAAAGACACGCGATCATTGTTGGAGGTACGGATTATAATTCCATTGGCAAACTCTCATCCATACCCGCATATTCCGATCCCAATCTTATCTACACCTTTCATTTTTATGATCCGTATTTATTTACCCATCAGGGCGCAAACTGGGGAGGGCCGCCGGTATTAGCGCCGCTTGCGGGAGTCCCCTTTCCCGCCGATCACAGACGTATGCCGAGAATACCCTCTGAATTAAGGGGGACATGGGTTGAAAGCTCCCTCAATTACAGTTACGCGAATGACGGGACCTATTCAAAACTTTCAAGTACCCTCGACAGGGCTGTCGCTTTTTCAAGGGAGCGCGACGTGCCCGTTTTCTGCGGAGAGTTCGGCGTATACATGATCAACAGCCGTCCTGAGGATCGCGTCAGGTGGTACGCCTTTGTCGCCGGCGCTCTTGACAGGCGCAATATTTCGCGGGCGAGCTGGGATTATTACGGAGGTTTCGGCGTCTTTAATTCTGACAATGGAAATTTTAATTACGATTTAAACACAGAACTTGTTTCGGCTATGGGTTTTACTCCTCCTCCTCAAATGCGGCGTTCTTTGGAGCCGCTCAATACGGGTTTTGTAATTTTCGACGATTACCCAAACCGCGCTTACGTTACCGCCGGTTACTGGGGCGACGGTAATACAGCCTTTAGTTTGTACGATACCAATTCGGCGAAGGGAGAGTTCGCGATCCTCTGGGGAAACACAACTCAGTACAATATATTCTGGTTTTCTTTCGACAGCGGCGGGGATTTCAGTTACCTTGCGTCTAACGGGTACTTCCTTGAATTTATGGCGCGTGCGGAAAAGCCGGTAATGTTTGACGTCCGCTTTGTCAATCCTGAAAGCGCGCGGTCTATTCCCTGGCGGATGCGTTATACGATAGACGAAAATATCCTGCCGCCTGACGGGAGATGGCATGTAATCCGCGCCCCGTTAGCTGATATGAAAGAACACGGGGCATGGATCAACGCGGAGCAGGCATGGATTGGGCCGAGGGGGGAGTTCTCCTGGAGAAATGTCAGGCAGCTTGAGTTTGTCAGTGAACACTCCGACCTGAAGGATATTTATATCCGCTTTGACGAGATTAAGATTTCAAGATGAGCGCTTAAGGGCTGCCTGAAATATTATACCATTCTATCGCATGCTGGCGCAGTTCCTTGGATGTGAAGCAGCGAAGTTTCAGTTTAATGTGTTCCTTGTAAGTGTCAATTGTCCTTGTACTCAAATTAAATCTTGACGCAATCTCAGTTGTTCCGTATCCCTTGCCTATCAGCGAAAATACCTGAAGCTCCCTGTTTGAAAGTTTTTCAATGGACATCGTCCAGTCCTTAGTGCCGTGCGTACTATCATCCGCTATTGCTTGAAAAATACGCTCCCTTTCGTTTTCGCTTAAATATACCTTACCGTTAAGAACGGTAAACACCGCGTCCAATACGGCATTAGGCGGAGAAGTCTTCATAATATATCCCCGCGCACCCATACGGAGAATCCTCTCCGAATAGAACCGTTCATCGTGCACGGATAAAACAAGAATGATAATCTCATGGCTGAGATTTTTAAGCTTTTGAATAAGGTCAATGCCGTTTTCTCTTCCGAGACTGATTTCCATAATTACAAGCCGGGGTTTTTCTTTTTCAGCCAGTTTAAGCGCGCCGGAAATACTTCCCGCGCTTGCGACTATGTTAAATTTGTTGCAGCTTTTAAGCAGGGAAGTAAGTCCCAAAATTAAAAGCGGATGATCATCGACAATTAATACTTTCGTATAGCTGCTTTGCGCCATAGATCATACATATCATATTTTCCGGATAATAACTATAGTACAAATCCCCTATGGTTTTTTTGCCCATCGTTATTTAAAATACTAAAACTATGAATAAAAGTCTGAAAAACGTAGGGGTGAAAAATTTAATATTGATTGGAATCTTGGCTTTAACGGCCTTTGCCTGCGGCACATCTCCCGAAAGGAAACCCACAGTGCCATGGCTTGATATACATGGGGGCGATATTGTGATTTATACATATACAAGGGCCGAAATTGAGGCTGAAATTGAAGAGCGCTGGCGTGAGCTGGGCTACAGAACAAAGCCGGATAAATTTATCGCCATCAGTTTTGACGACGGTCCCTGCGGCCCCTTCGACAGCGGAGGGACTGTGGCGCTGCTTGCGAAACTGAGTGAACTTAACGTGAAGGCGACTTTTTTCTCGATTGGGCAGAATATCCGCAGTTACAGAACCGCCGCAGGGGCCGTTTTTGACGCGGGTCACGAACTGGCAAATCATTCTGACGGTTACGCCCCTCTCGGAAACGCGGATGAAAAAGACATAATAGCGAGCATAGACTCGGCGTCGAAGGCAATCATGGAAATTACGGGAAAGTACCCCTATTTTTTCCGCGCTCCGAATCTGAGCCACGGTATCGACCTGTCGCAGGTTTGCGGGGAAAGGGGCATGCCGCTTATTGACGGCAGCGCCCACAATGACTGGCCGGGCAGCGCGGCGGCGATTTTGCAGAGCGTTCTTGCAAATCCCCGCGACGGAGACATTATTATCCTGCACGAAAGCAACACCTCGCAGGGAAACACGCTGTCCGTTCTTCCGCAGATAGTCGCGGGACTGAGGGAAAGAGGCTTCTGGATACTGACTGTCGGCCAGCTTGCCGCCGTGAAAGAAAAACAGCTTGAAGCGGGCGTTCGCTACGGAGCGATCAATTAAATTTTTACCGTTCCGTAGAAAGTCGTTATTGACAGTGGAACTATAACCGCGTTTGCGCCGCCGCGGGACGTTCTTTGCCTGCCGACGCTTTTTAGTTTTTCTTTTTCTGATGTGCGCCAGATTTCAAGCCTGTCGAATTCCGCGCCGTCAAGTTCCAGTGTGACGGCGGAAGGAGTTATCCTTTCATTGATAATTACTACCGCGATTTCGTTTGTCTGCGGATTTCTGTACGCGCTGGAGTACAGGCCGGTGGACGGAGAAGTATCGCTGTCAATCCTTTGCCATCCGGGACGGATGAAACGCGAGTATTGGCCTATCGCGTAGAGACGCAGGGAAGTGACCAATCCGTCTTCACCGGACATGATCAGCGCTCCGGGAAAATTCGCGTCGTTAATGTTATTTGTCCACAACCACCAGTAGAGGTACGCGTTTGTCTGCGCAAGCGTCAAGTCAAAATGAACCATCCTTGCGTAATAGAGGGCGTTATTAATGCCTGTTCCGGCCGGCAGGTACGTTCCCGAACCGGAAACTTCCGTCTGCCAAAAACGTTTGCCCGATTCAACTATTCCGGGAAAAGGCATTGAGCCCGCTCTTGGAGACGCGTCGCTTGGGCCGTTGTACTGATGCAGCGCGATATGTGTCAAAACTTTTTCAGCTTCCGCGTCATCAAGCGAAGGTTTTATCATCGCGTTAAAATTGACGTTGAAATTTTCAAATTCGGGGGCCATTATCCCTATTCCGCCTTCGCCAAGTTTAATTCCCTTCATAGGGAAGCGCTGCCCAATCACCTTAATAAAATCGCGAATATCATTTCCGTTCCAATAAGCCGACTCATACTGAACTTTGTAATTTGGTTCGTTCTGTACGGAAAGGATCGCAAGCGGCGCACCCATTCTTGATTCAAAATTCTTCACATAATCCGCGAGAAGATCCGCGTAATCATTGTACCTGTCCCGCCTCAATCTTCCCCAAACATCAGGCTTTGACCAATCCATCGAATAATTTAACCTGGCGTTTACATCGGTAATATCTTCCTTCCATCGCGTTACGCGATTATTAGGCGGAGTCCAGGGGGTGCTCATTATCGTTAGCTGCTCAGGGCCGTCCTTGCCAAGATTGCGTATATTCTGGATAAGGGTTTCGGTGCTTGAAAGATCCCAACTGTTCCAGTTAAGCTCAAAAGTTTTTGTACCGTCCGCATTTTCAGTATAGCGGTAGGTGTTGTCGCTGTTTCTGACAACAAAACCGTCGTTATGGCTGGGAGNATCGTCGCCTGCAAGACGTTCGCGGAACGGGATGCGGTTGCGCAGAATGGTAAAACCCACTCCTTCAGTTCGGGAGTAAAGAAGCCTTACCAAATCCAATGAGGTTTCGTAATCACTGGGCAGCCTTGTCCACGCGTTTGAACCGCCGAAGCCGTCGATCACCTGTCGATATTCATTGTAGTTGATCTTTACCGCCGCCGAATCACCTGAGTTTATCGAAGTGCCGCAGGCGTAAAAAAAAATTACAGCGGCTGTCATTACAAGCGCGTATCTTTTTTTCATAACCATCTTAATTTAAACTTAAAGCTCTGCTTGGATCGGCTACCGCGTAAAACGCCAGTTTGGGCTCTAAATCACCGTTAAAAAGACATGGATTTCCAATTGACTTCCAGCTATTTTCATCGTCCATTCCCCACATTGTTACCCGTGATATAACATTTGAGTATTCCAGGAAAAGATTGAAAAGCATAGAATAGACTCTTGCCTGCGCCAAAGCGTCCGTATCCATCATGGGGGAATCTTTTCTGGGCCCGAATTGACTTGAGGTGCTTCTTGTTTCAACGTCAAGTTCGCTTATGTCAACTGTTACGCCAATACCGGAGAATTTTTCAAGTGAAGAGCGGACATTTTCCATGCTTGTCGTAAGCCCATAGTGGGCCTGCATTCCAATTCCGTCTATAAGGTTGCGGTTGTTGCCCTCCGCCCTGTATTTGTCGTTGATTTCTTTTACCATAGCCATGACTACGTTTGCTTTTCTCTGGTTATCAAGATTGTAGTCGTTATAGTACAGCCGAACATCCGGATCCGCCGCACGCGCTGTTCTGAACGCAAGCTCTATGTAATCGGCTCCCATTGCCTTGTACCATCCGCTTTCCGTACGAAGGCAGTTTCTCCATCCCTGACCATCTTCACCGGGGCCGACTCGCTCCCTTACCGCTTCATTTACAATGTCCCACGAAGAAATCTTGCCCTTGAAATGCCCAAGAACGGTATTGATGTGGCTTATCATAGTCGCTCTAACCTGTTCGGCAGACCCCTCTGTCATCCACGCGTGGGTTTGCGAATGCCACACAAGCGTATGGCCGTGAATCGTTATGTCGTAATTGTCCATAAGCCTTACCATTCTGTCGGCTGTATCCCATCTGTACTGACCGCCCCTTTCCCGTGGAGCCAGACTGTTGGGTTTCATGTCGTTTTCGGCTGTTACGGTATTGTAATGGGTTGTTAGCAGATCAAGGTACTCTCCCGCCATATATCTGCCGTTTATAATATTCCCGATAAGGAAATGATCCTGATATATCGTCTTAAGCGGCGGTATAGGCTGATTGGAAAGCTCGTTTTTTGCCTGCTGACACGTCGACGCGTTTAAAAAAAGAAACACGAGCGGTAAAAAAATAAGATACTTTACTTTCATTATAATACCTCTATAAAAAACTGATTTATCCTATAATATCACAATATGCTGTGTTTATCAATATAAACCCGCAAGCCGCTGTAAATAACAGCGAAACTTTTGGGAATACCCTAAAAAAACAACATACCTCTTACAGGACGGGACGCGCCGGTTTAAAAAATTGAAACCGCGAAAAACGCCGGTTTCGGATTTAAACTCCCGTCGAAAAGGCATGGATTGCCGATTGATTTCCAGTTGCTTTCATCATCCATACCCCACATGGTTACGCGCGTGATGTGATCTTTGTATTGCCTGAAAAGCGCGAAAAGATTCCCGTAAACCCTTGCCTGTGTTCTCATATCGGAGGAGTTCATCCCGCTGTTTTTATTTGGTCCCCAGCTTCCGTAAGTATGTTTATCTTCAATATCAAGTTCACTGATAGCAATTAAAATTCCAATTTCAATAAATTTTTCTATGGCGAAACGTACACCGGATACGCTCACTTCAAAATTATAATGCCCCTGTAATCCCACCCCGTCAATAAGGTTACGCTCGTTGCCTTCCGCTTTGTACCTGTCATTGATGTCCTTAATCATATTTCTGACAGCTAACGCTTTAGATTGGGTATTGAGGTTGTAATCATTGTAATAGAGCAGTACATCAGGGTCCGCCGCGCGCGCTGTTCTGAAAGCAAGTTCTAAATAATCAGCTCCCAGCGCGCTATGCCATCCGCTTTCCGTACGAAGGCTTCTTTTCCAGTTGACGCTGCCCGACGCGCTGTCGTTTATCGCTTCGTTTACAACATCCCATGAGTTGACCTTTCCCTTAAAATGCTCAAGAACCGTATTTATATGGTTTATCATATTNTGCCTGACTTCNTCNGGAGTNCCCTCAGTCATCCACGCGTGAGTCTGCGAGTGCCACACAAGCGTATGGCCGTGAACTTTGATGTTATGTTCCGCCATTTTTTGCACCATGGCGTCCGCCGTTTGCCATCTGTAAGCGCCTCCCTTTTCTCTCGGCGNCAGATGATCGGGTTTCATATCGTTTTCGCATGTTACNGTATTAAAGTGGGTTGTAAGAAGTTCCAGATGCGCGGGAGATGAAAAATATTTTGGATTGATGATATTTCCAATCAAAAAATAGTCTTCATAAACTGTTTTTAACGGTTGAACTTCCAGATTTGAAATATCTGTCCTGGCTTCCTCACAGGTTGCCGCGACAAGCAGCGACAACGAAAGCAAAATAACCGTGAACTCTTTAATTTTCACTTTATACCTCTTTATTTTATGTCTGTAAGCGTATATATTATCACAATATGCTGTCATTCACAAGAAAGAATGTTATAATAATGTGGACTTGGGAGGGAAATTGAAAGACAAGGCTGCTGTTATTTTTAACAATGACTGGAAATTTTTGTCGGGAGACGCTAAAAACGTCCATTCGCTCAATTTTAACGACCGTACCTGGAAGCGCGTCGATCTGCCGCACGACTGGGTGATAAGTCGGCCGTTTTACCGTGGGGAGCAGGGCGGCTATACCGCTCAAAACATGCAGGGATTTTTCGCGTGGGAAGGAATTTGCTGGTACCGTAAAGAATTTACCCTGACGCAGGTTTACGCGAAGACGATCTATATCCGCTTTGGCGGCGCGTACCGCAACAGCAGGGTTTTTGTGAACGGAAAGGAAGCGGGAGGACGCGCATCCGGCTATTCAAGTTTTGAGATCGACATCAGCGCGTTTGTAAAAGAGGGAAAGAATCTGATCGCGGTTAGGCTTGACAATGGCTGTGAGAAACCAGATAGGTGGTATTCAGGATCGGGGCTTTTCAGAAACGTGTTTTTAAAAGTTGTTCCCCAAACGCATATCAAAACCTGGGGCGTTCATGTAAAGCCGAAACTATCCGCCGATAAAAAACAGGCGGAAATTTCTGTCAGTACGACAATAATCAATCGGGGCAGTGCGAAAGAAACTGGCGCAAAAAACACCGTGTGCCTGCGTATTTTAGGACCCGACGGAAAAACTGCGGCTGAAAGTTCTGTTCCATTTAACTGCGGCACAAAGGAAGAAACCGCAGTTAAACAAATTGTAAATGTAAAAAACCCCGCTCTGTGGTCTGCTGAAAAGCCTGAGCTTTACCGCGCCCTTGTTTATCTTGAAACAAACGGCGAAAAAGAAGAACCTGTAGAGATAAACTTCGGTATCCGCACCGTTGAAATTGCGTATAACAGCGGAATGACAGTTAACGGAAAGAAGATAAAGTTAAAAGGAGTGTGTCTTCACCATGACGCGGGTATTGTTGGCAGCGCGTACTATGATGCCGTGTGGCGGCGCAGGCTTTCAGTTTTAAAAAGCATAGGGTGTAACGCGATAAGGACAAGCCACAATCCTCCCGCCGAAGAGTTTCTCGATCTCTGCGACGAACTGGGTTTTTATGCGGTTGACGAGTGTTTTGACAAATGGAAAAGNGGCTATTATGCCGCGCATTTTGACACGGACGCGCAAAGAGACTTAACAGATTTTATTATAAGGGACAGAAACCACCCTTCTGTAATAATGTGGAGCATAGGCAACGAGGTAGAAAATCAGGGGGCGGAAACTATGCTTGCCCTGCAAAAACAGTTAGCCGAAATTGTCCGCTCTATTGACGATCGTCCCCTAACGTGCGCCCTTGCGCCTCACGCCAATCCGAGAAGCCTGGTCAATGCTCCTGTGGAGGAACTTGTCAAATTGACAAAAAAACTAAGCGAAGACGTCGACGTTCTCGGTCTTAATTACCATGAGCCCCTGTATCAATATTACACGGAAAAAATTCAAAGGCCGATTCTTGGCACTGAGTGTTATGAGTTTTATTCAAGCGTCGGGACAAATTTTGAGGATGTCTGCGATAAAAACCCCTGGCGTTATGTGCTGGAGAGCGGCAATGTTATCGGTCAGTTTATCTGGGCCGGCATCGACTACCTTGGTGAAAGCCCGTGGCCGGCGAAGGGCTGGGCAGGCTCAATTCTTGATATCTGCGGCTTTATGAAACCAAACGCGTATTTCAGAAAGAGTATCTGGACCGAAGAGCCCTTTGTTTACATCGCTTTTTATGACCAAAACATAAAGCCCGATTATGCCCGCGGCCGCTGGTCGTTTCCGCAGATGTCTTCTCATCTTAACCACGATCATTTTCACCGGCGAACCGTTACGGCGGCCGTGTTTACCAACTGCGAGGAAGTAGAACTTTGGATCAACGGCAAAAAAATGGGAAGGCGAAAACGCGCGGATTTTAACAACGGAATAATTGAGTGGACTTTTGAATATACGACAGGTAATGTTGAGGTGAAGGGATTAAACGGGGGAAGGGAAGTGTGTTCCCATGCGCTTAAAACAGCGGGACAGGCGCAGAAGATAAAGCTGTCGCCTGACAAGACGAACCTGACAGGCGGCGACATCGCCCATATTGAGGTAAGCGTTGTTGACAAAGACGGTCTGCTCTGCCCGAACGAGGAGCTGTTAATAGAATTTTCGTTAACAGGAGACGCGGAATTTTTGGGCGCGTGTTCTCCAGACTTGAATCAAAATCTGGGATTTACCCTGCCAAAAGTTATTACATCGGGAGGAAGGGCGCTTGCGATGATAAAGGCCGGAGACTCAGGCGGAAATTTAGAGTTACGCGCATATTCTGAAAAGCTGACGAGTGAGTCATTGCGTTTCAAGGTGAAGTGAGCAAAAAATGAAAATGACCATGCGCTGGTTCGGTCCCGGCTTCGATCCCGTAACCTTGGACAAGATACGGCAGGTTCCTGATGTCAGCGGAATTATCACCACACTGTACGGCGTTCCGCCGGGGGAGGAATGGAAAAGAGAAGAACTATTCGCGCTTAAAAAACAGGTACAAGACGCTGGTCTTGTTATCGCGGGAATTGAAAGCGTCAATGTCCACGATTCGATAAAAACCGCAGGCGCCGATCGCGACAAGTATATCGAAAAATACATCAATACGCTGAAAACAATCGCACAAGCGGACATTCACCTGGTCTGTTACAACTTTATGGCAGTCTTCGACTGGACGCGTTCCGACCTTGCGAAGCCGCGCCCAGACGGGGCCAATGTAATGGCCTATGAACAGAGATTAATCGATCAGGTAAAGCCTGACAGTATATTCAACCTTATGAATTCCAAGGCGCAGGGGCATTTGCTTCCCGGCTGGGAGCCGGAGCGGATGGCAAAAATTATTGATCTGTTTGAGCTTTACAGCAAAGTCGATGAAGAGGCGTTATTTGCAAATCTTGAATATTTTTTAAAAGCACTGATGCCGACCTGCGAAAAATACGGAATTAAAATGGCGATTCATCCCGACGATCCGGCATGGTCAGTGTTCGGCCTTCCGCGCATAATGACAGACAAGGAAAAACTTTTGCGCCTTGTAAACATGGTTGACAATTCTTACAACGGCATAACGCTCTGCACCGGAAGTTTAGGCAGTGATCCGGCAAACGATATTCCCGATATAATTCGCGGCCTCAAGGGGCGCATACATTTTGCGCATGTGCGCAACGTCAAACACAACGGACATCGCGACTTTGAGGAATGTGCTCATCTTTCAAGCGACGGCTCTCTTGACATGTACGCAATCATGAAGGCGTTATACGACACAGGTTTTGACGGCCCAATCCGTCCCGATCACGGAAGAAGCATCTGGGGAGAAGTTTCCATGCCCGGCTACGGCCTCTACGACCGAGCAATCGGATTAAGCTACCTTTCGGGCCTTTTGGAAGCGATTAGAAAAAACGGCAGGTAATTCTGTGAATAAATTTACCACGAACTAACGCGAACAATAAAAAAATATCGAAGCTAAGGTTCGTGAGGTTAGTGATGGTTCGTGGTAAAAATTCTTTAAATAGTAGTATTAAAAGGAGACAAAATGTTGAAAGAATATGACTGCTGGCTGCAAGAGCGGAAAGTAAAGGTTGATGTAAAAGTGCCGGAAATAGTGTTCGCGCAAGGCGGCGGGGAAGCGGCTGCTCAGGCCGTGAAAGAATTTACAAGCGGCATTAAGCGGCTCTTGGGATTTGAGCCTGTCGTGCGCAAAGAGGCTGACGCGAAAGAAAGCGCGGTTTTTCTTGGAACGGTTTCCGTGATGGAAAAGCTGACTTCGTTTTCTGCCGCCAAACCATCCGCCGAAGGTTTTATTATAAAAGTTACTGAAAGTCAAATTTTTATCGCCGGTCATGATGAGCCGGGCCTATTGTACGGCGTGTTTCGTTTTCTCGCTCTCCTTGCGTTAGGTGAAATTAAGAGCGGCTTCGAGGTAAGCGGCTCTCCTGTCTCCCCGTTGAGGATGATCAACCACTGGGACAACTTCGACGGTACTATAGAGCGCGGCTATGCGGGCGGCTCCCTGTTTTACAAGGACGGTTATTTTAACTACGACAGTAAGCGTGTCGAGGATTACGCGCGTCTTCTCGCTTCCGTGGGCATTAACATCGTTTCCATAAATAATGTCAATGTCCGCGCAAAGGCAAAACTCCTCATTACGGAAGAATACCTTAGTGAGGCGGGAAAGTTAGCCGCCATTTTCCGTCCCTTCGGGATAAAGCTCCTTTTAAGTATCAACTTCGGCGCGCCGTGGTCGCTTGGAAAGCTCCCTACAGCAGACCCGCTTGATCCGCAGGTGGCAGCGTGGTGGAAGGAGCGGGCGGCCCTCATTTACAAATACATTCCCGACTTAGCCGGTTTCCTTGTCAAAGCCGATTCCGAAGGAGAGCCGGGGCCCTTTCAGTACGGCCGCACCCATGCCGACGGCGCGAACATGCTCGCGAAAGCGCTTTTGCCTTTCGGCGGCGAGATTGTCTGGAGATGTTTTGTGTATAACTGTGCGCAGGACTGGAGAGACCACAGTACCGACCGCGCACGCGCCGCCTACGATCACTTTATGCCCCTGGACGGAGCCTTCGATAAAAACGTTATCCTGCAAATAAAGTTCGGCCCCTATGATTTTCAGGTTCGCGAGCCTGTCGCTCCGCTCTTCGGCGCTCTTAAAAAAACGCGCCATGTCATGGAATTGCAGATAACGCAGGAATATACCGGCCATCAGATCGATCTGTGTTACCTCCCCCGGGTATGGGAGGACATCATGAACTTTGATACGGCGCACGGTGAAAAATCCCGCATCGTNGATTTGATTGCGCCGTACAGGGAAGGCTGTTCAAACATTGAAGGTTTCGCGGCTGTTGTAAATGTCGGGCTGGATCAAAACTGGACGGGCCACAGTTTGGCGCAGGCTAACCTCTACGGTTACGGCCGCATGGCATGGAACCCTGCTCTGACCGCGAAACAAATCGCGGATGAGTGGAGCGCGCTTTCATTCGGCGCAGGACAGACGGCGGAAAAAATAGCAGACATTCTTTTAAGCTCCTACGCCGCCTATGAAAAGTACACGTCCCCCTTCGGCGTTTGTTTCATGGTAACGCCCGGCCTCCATTACGGGCCTAATATCGAAGGTTACGAATTCAGCCGCTGGGGAACCTACCATCGCGCCGATATGAACGGGGTAGGCATCGACCGCACTCCTTCCGGCACGGGTTACACGTCACAGTATTCAGAAAAAAACGCCGCGATGTTCGCAGACCCTTCAACCTGCCCGGAAAATCTGCTCCTTTTTTTCCACCGGCTCCGCTACGACTTTGTGATGAAAAACGGACAGACCCTTCTGCAAAACATTTACGATACGCACTTTGAAGGATACGACGAAGCCGCCGCCATGATGGAGGAATGGAAGAGCCTGAAAGATTGTCTTGACAGCGGGGTGTACGGATCGGTGCTTTCCCGTTTTGAGCGGCAGCTTGCCAACGCACGAGAGTGGAGAGATCAGATCAACACCTACTTTTGGCGCAGGACGGGCATATCCGACGCGAAAGGGCGTAAGATTTACGAGTGAGGACGCGCAAAGACGACAGTCTCAACATCATAAACTTAAGAAAAGGAGTCAACGAATTACACGAATATCTACGAATTAATATATATAATTGGGTAATTATTCGTGTTAATTCGTGTTCATTCGTTGATAAAAATTCCTTAAGTTGACGATGTTGCGAATGTCTCTATTTTCCGCCCACGCTCTTGAGGTATTTAACCAATTTCTTATTTTTACCCGCGGCGGCAAGCGGTGTATCGCCATTGTCAGCTTTCGCATTGACATCAGCCCCTTTGGAAACGAGAAATTTGGCAACTTCGACGTCGCCAACTTCATGGAGCGGTGTCTTGCCATCGTCATCTTTCGCATTGACATCAGCCCCCTGGGAAACGAGAAATTGGGCAACTTCGACGTCGACACCAGCTTCATGGAGCGGTGTCGCGCCAAAGTTATTTTTCGCACTGACATCAGCCCCTGCGGAAACGAGAAATTGGGCAACTTCGAGGTTGCCGGGCGCGGCAGCTTGATGGAGCGGTGTATCACCGTATTCATCTCGTTCCCGTACAATACCAGGATTGTTCGCGACAAAAGGACGCACATCCTCAACGGTTCCGTATAGAATAGCGTCGTAAATATTTTTGTAATTGTAACCCATGTTCTTTCTCCTTTTTGGCAGCTTAATTTAAACCACCGTTTTTTTTAATCATCTCCGGTTACTTCACAGAAAACTTCTATTTATCTGAATATTATAGTAGATTCTCGAATTTATCAAGCAAAAAAAAAGTAAATATCGACTGCTGGAGGTGATAAAAAAAACGGTCGTTTTTTTAAAGCATAGTCATTGTTTCTGCTCTCTCTTTCCTTCGTTCCTACTCCGCGTCCTTTGCGTCCCCGCGCCTCCGCCTGAGGCCCTTCTCCACTAAATATCCTCAAACCTGATGCCTTCACCTGCGGGGATGAAGTTTCTTGCGGCTCTTCCTTCAATGGCCGCTTCCCAGTGGGGTTCGAGGCCGGGGCGCAGAATTTTTTCTGTTCTTAAGACGGCGTAGTCGCTCTTTTTCAGGATTTCCCCTTTTTGGATGTCCCGCAAGGCGTGAATTGAGCGGTTTGTTAAACGGTAGTTTTCTTTCTCACAAGGGGCCAGTTCTTTTACGCCGTTTCCCAAAATTTGCAGCACAAGCTCTTCGGTGCGCTCGCAGTTGTAACGGGCAATTGTCTCCTGCGGTCCCGCTTCGGCGGCGAAGAGGACGGCTTTTACCATTTGCGAAAAATCTTCCGGCGGCAGGGCAATCGGGTCGTCAAGGCCGGGGTCTGTTCTGGAAAGACAGAAGTGCTTTTCTATGACAGCCGCCCCCATGCTCACCGCAAGCGCGGGAATAAGACAGGGGTCGGCGCTGTGGTCGCTGACCCCGACCGGGACGCCGAAAATCGCCGCCAGATTGGGGAGTACCCTCAAATTGTAGTCGGTTACGGGGGCGGGATAGCTTGTAACACAGTGTAAGAGGCAGAGTTCTGTTTCCGGTTTTAGGATGGAAACCGCCTCTTCAATGTCGCCAAGGCGCGAAACGCCTGAGGAAAGCAAGACAGGGAGTTTCCATCGGGCTATTTCTTCAAGCAAGCCCGTAAAATTTAACTCAGGTGAGGCAATTTTTACAATTTTTGGGTGAATTTCCCTTAAAATTGACGCGCTTTTCAACCCGAACGGGGTGCAGAGGAACAAAAGTCCCCTGGATTCGGCGTATTCCTTGATTCTTGCGTAGAATTCCACCGGCGCTTCCAAGGCTTTGAAACGGTCGTACAGCCTGATTCTGCCCCCGGGAAGGGGAACTTCGCCCGTATTCGGGTGGAGAATTTCATCCGCGAAGACCATCTGGAACTTTACGCATTGCGCTCCCGCTTCACCTGCGGCATCGGTCATCTCCCTTGCTTTGACAGTATCGGCATTGTGGGAAGTGCCAAGTTCCGCGATAATTAGCGGGTTTTTAGAGCTATAGGACGATCCTTCAAGATCGAATAAAAAAGTTTCATTTTCGTTCATACAGGTACT
>JGI24698J34947_10000462_pt1 | contig 18958 bp, 19 predicted proteins | sample TergutMp193P3_FD_34947 | JGI IMG/M metagenome (IMG submission 34947) | reverse complement strand
AATTTTGGAGGAGAGGGAGAGGGGAGGGGACTTTGGCAATCTTGAGGATTTTTCGCGGCGGGTGAGGCTTAACCGCGATGATATTATCGCGCTTTGCCCCGCCGGTGTGTTTGACAGTATCTCCGGCGGCCTAACCAGAGCGTTACAGGCGCGGAAACTTTTGGGAATGCGCGGTGAAGAGACGGGAGATAAAAACGGGGAGTTGTTTGAAACAAAAAGCGCGTCTTCTGTTATTGCGCCTAATGGCAGATACAGGAAGAATGATACGGATTTGCGGGAAGAATACCGGGCTTTGGGTTTTTTGCGGCATGTTCATCCTCTCGCGTTGTGGAAAGATGATGTGCTTGCGGTAAAGTACCGGACAAAGGCGCTACGTATTGGTGATTATGCCGGGCGAAACGTGAAAATGATCGGCTGGCCGGTAACGCAGAAAGACGTATGGACCAAAGACGGTTTGGCCATGTGTTTTTTGAGTCTGGAAGATGAGACGGCGTTATACGAAACGGTGATTTTTCCGGATGTTTATACCCAATACAGTACATTGCTTTTTGACCAAAGACCCTTGCTGTTGTATGGTCGTGTCACAAATGACCAGGGGGCGGTTTCGCTGGAAGTGAGCAGAATTGAGAGGCTGGGGGAAGCTCTTTCCGAAAAACACGCTATTGGAAGGCTCACGTCAATGCCCAGGAACCCGCTTGCGCGGGGGAGAGTATAATAAATTTCCTCTCCAACGAAGAACCCGTGGCTTGCCACGGGGTTCTTCATTACCGCCATTTACTGAGCGATTCCACCATAAACGCTTTTATGTCAAGGCCGTAGGTTTCTTTAAGAATTTCGCCTGACAGAACCGAATCACACATGCCGGATGAAACCAGAACTCCACGGCTCAGGAGGAACGCCCTCCCGGCAAAGCGGCGGGCCATGTTGAGATCGTGCAGCACCGCAATTACCGTCCGATCGTTCTCTTTTGCCCAGATGGAAAGGTATTCCAGAAGTTCAATCTGGTGTTTCAGATCCAGGTGGTTGGTAGGTTCGTCAAGAAGGATGAGGCCGGGATTCTGAACCATGGTGCGCGCGAGAAAAACCCGCTGAAGCTGGCCGCCCGAAAGCTCGTTTATCAGACTGTCCTTAATGTCCCAAAGTTCCAGTTTTTCCAGAATCCCGCGTATTATTTCCCTGTCTTCGGCGGAAAGGTTTTTTAGGACCGAAGAAGAATAGGCGAAACGTCCCAGGGCCGCGGTATCATAAACGGTGTACGGGAAGTAGATTCCGGCCGTCTGGGCAAGGAGCGCGATTTTTTGCGCGAGGCTTTTTCGGGAGAGGCCGGATAGTTCCCTGCCTTCAAGAGTGATGGCGCCCCTGTAAGGGAGAAGACGCGCGAGGGTTTTAAGAAGGGTAGTCTTGCCGCAGCCGTTGGGTCCGATTATCGCGAGGATTTCACCGCGCCCGGCGCTAAAGCTTATATCTTTTATGATGTCAATTCCGCCGTATCCGCTCGAAAGGTTTTTTACGTCTAACATTTTCACCTCAGCGCTTTTTGAAGTAAAGCCAGGCAAAGAAGGGCCCGCCGATAAGCGCGGTTACCGCGCCCACGGGAAGCTCCGAAGGGCTCACGGCGGTACGCGCAACGAGGTCTGTAACCACAAGGAGGGAACCGCCCAGGAGAAACGCCATGGGCAGCACATAACAATGGCGGGAGCCAGTAATCTTGCGGGCCAGATGAGGGGCGATGAGATCGACAAAACCGATGACCCCGCACAGGGCTACGGCCGCGCCGGTCAGGGCCGCAGAACACGCCAGGAGTATCCTGCGCACCCTGACGCTGTCCACACCCATGCTTTGCGCGTCATCGTCCCCAAAGCTCAGGATGTCCATTTCCCGCGCGTATCGAAAAATCACCAGAGACCCAATTATAAGGAATGGAAGCAGAAGACCGGAATAGGACCAGCCCCTCATGGAAAAACTCCCCATCTGCCAGTGAAGCAGGTTCCGCAGTTCTTCCCGGTACAGGGCCGTGAGGGTGGTGAGTATGGCGTTGACGAAAAGTGAAAAAACCATGCCAAAGAGGATGACTGTGTTATTCGACATGGTCTTGTCCAGCCGGGAAGAACACCAGATTACGAGAAAGACAGTCCCAATGCCGAAGATAAAACCTGAAAGGGGCAGGGTAAAACCCCAGATTAAGGGAAGCGTAAAGCCCGTCAGTATCACGAGGCCCGCCCCTAAAGAAGCGCCGGAAGAGACTCCCAGGATATACGGGGAGGCGAGGGGATTTTTCAGTACCGACTGGAACACCGCGCCGCTTGCGGCAAGGGCCCCGCCGACCATGAAGGCCAGTATTGCACGGGGAAAGCGCAGGTTCCAGACTATTGAAACAATCCTCGCTTCCGTATCCAGGGGAATCCCGAAGATTTTCTCCAGCAGCGCTTTGAGTGTTTCTCCAAATGAAATGCTGGAGCTTCCAAGGGAAACTCCAGCCCAGAGGATAAGCAGGCTGGAAGCGCCGGCGGCGATAAACTTAACGCCAGGCTTCATGTTAGGGGGAATTTATTCCCTGAGCCATCTGCCTGAGAGCCAGCATAATATTCTGGGAAGGCCGTGACGCGGAATTCTCGTCTATCGCGTATACCCGGTTTTCCTTTATCGCGGTGATGGTCTCAAACGCCATACGGCTTTTTATTTCTGCAACCGTGTCTTCCCATGAGTAATTCATGGTAAAGATGATGTCGGGATTTCTCGTTATTATTTCCTCTGCGCTGGGGCTGAACCAGTTGTTTTGATCATCGAAGATATTCCTGCCCCCGGCTATTTCAATCATCTCGTTCAGGTAGTTACCCCGGCCAAAACTGTACATAAAAGGAGGGCCTGAGATTTCAAAATAAACGGTTTTCTTTTCCGGCGCTTCCGCCGCGGCGGCTATACGCGCAATCTCTTCTTTCATGGAAGCAACCAGAGCTTCGCCCCGCTCTTTCACCCCAAGGACTTCGGCAATCGTAATTATGTCGTTGCAAATCCCATCAATGCTCACGCTGGTAGGTATGTCTAACACATTTATTCCCATATCGCCCAGAAGTTTGAACGGATTGTCGGCCACGCCGAAACTGTTGATCTCGTTGGCAATAATGAGGTCCGGTTCAAGACCGATAATGGCTTCGGTATCCGGGTAGAAGAAATCAATTTCCGGCAAGCCGCCGGGAACGCCGGGGATTCCCGCTGAATACCTGTCAACCGCAATCAGTCGATCCGCCATTCCAAGCGCCGTAATAATTTCCGTGTTTGAAGGCGCTGCGGAAATTATCCTGTTAAATTCTATCCGGGCTTCTTCCGAACTCCGGCCCGAATCCCGCGTGCAGCCTGTTGCGACAAGTAAAATAACCAGCGCCGTTAAAAATATTACTCCGGCTCCGGCCGGACCCGAAAGCAAAAAGTGCTTTTTCATTTTCCCACTCCTGTCGAACTCATATTCACCCCAAGTGTAATGCTGATTCCGGGCATGGGATAATCGGCATATGAAACATATTGGGTGTTAAGGACATTGTTGATTTTTCCAAAGAGGCCGAAATTTTCATTCAGCCTTTGATTATAGGTAATATTCAGTAAAAAGCAAGGATCAAGCTCAACCGTGTTTGCGGTATTGGAATAACGGCTGCTCTCAAAGCGGCCGGAGACAAGCAGAGAGCCCGGCAGCTTTTTATTCACGCTTATCCACGGCAATTCCAGAGATATTCCAAAAGTGTACATGGGCATATAGGGAATGCGGATATTGTCGCCAAGGGTAAGATCACCGCTCAGGAGCCAGCTTAGCTGAAACAGCCAGGAAAAGCCGAGGACAGGTTTTTCCAGAGGGCCGGGAGAGAAGGGGAGGGTCCATTTTAGACTATTATCCAGGCCGGCAAACGCGCCGGCACCGTAGTTTTCTGGCCTCCATATGCCGGACGCGTTACTCCAATGGATTGAATTATCCGTCCATTGCCCATAGATCGTGGAATCCAGGTAAAGCAGATCGCTAAAGGAAAATTCCGCGGAGAGATCGGCGCCCCAACCATCTTCGTTTTTGAGATCCGGATTTCCCATAAAGCTTTCCTGTACCCAGTAGAGGTCGTCAAAATCCGGGAACTTGAAGCCGCGAAAATAATTGTTCTTTAGAATCAGGCTGTTGTTTACGGTCCAGGCGGCGCCGATTTTGGGAACGGGAATAATATTACTCCCGTCGGTCATCACTTTGATCGAAGCTATGAAAAGCAGGTCTTTTATCGGTGAATACTCAGGCGTTATATAGAGCCCGCCCCGGTGGGCATAGTGAAGGCCGGTATTGGTGGAGTCAATGTTAATGAAGCGGTAATCCCCGCCGAAGCGCAGGATGAATTCCGTTGCGGGGTACCAGCCCCAGTGGTTTATCAGGGAGAGGTTGTGTTCGTCGTGACGGGAAGAAATGCCGCCGGGTTCGTAAGCAAGTCTTTTCCAGCTATAGCCCAGGATCAGTTCCATTGAAAAATCATCATGAAAAGCCCGCGGCATATCCAGCATGAGATTTTCCCTCACAGATAGATCTTTTTGTTTCGCGTAATTTGTCGCATAACCGGATACGGGGATATTTTTATCTCCATAGTAAAATGAGCCGGAAGCTATGAGTTTTGAAAAGTCGCCTATATTCCGTAAAAATGAAACCGACGCGCCTGCGTCCAGAATCTCGTTGCCTGTTTTGCGGCGAGTATAATCGAAATAATCCTGATACAGAAAATGATTCCCGGCCCGGTTACCAAAAATGCTTAAACCAAAAGAAGACCGCTCTGTTCCATACGCACCGGAAAGATTTATGTTCTGGGAATCCGCAAGGTCCTGCCACTGGGGATTCACGATCCCGCCGCTTTGCCTGTTGTATTGCCCCGGTAAATATGAGGTGTTCGAGACACTTCCCCCGAAACTCCAGCCGGGAATGGGCTTTTTGATTGTTATTATGTTGATGACGCCGCCAAGTGCGCCCGACACGTTGTATTTGGTGTCCGAGCCGCCGTGGATGACTTCGATTCTCTCTATGGAAAGAGGGTTTATGGAATAGGAATCAAAACCGCCTGAAGAAGTGGAGTTAACGGGAATTCCGTCAATGAGAACGGCGACGCGTTTTATATCAAAACCCCGGAGGTTTACGCTCGCCTGATTCCCATAAGGGCCGTAGCGCGTAACGCCGAGGCCCAGAGTGTCTTGCAGCAGGGAGGGAAGATCCGCGGCGTGTGACTTTTCTATGGTCTCCCTGTCGACCGTCTCCATCTGCTGGGTAGTATTTGGGCTTCCAATAATGGTAAGTCCCCCTCCCTCCAATATGAGCCAGTCGTCGAAAAAATCATCGTCGTATTCACCCCCCAGGCCGCCGTTGTCCTGGGCAGCAAGGGGAATGAGTAACGAAAGAAACAGTAAAATAGCAAAAAGTCTTGCCGGCTTTGTCATTCGGATTGCTATTGTTTGGTGTATGGAACAGCATAGCTAACATCAATCCAGTTACCCATATTTGCCTGGGTGAATCTCGCTTTTGCTGCCGCAAGGGTGGTGGTATTGGCGTCCCAATCCGCGGCTGTGGAGTCTGATGCGCTGTTAAAACTTACCGCTGTGCTGGTGCGATCCAGATAATAAACAGCGCCAAAAGGCCTATTCGTATTAGTTAGGCCACTTGAGAATTCGACGATAATTACTCCCGATTGATTGTTAAAGTTAGTAACATCCCTGATGGTTCCCTGAGAAAACACAGTCGTGCCATCAAAAGAAATTTTAAGGGTTTCCGTACCACCGCTGCTGGTTATTTCAAACCAGTCGCCATAATCGGCAACCCATTTCCCCAGCAGGGTATTCGGCAGTCCCGTACTGGATTCATCTTCTACTTCATTCTTACAGCTTCCTAAAAAGCCAGCCAAAAGAACTAAAACTAGACCCGTGAAAAGAAGCCTTTTCACCTTAACCTGTGAGAAAAAATAAAACATGATAGACTCCTGGCTTCGAGAAATCAGGCCTTTATTGAGCTGCCCATATTTCGGAGGAGGAAAATAGTCCGGAGTAATGACAGATTCTTCTCTCAAGGCCCAATCCCCGAAGCCTGAAAAGTGATACAGGTCTCTACGAGACCAGTGTATACCAAAGTCTCCTGGCTCATGGGCGCTTTTCCGTCGGCCTTCCCATCTAACCAATTGATTAAGTGGTCAAACAGTGGCCGGTAGATGACGGATCTTCCCAATTACAGTTACGGGATAGCGGAGGATTCGGAACCTATGGTTCCACACCTCTCTTCCTTTGAAATATACGGTGTAATTTGTATACTATTTTTCCAGGCTTGTCAATGGGTTATTGGAAGGCGGGGTCAATACCCAAGAACCCGCTTGCGCGGGGGAGAATATAATTAATTTCCTATCCAACGAAGATACCCCGGCTTGCCACGGAGTATCTTCATTTTACCCTCGCGGGTATGGAGCAAAATAAACGAATAACTTCATCGGATTTTCGCGACAAAACCGCGAGAGACCTTCCCACCGCTTCACGCCATTTTCTGAGCACGGGATCGAGGGGAACCACCCCGCAGGAAATATCGTTGCATATTACGACCGCGTTCTGATTGCGGTCAATGAATTGCCGCATCGCTTTCTCAATATCAACGTTATTCTTCACCAACGCTAAAATCCACTTGTCTATTTCGTATATTACCTTCCTGTTTTCAGGAGTCCTGACATCATCGTTTTTACATCTATACACATCGTTTTCAGCCGCCTTGAATCTGTCCAGGGCGTAGGCAAGCTTGCCTTGATATGCCCCTCCGAAAATCAAAATCATCTTTTACCTCTATATTATTGCCAGGGCGGCAAGCCCGCAAAGTTCGCCGATAACCAGGGCAAATCCCGCCAGATCACCAGAAACGCCCTTTAGGTTTGTATACGCGAAAGCCATTGCCGCTGTAAAGCCCAATATTACCGACGCGGCAACAATCAGGCCCTGAACCTCCGAGAAGAAAAAAGAAAGCGCAATGCCTGTGATTGCGATAAATAATATAAAAATTTTATGCGCCATTCCGGTATTCTGCTTGAACATATTCGCGTAAGAGCTTTGCGCCATGGGTTTAAGGCATAAAACCGACAGGGCGGAACAGCATCGTGAAATAACGGGCAGAATAATCAGCAAGACGTAATTTCGTTCTTTTCCTAGAAAAACGTACACCGACGCGAACTGCAAAATAAACAACACGGCGAGCATTATGACCGCAAAAGCGCCTGTGTATGGGTCTTTGAGGATACGCAGCTTGTCTTCAATCGGACGGCTTGATAAAGCGGCGTCGCTTGTATCCATATAGCCGTCAAGGTGCAGGAAGCCTGTGGCAAGGAAAGGAACCAGCGCAACCACAGCCGCCGCGAGCATGATATGAATTCCGCTCAAATTAAGCGCCACTGCGATTCCCCACCACAGTGCGCCGATTAGTCCGCCTACAATGGGAAAAAACGGTAATACAAGATTAACACAAGCGTCGTCCCATAAGTGAAAGGGCAGTGGAATTGCGCAGAACATCCCGAAGGCCATATACAATCCCTTAAGGTATCTTTTCATTTTTACTCCCGGAAAGTAACTGGCCAAACATTTCCCCGCCTTTATGTACAATCATATTTGTATATGCGGCTTCAAGAACCACATCACAATTTGCCGCCGCCGCACTGTCTATTTCCGCCAGGGACTTTCTGTACTTCTCCGTTAAGGCGTCGTATAAAAAAGCGTCGCTGTATATATAATCCGATATAATAACAATATTTTTAAGTTTATTTGTAATCCGTAACAAAGTGCCACTTATTTTTTGAGCCGCATTTTCATTGACATCGCTATTTGGCCCGCTCCCTGGCGGGAACATTTCGTTTGCCAGCAAAGCAGTCAGGCTGTCCAGAAGAAAAGAACCATTGTGATCGCAATTATCCAATATCATTTCAATATCAATAGGCTGCTCTATTGTTGTGAAACCACAACCCTCGCGCTCACGCCGGTGCCGTAAAATACGCTCGTCGTCTTCGGAGTCAACAGGTTTCATTGTGGCAATATAGTACAGGGGTGTTTTTTTCCGCTTGTTCGCCGTTTTCTGAGCCACCGCCAAATACTGCGCGTAATTGGACTTCCCGTTTTTACAGCCGCCGGATATAAATATTTTCATTCTCTTACCGTAAAATTATCGCCTTCTTTTACTTCGTTTATATATTGCGTGTCAATATTTCCCTGCTCAAAGGTACCCATGTCCCGGATTACAGCGCAAGCGGCGTCAATTACGGCAAACATAATCGGGCAGCCGCTGCCTTCACCAAGGCGCATATTAAGATTTAGGCATGGTTCGATTCCAACGGCCCGGGCAGCATGGGCGAATCCCTGTTCGTATGACGCGTGAGACGCAAACATATATTCTTTTACAAGCGGGTTAAGACGCGAAGCGGCCAGGGCGGCAGTCATGGAGATAAAGCCGTCAATAACAACAGGCGTTCTCGTGTACGCGCCGCCTATGAAGAGCCCCGCCAGAGCCGCAATATCAAAACCTCCCATTTTTGCCAGCACGTCAATGAGGTCGGATAGGTTTGGTTTTCTGTCTTTCAATGCTTTTCGTATAATCTCTATCTTGTGCCAGTACGCTTCTTCTTTCAGTCCCGCGCCTTTGCCAGCACCTTGTTCAGGCGGTATGCCCGTGAGAGCGCATAACACGGCCGACGACGTGGTTGTGTTGCCTATGCCCATCTCTCCAGCACCGAGGAGCGTATACCCGTCTTTTACCGCTTCAACTGCCGTTTCTATTCCGGTCAGAATTGCCCGTACGGCTTCGTCATGGGTCATCGCTTCGCGTTTCGCGATGTTCCAGGTGGATTTTCTGATCTTTTTGTTCCTGATAAGCGGATGGTTTACTTCGGCATTTATTCCCACATCCACGACGATTAAATCAACGTTGAACTGTTTGGCGATTACCGCGACGCCTGTCAATCCTTTTGTAAAATTTAAAGTCTGTGCATGTGTAACCGACTGCGGGGCTGAAGCGATCCCTTCTTCGACGACGCCGTTGTCAGACGCCATGATAATGACACATCGCTTTCCGGATTCGTATACTACCTTTCCTCTGATACCGGCAAGCTTAACCGCGATATCTTCCAGCTTTCCCAGGCTTCCGGGAGGTTTTGCAAGACTATCAAGCCTTGCTCTCGCTTTTTCCATCGCGTTATGATCGAGATCTTTTATTTGTGATATATATTCATTTAATGTCGCTATTGACATATCACTTTCCTTGGGTTATACGATGAGTATAAAGGAAAGTATCGTTTTGTCAAATACACAGCAAGGTGGTGTTGTTCAGGTATAATAATGAAGAATAGCTACAGGTTTTTCAGTAATCTTGAATGCAAGTATTTCCCTTGCCACACGATAAAGGACAGCAATAATTTCAACTGTCTTTTCTGTTATTGCCCGCTTTATTTTTTAGGTGAAGGATGTGGAGGCAATTTTAAATACAGCGGCGCTAAAAGCGTTAAGGATTGCAGTGACTGTCATCTGCCTCATATTCCCGAATACTACGACACAATTATGTCCAGATTAAAGGAAGCCAGAAATAAGGAGAATGAAAAGGATAATAAGGAAAAGATATAATAATATTCCATTTTAATCAGCCGTCGTCCCGCCATCAACGGGGAAGGCTCGCCTTCCCGGTATGGATCTAGTCCGCAGTAGTACCTCCATCAACGGGGAAGGCGACGCCGTTGATAAAAGCCGCCTCGTCGGAGGCGAGGAAGAGGGCGGCGTTGGCTACGTCGGCGGCGGCGGCAAGCCTGCCCAGCGGCACCTCGCCGAGGCGTTCTTCCCGGCGGCCAGGCGTCTTGAACAGTTCCTGTACCAGTGGAGTGTCAACGGTACTGGGGTGGAGGCTGTTGCAGCGTATATTATCTTTCGCGTAACGCACGGCAACGGTCTTGGTGAGGAGGGTAACAGCCCCTTTTGTAACCGTATAGGCTTCGGTGGTATAACGGTGGCCAACCAGTCCGCATACGGACGACATGTTGATGATGGAACCGCCGCCGGCTTTGCGAAGCAAGGGGATGGCGTGCTTACAGCCGAGGAAGGGGCCCTTCACGTTCACCGCCAGCATTGCGTCAAGGCTTTCAACCTTCATTTCCTCAATGGGTTCCCGTATATTAATTCCCGCATTATTCACAAGCACATCCAGTTTTCCCGCTTCCTTTATAACCGCCGCAAGCGCGTCTATCCAGTTTTGCTCGCTTGTTACATCAAGGGTAACAAAGAAAGCCTTGCCCCCATTGGCCTTTATCGCCGCGATGGTTTCGGCGGCTGCTTCCGGCTTCAGATCGCCGATGAATACCGCCGCATCCTCCCCGGCGAAACGGGAGGCGATTGCGGCGCCCAGCCCCTGCGCGCCGCCTGTGACGAGGGCGGTTTTTCCATCAAGCCTTCCCGGCTGTATCATTTACGCACCTCGATATTCGCCAGCTTTTCGTAGTAACGGACAATGGCGCTGTGATCGTTAGCCGCCATTCCGTCAACCTTGAGAGCCTGAAGGGTTTCCATTACCGAGGCGGTGAGGGGAATCGGTACGCCAAGGTTGTGGGCGGTGTCCAGGGCGTTTTGCAGATCCTTGATGTGAAGCTCTATCCTGAAACCGGGCTTGAAGTTGCCGTCCAGTATCATGGGGACCTTGGCGTTCATCACCGTTGAGCCCGCGAGACCGCCCTTGATTGCGTCAAACACCGGCTGGGGGCTCACACCGGCTTTCGTCGCCAGTACAAACGCCTCCGAAACCGCCGCGATGTTAAGCGCCACGACAATCTGGTTGGCGAGCTTGGTCACGTTCCCCGCGCCTATGCCGCCCACCAATACAACCGACGCCCCCATCTTTTCGAGGATGGGCTTTACCTTTTCAAAGATGTCCCTGTCGCCGCCAACCATGATTGCAAGGGTGCCGTCAATGGCCTTGGGCTCGCCGCCTGAGACAGGCGCGTCCAGGAAAGAAACGCCTTTCACTTTGAGCGCGGCGCCCACTTCCTGAGAGGCCGCGGGAGCGATGGAGCTCATGTCCACCACAATCGCCCCACTTTTGATTCCCTCAATCACTCCGTCCACGCCGAGTATAGCTTCTTTCACATGGGGCGAGTTTGGCAGCATGGTGACAATGACGTCGCTCTTGGAAGCTACTTCTTTATTGGAAGCTGCGCCCTCTGCGCCCAGCGAAACAAGGTCGTCAAATTTCGCGTACTTGTCGTACACCACAAGCTTGAAGCCCGCCTTGATGAGGTTCTTCGCCATGGGCCTGCCCATAATTCCCAATCCGATAAATCCAATATTAGTCATACTTTCTCCTCACTTTGCTTTCAGTGCTTTTATAACCGCTTTATATACATGGTTAGCCGAAAGACCGTACTTCACAAGCAGTTCTTCGTAGTTGTGTGCCGAAGTCCCGAACTCGTCGTTAATCGCAACCATCTCAAACTTCGCGTTTATTTCCCCAAGGACAAGGGAAGCGATAGCTTCACCCAGACCGCCTGCTTTAACGGCTTCATCGGCGGTGATGATAGCCTTCTTTCCAGCGGCGTACTTTAAAACCTCTTTTTTGTGCAGAGGTTTTAAGGTGCTTACATTTAACACCTGGACTGAAATACCTTTGGCCTTGAGCTTCGCCGCGGCTTCCACGGATTTGCTTACCATGACCCCGGTGGCGAAGATAACCGCGTCTTTTCCTTCGGTGATGGGGTAGATCTTGCCGATTTGATATTCGCCGTTGTGGGAAGTGTATACGGGAAGATCGTTCCTGTTGATCCTGATATAGACCGGGCCTGAATATTTGATCACGGCCGGGATCATCTTTTTAACTTCCTCAACGTCTACCGGGTTGAGAACAACCATATTCGGTATGGCGCGGATAATGTTACCGTCTTCTACAGATTGGTGGGTTTTACCGTCGCCGAAATCCGAAAGGCCGCAGCTTGAACCGATGATCTTTACGTTGGCTTTGGGAATGGCAATTGAGCAGCGTATCTGATCGTAGGCTCTGCCGGCCGCGAACACGGCGAAGGTCCCTGTGAAAGGTATCTTTCCCGTAAGTGCAAACCCGGCGGCCGTGGAAGTCATGTTCTGCTCCGCGATTCCCATTTCAAAATACCTGTCCGGAAAAGCTTCCTTGAACATGACGGACATTGTGGATTTGCCCAGGTCGGCTTCCAGAACCACCACATCTTTATTTTTCTTTCCGGCTTCCACCAGTGCTTCCCCGTAAGCTCGTCGAAGATTCGCAAGTACCGGATTTGCGAATAACGTTGCCAGAGCGGTATTTTTATCTTTCGCCTTTGCCATAATTACCTGCCTGCCTTTGCCGCGTCAAGTTCTTTCAGCGCTTTGCCAAAAGCGGCCTCGTCCAAAATGCCGTTGTGATAAGCCGCGTTTCCCTCGGCAAAAGAAACGCCCTTTCCCTTAACGGTATCCAGAATGATCACCGAAGGCTTGCCCCTAACGGCCTCCGCCTTTTCTATTGCCTCGATAATCGCGGCAGGGTCGTGGCCATTAATTGAAAACACTTCCCAGCCGAAGGCCTTCCATTTCTTGTCGAGGTTAGGAATATTAAAGACCGCTTTCGTTGGACCTGTCGCTTGAACCTTGTTCCAGTCGATAAACGCGGTAAGGTTATCCGCTTTAAAATTCGCCGCCGCCTGGGCCGCTTCCCAAAGCTGCCCCTCGGACTGTTCCCCGTCGCCCATGATCACGAAGACCCTGGCGGCACTCCTGTCGAGCCGCAAGGCGAGCGCCATGCCCACGCCGACGGAAAGCCCCTGACCGAGAGAACCTGTGACGGCCTCGATGCCGGGAATGCTCAGGTCGGGATGGCCCTGAAGCAGCCCGGCCAGGGTCTTCACCCGCTTCAATTCCTCGCGCGGAAAAAAGCCCTTCTCACAGAGCGCGGCGTACTGGATAAGCGCGGCATGGCCTTTGGACAGGAGAAGCCGGTCCCGGTGAGGATCGTCAGCTTTATCCTTGTCAATGTTCAAGCGGTGAAAATACAGAACCGCCATGGTTTCGGCTAACGAAAACGATCCTCCAAGATGCCCCGCGGTGTTGACGCCTATCATTTCAAGCACGTCGACGCGGAGCTTGAGGGCAATGGAATTCAATTGTTTTATGGTATTTTCATTCACCATCGCTGGAACTCCCTTCAAGTTAAGCTTTCTACACAGTATACATGAAACTTTAAGTTTTTGCTATAATTTGAGATATGGAAGTTTTAAACGGCATAGACAGGCTATTGACGGAAGATTTCGGCCTAAAAGGGAAACGGCTTGGACTTATTACAAACCATTCCGGCTTAACGAAAACGCTTGTCTCATCAATTGATGTGTTAAATGAGCGTTTCGACCTCAGGGCGCTTTTTGGCCCTGAACACGGTATCCGCGGGGACATAGAAGCCGGAGGACATGTAGACACTTACACCGACAAACGGACAGGATTACCGGTCTACAGTATTTATGGCAACAGCCCCAATGCTGAAGAAAATAACCGGCCGGCCGCGGATACGTTTAAAGAGATTGATATGCTCTTGATAGACATTCAGGATGTCGGCTGCCGGTTTTACACTTTTGAATCCACCCTGTATAATTCCATGGAAGCGTGCGCCAAAGCGGGAAAGACCTTTGTGGTTCTGGATCGCGTCAACCCGGTTAACGGCGCGGATGTTGAAGGCAATATACTCGATACTAAATTCAGGAGTTTTGTCGGCATAGGGCCGGTTCCCAACCGCCACGGCATGACCATGGGGGAGCTGGCGGAATTTTACAACAGGGAACGCGCTATTGGCTGCGATCTTGAAGTCATAACCATATCTGGCTGGGAACGGGAAATGTACGGCGACGAGGCCGGTTTCCATTGGGTAAATCCAAGTCCGAACATTCCCAATATTGACGCGGCTGTGCTTTATCCGGGGACCTGTATTTTTGAGGGGACTTGCGTTTCCGAAGGCCGCGGCACCACAAGACCATTTGAACTCATCGGCGCACCGTGGCTTGACGCGGATGCCCTCGCGGAAACCATGAACGCCCGGCGTCTTCCCGGCGTGATTTTCCGACCCGCCGCTTTCCTGCCTTCGTTCAGTAAATTCACCGGTGAGTTTTGCCGGGGAGTGCAGCTTCACATAACGGACCGGAACACGATACGGCCTGTTAACGCGGCGATTAACCTTTTGGAAGCCATACGCGGCCAGAGCGGCGAGAAGTTTTCCTGGCTTCAAAGCGCGAACGACCGCTATTTTATCGACCTATTGGCCGGTACCGATATTCTGCGGAAAGGTTCGGCCGGGGATTATCTTGAGCTCTGCAAAAAGGGCGAAAAGGAATTCGTTGAGAAACGGCGGCCTTATTTGGTTTATTAAGCAGCGCCGTGAAAAGCGGCAAGCACCATGTTAGTTATCCTCCCAGGTGAAGAACAGCACTTTTTCATCCCTGTCGCTTCGCAGGCTTAGAGTATACGCGCCTGACGCGGGAACGCTTTCGCTTAACGCGCTGTACGGGTTATGTAGCGTATAGTTTTTCCCCGGCGGCAGGGTGATGTTAACCATAGGGGCGTTGACAAAATTGTCATACCAGACAACAAGGCAGTGTCTGCCGTCGCCTTCAAAATAGAAGGACATGACATCAGCAGGCAATGTCAAACCCGGAAGGCCGGACGCCCGCCAGGTTTTTCCGGGGATGTTATCGGCGACGAGTTTGTACGCTTCGGGAAGCTTGCCCTTGGGTTCCAGGGTGTTGTCGGCCTTCCTTGTGTACATGCCGAACCAGTCTTCAGAATCGGCTTCATCCCGCCGGCTTTCGTCCATGTTTTGGGATGAGTCTGCGAGGTGATACCAAAAGACCTTCTGCGCTCCGCTTGAGGCAAGCAGAACGACGGTTTTGACAAAGGTCTGGGGCATCTTGTCGATATGAACTTCCGTGCCGTAACCTGTCGCTCCATCCGATCTGTAGCCCCCATTGGTAGGATGGCCAACTTCCGTTACCCATACCCTGTTATGGAAACTGCTGTCGGAGAAACTCACAAAATCGTTATATATATTTGCCGTCGACACAGAAGTAATGGAATAGGGGTGAAACGCGAAAAAGTCCGCGCCTTCCGCGGCGCCGGAACTGAAGAGGCCCCGAATCCATTCCTCGCTCGCGGTGCTGCTGAACGCCCCGACGACAATGGACGCGCCGCCGTTGTCCGCGCCGCGAATAGTCCTGACCGCTTCACTTGTCATGTAGTAAAAGTCCTCTTTGCTGGCCGTCCAGAAGCGGGGGTATACGTCCGGCTCGTTCCATATTGACCAGGCGTGTACCTTGCCGAACTCGCCCCCGTTGTAGCGTTCAACGGTTCTTTTGACATATTCGCGGTAAAGAGCGACCTTTTCAGGGGTACCGACATTTCGCCCGACATTGCCGTCGGCGTAGACGCTTACGTTATGCGTCAGATTCGGCAGGTTATTATCCGGCATACTAACCGCACCAACTCTCCCTCCGTGGATCCAGTCGGTATCGTAAGCCAGAAGCCCCAGTATCTTTATGCCCCGTTCGTTGGCGTTTTTCACGTACTGGTCAAATCCCCGGTAATTCCACTCGTTATCCCATTCCCCGTTGGCGTTGGTACGTTGTACTGTGTTCCAGCTAAAATCATCGAGGAACCACTTGACCCCTATCCTCCGCAGTTCCTCAAACTGCGATGCGACCCAGCTCTCGGTCACGGGGTTTGCGCTTGTTCCCCCGTGGACTAGCCCCATCAGGTCAGCGGGAATCACGGCATCGGTTCTACTGCCGTTGTCCGAAGCGTCTGTGACGGACCAGGAAAAAGCAGCCGTTTCCTCTCTCAACAAAGTGTAGTTACCGCCAATTATTCCATTGACCAATTCGGTAGTGTTATTATCATCCATTTTAAAGACAACCGATATGCCGCTGATAACGCCGTTCGTCTTTGAATAGGTAAGGGTGATTTGCGGGTCTACGGTTTTAATCAGCAGGGAAATGCCGAAGGTGGCCGTATCGGTACTCATTGCGCCAAGCCTTATTCTCCCCTGGAAAACATCTTTTCGCCAGTCGTCGTCCGATGTAATTTTACCCCACACCTTCTCGCCGGGGGAGAACACGCCCCCAAATACCGGAGTTAAAAACACCGCCTCAAAACTGTTGTCACTGTTAATCGTGAAGCGCATCGCATCATCGTCCCTTTGAAAGGTCATAGACTCCGGAATGGCGTCGCTTTTTTTGGAGCAGCCAATCAAGGCAAACAGCAGCGGAAGGATAAAAACAATGATTCCGAAAATTTGGAGGTTCTTCATGTGTAAAATCCCCTTATTATAATACTATACCATATTTCTCACAGAGGCACAGGGGACACCGAGAACACAGAGTTGAAATCTGATAATCCCATGTTTTTCTTCCAAATTCTGCATAAAACGAAAGAGATCTTTTTATGGTGACAGTCACTTCGCAGCCAGTTTCTTCCTGTAAATCCCGAAGGCGATGTAAAGGGGAATGCCCGAGGCCAGCCACGACAGCGGGTTCACGAGGCAGACACCAATGAAGCCGATGCGAGGGATGAGGACAAATGCCGCAAATACGCTCATAACGGTTTCCATGACGCCGCAGAGAATGGACGCCGTTTTCATTCCAAGACCCTGTAAAGCGCCGCGGAAATCAAGCATAATCCCGAGGATGAAAACCGTGTAGCCTGTAAAGAGGATGTACTGTCTCGCGAGGGTAACGGCTTCGGGACTGTCCCTGAGAAAGAGCGATACAATGGGAGTGCCGATGAATTGATTCAGGACGGCCATGAACACGCCGAGGCCAAGGCTGATAAGGCAGGACTGGAACAACCCGGAGTAGACCCGGTCCATTTTGCCCGCGCCGTAGTTCTGCGCGGTAAAGGTTGTAACCGCCCGCGGCAGGGTAAAGAGCGGCATCATGTTGAGTCCGCGGACGCGCTGAGCCGCGGTTACAGCCGCTACGGTCAGAGCGCCAAGGCCGTTAACGACGGTCTGAACCATAAGGTTCCCCACTTCCACGATTGACCTCTGGAGGGCCATTGCGATCCCCATGGAAATATGCTTCCCGATTTCCGCCCGTCCGACGCGCCAGTCAGAGCGCCGGGGAAGGAAGCGGCGGAAGCGCCGGAAGAGGAACACCGCGCACAGGGTACAGGCGATTAATTCGGAGATTACCGTAGCGGCGGCGGCTCCGCCGACTCCCCAGGAAAAAACCGCGACAAAGAGTAAGTCCAGGACAATGTTTAAAATAACGCCGGCAAGCGAAAACAACATGGGTGTAAAACTGTCGCCTCCCGCCTGTATAATGCCTGACGCCATAAAGTAAAACATGAAGACTGCGATGCCGGAAAAAATAATTAGCGCGTAACTTGTTGAATCAACAATAATTTCCGTGGGAGTTCGCATAACGGCAAGGACGGGACGGCTCAGAAGGGGGAGGGCAATAGTCATGACAACCGCAATCGAGAGGCTTAGCAAGAGCCCCGCCGCGACGCTCCGCCGTATGCCGTCTTCGCTGCCTTCGCCGACCCGCTGGGTAGTGATTACGATAAAGCCGCTCGTTAATCCTATAATAAAGCTGAACACAAATTGCACAAGACTCGCGCTCACGCCCACCGCCGCGAGGCCGTTAATGCCCAGCCACCGTCCCACGATATAGGCGTCCGTCATCGTGTAGAAGAGATGAAGCACTTCCCCTGCCAAAAGGGGGAGGGCAAAGAGCACAATACGCTTCGCCGGGTTTCCGCTCGTTAAAAGAAGGTCTTTCAAAACAAGACTCCTGAATTTGTACAGGTATACTACATTATTTTAGAATAAGAAACCACGTACTGGCTATATGGGGGCTAGACTGGATACAGGATTGGCAGCTGCTGTTTATGTTTACCGGATTCTTTTTACAAATATCAGCGACTTCGTTATGTGCCGTAAAAATTGCTACCAGGGTGTATATTTTATACAATTCTTCTGCACCCAAAATGAATCTGACTGTGACATATTGTAATTTCGTTCAAACAATACAAGCTCAAAACCATGTTGTTTTAAAATATTCTCTATTTTGTCATATAGAACCCAATTATCACCGTGTTCCGCTTCTAATTGAATACAATGTACATCCTTTAACCTTTTGCCAAAACCCTCCAGGACTTCATAAGTGGCTCCCTCGACATCAATTTTGAGGAAACTAATTTCTTCTACACCATGAGTTTCCATAAAGTCATCCATTCGTAAAGCTTGAACCCTAATTTCCTTTGTATCTGGCAATTTATGGATAGAAGACCAGCCGGTGTCCTTATGATTCAAGGGATGAACATAAAATGAAATTTCTTTATTTTCGTTGAATACGGCATTGTTATATGCATTAAATGAATGTATTTGGGTAATTACCTTAAAAATATCAGGATGGGCCTCAAAAACATAAACATTATTGGGTGTAAGGCCAAATATTTCCCTGAGAAAATCCGCATCCTGGGCAAAATTTGCGCCAATTTCAAACACGTTTTTTACTTTTATATTTGTTCCATCCTTCAAAAGACTTATGTATGGTAACATTTTTTCGCCATAACCGCCGGAAGGCTTATAACCCCTATACTTTCCCCGGCGAAGGGATCTATATTTTATTCGAAGCATTATCCTTATAAAAATATACGGAATTAAGTTTTTGGTAATTTTTTTCAGGAGTCTCATCTCAACACCAAACTCGCTTCAGTTATGCGCCATTTTTATATGATATCTTTCTCCGAATAACGCGTGTCCGCATATTTATTGCCGGAGAATACGAAAAAAGACGAATGGATTGTGGGGAATTCCCATCCACAGATGGGCGGATAGAGTGACCTATTAGTTAGTTGACACGATTGTCTGGGAAGTGTGTATAATTGCCTGTTGCCTGTTGCCTGTTGCCTGTTGCCTGTT
>JGI24698J34947_10000461_pt1 | contig 18966 bp, 14 predicted proteins | sample TergutMp193P3_FD_34947 | JGI IMG/M metagenome (IMG submission 34947) | reverse complement strand
GTCGGCGGCGCGGAAGCGTTAAGCGACTAAGGTAAAGAGGAAACAAGATGGCAAATTCAGGTCGAATCATCCAGGTTGTCGGTCCCGTTGTGGACGTGGCTTTCAGCGCCGGTTCAGTACCGGGGATTCTCCACGCGCTGGAAGTTCACGCGGACGGTAAATCTGCCGGCAGCCGACGCGTCGTGCTGGAGGTGCTTCAACATATTGGTGACGGGCGGGTTCGCTGCGTCGCGATGGAAGCAACCGAGGGCCTCTGCCGGGGAATGGAGGTAACCGATACCGAAAACCCGATAAGGGTTCCCGTGGGCAACGAGGTTCTGGGAAGGATGTTCAACGTCTCTGGCAGGAATATCGACGACAAGGGCGCTTTCAGCGCGAAAGAGTACGCCGGCATTCACCGCCCCGCGCCGGGCTTTGCCGAGCAGAAACCCGCCATCGAGGTTTTTGAGACCGGCATTAAAGTTATAGACCTCATTGCGCCTTACACGAGGGGCGGGAAAATCGGGCTTTTCGGCGGCGCGGGAGTCGGCAAGACGGTTCTCATCATGGAGCTTATCAGGAACATCGCCACCGAACACTCAGGCTATTCGGTTTTCGCGGGCGTAGGGGAGCGTTCCCGTGAAGGCGCCGACCTCTGGAAGGAAATGAACGACTCAGGCGTTATAAGCAAAACTGCCCTGGTCTTCGGCCAGATGAATGAGCCGCCCGGTGCGAGGATGAGAGTCGCTTTGGCGGGGCTCACCATGGCGGAACATTTCCGCGACAAAGAAGGACAGGATGTTCTCCTCTTCATCGACAATATCTTCAGGTTCATCCAGGCCGGCGCGGAAGTATCGGCTCTGCTTGGCCGCATTCCCAGCGCCGTAGGCTACCAGCCTACGCTGGCTAACGAGATGGGCGGCTTGCAGGAGAGAATCGCCAGTACCTCGAAAGGTTCAATAACAAGCATACAGGCGGTCTACGTGCCCGCCGACGACCTCACCGATCCGGCGCCGGCCACCACCTTTGCCCACCTGGACGCGACGACCACGCTTTCAAGGAAAATCGTGGAGCTGGGCATCTACCCGGCCGTTGATCCTCTGGCCTCAAGTTCGCGCATCCTTGATCCTGCTGTTGTGGGCGAGGAGCATTACAATACCGCCATGCAGGTGCAGCAGGCCCTCCAGCGTTACAAGGAGCTGCAGGATATTATCGCCATTCTTGGCATGGATGAACTTTCCCCCGAAGACAAACTCCTCGTAGCGAGGGCCAGGAAAATCCAGCGCTTCTTCAGCCAGCCCTTCTTCGTGGGTGAGAAATTTACCGGGGCGGCCGGCCGTTATGTGCCAGTTAAAGAAACGATCCGCGGCTTCAGGATGATACTGGACGGCGAATGTGATTCCATTGCCGAGCACGCCTTTTTCATGGCCGGCGGCATTGACGACGTACTTGAAGCGGGGCAGGCCTGATAAATGGCAGCGCAGTTTACCTTTGAGGTTCATACGCCCTACAGGCTTTTCTACTCAGGCTCCGTTGAGGCGATAGTCCTTACCTTGCTTGACGGCGAAATTGCGATCTACGCCAATCACAACCATATTTCGGCTCCTGTAGTGCCATGCCTGCTCAAGATCAAGGACAAGGACGGCGTCTGGAAAACCGCCTTTACATCCGACGGCGTACTGGAAGTAACAAGCCACAAAACCGTACTCGTTACGGACACCGCCGAATGGCCCGAGGAAATAGATGCCGAAAGGGCAAAGGCAGCCAGGGAACGCGCCGAGGAAACCCTTAAAGGGGATCAGCTAAAATTTGACGCACAGACAACCACCGCTTCCCTGCGCCGCGCGAATATGCGGCTCAAGGCAAAAGAAGAAAAACTCTGATTTGCAGTGATGATCGCATATGTTGACATACAAATCGATCCGGCGCGGCGAAGCGGGCTAGCCCTGAGGGCAGCTCGATGACGCATTCTCTTATTACCAACTCTGATCTATAAATTAGTCAGGGCTTTTTTTTAGACACACCATATGCTGCCCTCAGGGCTCCCCGCTCTCGCCGCGACAAAGATATGTCAGACAACAAAGCGCCAAAAAGGTGACAGTCACCATTTTAAGATCAGATATCATAGATCATAGCTTAAAAAGGTGACAGTCACCTTTTTTAGAGTAATTGGCCCGCTTCGCCGCGCTGGATCGATATATATGACTACATCTGCGATCAGAGCGACAAATTAGTTGACATACATATATTCCACTTGTATAATATACAACATGAGGAATATATGTCGCTGAAGTATGGACTGCTCGGTCTTCTTAACTACGGGGAAATGACCGGCTACGAACTGGACAAAGCGTTTAAGGATTCGCTTGAGTTCTTCTGGCAGGGACAGACCAGCCAGGTATACCGTGAACTTGGCGCGATGGAAAAAGCCGGGTGGCTCTCCTCAAAAATTGAGGTACAGACCGGTAAACCGAACAGGAAAATCTACGCGATCACAAAGCAGGGTCGTGCTGAGTTTATGAAGTGGCTGAAGCCTCAGAACGTAACGGCGGCGCCGGATGGGTCAATTCTTGAGGCTCTCCATTTTCGGAGCTCTTTTTTAATGAAGCTCTTTTTTTCGGGTGAACTCAGACCGGAGGAAACCGCCGCTTTTATCATGAGTTTTCGTGATGAATGCCGCGCTGTTATAAAAAAAATGAAGACCGCCCCGGACAATATCGGAATATACAAAAAAAAGCTCAAACACCCGGAAGCCGCGGCGGGATGGCAAATGGTCGCGCTTTTCGGCATGAAGTATTACCGAAGCTGCGAGAAATGGGCGGATGAAATACTCAAGACGCTTTCGGGGCGGGAGGATTTATGAAGCGCCTGCTGTTTGTACTTGTTTTTGTTCTTTCAGGCATCTGTTGTTACGCGCAATCTGCAATGATCCGTCCTGACGCGTCAATTGGCTTTTTTAGCGCCGGTGACAAGCATGGCGTTTCTTACAGTTATGGCGGTAAGGTTATTCTCATGGCGAATAATTCCCAGCGTTACGGCGTCCTGGTCGATCATCTGGTTCTTTCCGGGGAATCCTATTTGACCGTTGGCATTTTTCTTGAGCAGCTTGTCTTCAAGTATTTCAATATGGGAATAGGCACGGCAGGTTATATCGGGTTGAAAAATGGCGGGAATCCTTTCGGGCTTTATACTCATCTGGGATTTGAGTATCCGTTCACCGCGCGTTTTTACTTTCTTGCCGCGTATCAAAACGATATGATATTCAGCTCTCCGCTTATTATGAATAACGCGCTTATGCTTTGTATTGGCATCGGCTTTTAGGGAGGAACAATGAACATTTTGGTTTTGAACGGCAGTCCGCGTTCCGGAACGAGCAATACCATGAAACTCACGACCGCTTTTCTGGAGGGAATGGGCGGGCATAATGCCGAAACGGTGGACATTTCCGAAGAGAACATTTCACCTTGCCGGGGCTGCTTTTGCTGCTGGGAAAAGACGCCGGGGAAATGCGTCATCGCCGACGACATGGGAATGCTTTTGAGAAAGTACCGTGAGGCGCAACTCGTGATATGGAGTTTCCCGCTTTACTGTTTCGGTTTGCCGTCAAAAATCAAGGCGTTTGTGGACCGGCTTCTGCCGCTCAACCTGCCGTTTATTGGCGAAATGGCAAATGGCAAACCGGTACATCCGGCACGGTACGATCTTGAGGCGCAGAGACATGTTCTCATTTCAACCTGCGGTTTCTTCACGATTGAGAAAAATTATGACGCGCTGGTAAAACAATTCGATATTTTATTCGGCGCTCGTTATACGAAAATCCTGTGCCCCCAGGGTGAACTTTTTCGCGTTCCACAGCTTCGCGGCCGGACCGAGGAATACCTTAAACTGGTGAGAAAGGCCGGCGCCGAATATTCATCAGGAGGCTGTTTTTCCGCGGATACCGAAAAACAGCTTGCTGTACCGCTATATCCGAAGGAGGCCTTTATCGCGATGGCGAACGCGAGCTGGGAGATCGCCGAGACAGATGGTGCGAGTGGGACTCCGGCGCGAATGGATCCGCGTGAATGGCTGTTGCGTCAGATGGCGGCGGTTTACACGCCACACCCCAACACCCCAAAAGAAGAAAAGCGAGTGGAGTTCTTTTTCACGGATTCAGGCGAGACTTACCAGCTCATAGCAGGCAAAACCGGAGCCGCTTTGGTGAAAGATTCATCTGACTTTGCGCCCTATTCCGTGCGGATTGAAACGCCGTTTAGCGTCTGGCAGGATATAAGTGAAGGTAAGATCACCGGCACAGAGGCGCTCTTCCGTGGTAAATACCGTGTCCTGGGAGATTTTTCACTGATGACAACTGTCATGCCCGGCTTCTCGCCGGGGAAAACTCAAGCGTCGTCGTCGGCTCAAGAGCCGGTTCAAGAGTTGATGAAAAAACGAACGACTAAAAAGCATTCCATGCTGGTTTTGCTCATGCCGTTTATGGCGTTATGGATACTTTTGCCGGTTTTCGGGAACTCAGGCGCGTTAGCCGCTATTCTGACAGGCGCGTGTGTGCCGTTGGCCGCGCGGTTTTTCCGGCTTTCCCCTTACGATACCGCGGCGGCATTCCTCGTGAACGTTTTAAGCGCGGCGTTTTTGGCGGGCGCTCCCCTTTCGATTATCGTCACACTCTCCTACGCGCTTTTCGGCGGAATGTGGCTTGTGTCCGTGTTTTTAAAAATACCGTTATGCGCATGGTATTCGGCCAATGATTACAACGGGGATGAAGCTTTCGACAATCCGCTCTTTATCCGCACGAACAGACTTATTGCGGGCTTGTGGGGCGTTCTTTATCTGTGTGTAAGCGTATGGACCTGGTTCTTCATGAAAAGCGAGTATGCTTCGCTTGTAGGTCTCGTCAACTCAATCGCGCCCGCGCTCGCCGGGATTTTCACGGCGGCTTTCGTCAAATGGTATCCGGCGCATTACGCGCGAAAAGCACGATGAGTGTTTCCGTTTACACCACCCACTTGTACTCGCCGTTAGCCTCTGTGCCGTAGAAGTCGGCGTAACTCACTTTCCAGGGTGATTTGCCCAGATTATCGACGCGGATTTTATTTTTTACAAGATGCTGCCAGAAACCGCTCCCCGCGATCTCACCCTGAAGTATAATTCCAACCGGAACGCCGTCCCTGAGCATGAGCTTGCGGTAGTTGTTTCTGTCTTCTTTGACCAGCACTTCGTCGCCTTCCTGGGGATTGATGGCGCCCAGGGATAAAGAGGGCAGGTTAAAAAAGTTGACGGTGTTCTTCAGCGCGAAACGGTCGTCATATGCCCATTTTGTACCGGTCATATTGTAAGCCGCCATTTCTCCCTGCTTCTGGGCGTTAGGCCAAATCCCGGAAAGACCGGCGGTGTCTCCGGCCGCGTAGATGCCGTGGATGTTAGTCGCAAGGAAATCGTCAACTTTCACTGCTTTTCGCTCAGTCAGTTCCACGCCGCTCCCCTCCAGGAAGGCGGTTGCCGGCCGCACACCCACGGCAACAATCACCATATCGCAGGGGATAACCGCGCCTGAATCAAGTTCCAGCGCGGTGATATTTTCGCCACTGCTTCTGGTATTCATCATCTTGCGGGCCAGGTGAAACTTTACGCCTCTTTTCTCAAAAAGCCGTTGGTAGGCTTCCGCGGCGTGTGTATCCAGGTTTATGGCGAGTACCGACGGCGCCATCTCGATGACGGTGATCTCCTTGCCGGACCCGCCCGGGGATTCGAGGATACCGTAAACCGCGTCGAGTCCCACAAGCCCCGCGCCGATGACGGCAATTTTCCCGGCTTTTTTCGCGTGCCCGGCGATTAAGTGTGCGTCGGAAAGATGGCGGAGGCCAAAGGCGTTTTTCGCTGTTTTGAGCTCCCCGATGGGCGGAATTACGCTGTTGGATCCGGTGGCTATGAGTACCGTATCGCCTGAGGCGATTTTCTCATCACCTGAGTAAACGGTTTTTGTTTCTCCTTCAAGGCGGGTAATTGGTTTTCCTTTAATCCATTGAACACGGGAAGATTCCAAAATCCCATCGTTGATAAAGTTTATGCTCTCCGCATCCCGTTCGCCTGAAATAAATTTGTGAAGCATACATCTGGAATAGACTTCATTGTCCTCCGACACAATGACAATGGAATCATCGGCCTTTTCTTTGAGGATTGTCCGCACGGCGCTAATCGCCGCGGCTCCGGCGCCGATTATGAGGTGTTTCATGCTATGCCTCCCGCATTAACTTCTTCCACATGAATGGCTTTCTTGGGGCAGGATTTCACGCAGTTCGGATCCTCGTTGTCGTCCTTACAAAAATCGCATTTGAGAATCTTCGTCCGTGTCGCCCTGTCGGGTTTGACGTTTCCATACGGACAGCTCATGACACACATAAAGCAGACTCCGCAGCGCTTTTCATCGTATTGTATGTGGCCAGTGACGGGATCTTTTTTCAGGGCGCCGGACATACACGCGCCCGCACAATCCGGCACGGCGCAATGACGGCAGAAGACGGGAATGTACCCGCCTTTGCCGTTAGACGCAATACTGTGTCTGGCTTCGTTTTTATTGTCCAGAAGATCCAGATCGTAAATTGTTCCACAGCTTCCTGTCCCTGCCCGGTGAGCCTGCATGCAGGCCAGGCTGCAATTTTTGCAGCCGTCGCATTTATCCCGCTCGATGATGATACGCTTCATTCAGGGCCCCCTATATCTTTAAGGCCGTGCGTTTTTCACGGATGATCCCTTCAAGCAGATCGGCGGATTCTTTGGCGTCCCCGTTGATGATCACTTGCCCTCCGGTAAGGGACTTCATGTCCTGACAGAGTACCTGTACGGCGGTCTTGCTGCCGGTTACGAAAGGGGGAAGCCCAAGGTGCAGCGGCAGGCCCAGGGCGAGGCCGAAACATCCGTCCGCCAGGGCCTGTTCTTCCAGCCACTGTGCCGCGGACAGCACCAGGGGAAGCTGGGGAATATCAATGCCGATGGCTTCGGCAAGCTCCGTGGCGACTATTTCAAGCCGGCCAATGGCAAGGCAGGGGCCGAAGTTCAACACCGGCGGTATCCCCAGTTTTTTGCATACGGCCTTTAGTTTCTCTCCCGCAAATTCGGCGGCTTCGGGGACCATAAGGCCGCAATTCTCGATACCGCCTGAGGAACAGCCTGCCGTAAGGACGATGATGTCACGCGCTATGAGTTCTTTTACAAGACCCACGGTGAGCACATCATGGCCGCCGGCCACGAGGCTTGAACAGCCGACTACCCCGGCCACGCCCTTGATATCACCGGATACGATAAGGTCGATGAGGGGCTTCCATGTACCGCCCAGGAATTTTTTGAGTGAAACCTCGCTTACCCCGGTAAGGGAATTGTCGTTGCCGTGATCCGGAAGAAGGTTGAGCTTTACTTTGGGCCGCCGCTCTTTGTACGCGGCAATAACCTTGTCGATGATTTTTTCGCTTTGCGCCTTACGCTCCGCGAAGCTGAAAGGTATTAATTCGGCGTTTGCCTTTTTTGCCACGTCATCAACACAGATCTGTTTGATTAAGAGTTCGTCGCAGACGGTTTCTATTCCCGGCAGGGTGCAGTTAAATTCAGAAATTACCGCGTCAATTGCGCCTGTGGCCAGAATCGCTTCACTCGTGTAGTTGTTTCCGGCGTGGCCGTCAAAAATATCGGTGTAATGTGCGCCCCTGAGCTGGAGATCCTGTCCGACGCAGGTGCAACCCACAAGTTTGAAACCCTTTGCGCCCGCAGCTTTTGCTTTCGCGGCAACATCCGGCTGGGTGAGCCTCTCTTGCAAGTGAACGAACATAGTGTGCTGGTGGCCGGTGATCATGATGTTTATGTAATCAGGATCAATGACCCGCAGACCCACCGGCGCGGGACGGATTTCCGGTTCGCCTAACAGCACGTCGTTCAGTAAATTTGTAAGGGTGAGGCCGTAGATGCCCGTTGAAATACCCAGTTTGAGGCAATCCAAAAGCATGTTCACCGGATCGGAATTGAGATTGGTGGAACACTTCACCACTCCCTTGAACACTTCTGATTTCGCGCCTCCGGGGAGTATACCGAGTTCTTTCCATGCCTTGAATCTGGGAGGATAGGCCATCTTTTCAACCAGTTCCATTTTGACGTATTCCGGCTTATAGAGATCGTTCAGGACCGCGTCGGCTACCTTCAGCGCCTTTTCGTGATCGTCCGCGCCTGAAACCCCGAATAATTTGCAGAGCCTATCCAGCGCGCCGGGTCCCTTTAGCTTCCCTTTTTCAAGGGCGGCGCTCTTCAGATTCAGCGCGGTATTTTCCACCACATGGATATAGCAGCCCGAACCGGACGCCACAGCCCGGAGCAGATTCCGGGTGACCATTACATCCGCCTGAGCGCCGCAAATGCCCCTTGGCGAATCAGGCGTTATTCTACAGGGGCCGTTGGCGCAGAGCCTGCAGCACACCCCCTGCAGGCCGAAACCGCATTTAATCTCCTGGCTCTCTACTCTATGGTGAGAAGTCTCCATCGGCAGTTTCGCGATAAACTCTTCGAGGGGTTTATCGGCGCTTGCGCAGGTGGTACACCCATAACAGCTTTCGTTCATGGTTTTTTCTCCTGATATATAATACCATACAATTTATGGGACTTGTCAAATTTTTGTTTCTTCAATTCCCCTGCCCGAGATGGAAAAAACCCTCTTGGCTTTCTTCACGGTAGAAAGCCTGTGCGCTATTATCAGCACCGTCCTGTCCTTCATAAAACTTTCAATGCAGTCGTGAATGGCCTTTTCGTTTTCGTAATCCAGGGCGCTGGTCGCTTCGTCAAGGATCAGCACAGGCGGGTCTTTCAGAAAAGCCCGCGCTATGGACAGGCGCTGGCGCTGGCCGCCTGAGAGCCGTATACCGCGCTGACCAATTTCAGTATCGTAGCCTTTGGGCAGCTCCATGATGAACTCATGGGCCTTTGCCATCTTCGCGGCGTTGATTATTTCTTCCTCCGGCGCGCCGGGTTTTCCGTAAGCGATGTTTTCCGCGACCGTCCCGTTAAAAAGATAAACGTCTTGCGCAATCAGGCCAATGTTCCGCCGTAACGTGATCAAATCCATTTTTTGGATGTCCATGCCGTCAAAGGTTATTTTTCCCGAACCGGGTTCATAAAACCGTGGGATCAGCGAACAGAGTGTTGTTTTTCCTGCGCCGGAAGAACCGACAAGCGCGATGGATTCACCGCTCTTTATATCCAGCGAAACATTCTCAAGAACGTTTTCCAGCTCCTCGCCATAACGAAAACTCGCGTCCACAAATTCCACGTGACCTGAAAACCTTGGAATTTCGCCAGACGCCGGGGCATTCCCGATATCCTCCGGTTTCATGTCCAGAATTTCCATAAAGCGGTTGAAAGCCGCGATTCCGTCCTGATACATACCGATCTGCTGGGCGACCCTGGTAAGGGGCGTTGTGAGGTAGCCTATGTAAAGCAGAAATACAATTAAATCCGGCGCTGAAAGAAAAGAATGGGAAATCAGCATGCCTCCGGCGGTCATGGCCCCGGCGGTAACCAGAGGGGCAAGGAACTCGTCCATCACGGTGTAATAAAACGCTTCGTTGCGGTAGATGTTAATCCTGCCGCGGCAAAATGTCTCATTCGCTTTGCGGAATTTCCTGTCCTCCAGATCTTCGTTGGTAAAGGACTTCACCACTCTGATACCCGACAGGGTATCTTCCAGGTTTGCGTTAAGTTCGCCGATTTTTTCCCTGCTTTCCCTATAGGCGCGCCTCAGCTTTCCCATAAAAAAGACGGTATAGACAATCATGACGGGCAGCAGCGCGAATATTACCAGGGTAAGCCTCGCGTCAATGCGGAAAAGAACGGTAAAAGCCCCGATAAAGCTCACCAGTGTAATGAGCAGAAACTCCGGCCCGTGGTGGCAGGTTTCCGCCAGGTTAAGAAGATCATTGGTGATGCGCGACATAAGAGCGCCGGTTTTCTCCCTGTCAAAGAAATGAACCGGCAGCCGCTGGCAATGGTTGAATAGCTCGTTACGCATGTCCCTTTCGATCATTGCCCCCATGGCGTGCCCCTTGTAATCATAGAACACTCCGCAGATTGTCTGGACGATAATAATGCCCAGCATGATTACGAGGGTCCTGAGAATAAGCGGAAGTGGATCGATTATCCCCACGGACAAAACCTCACTCGTGACATAACGAATGCAAAGCGGCAAGGCAAGGGTACAAAGAGTTGTGATTGAAGCGCATGAAATATCCGCTGTTAAAAGCAGACGATACGGTCTGTAAAAAGATAAAAACTTTTTTAGTTTTGCTGTTTTTGAAGAAGCAGACATAGTTTTCCTCCGGTTTGAGATTGGCCGTGCCTGAGAGGAAAAAGATCTACCGGGATTTTACCTGCTCAGACACACAAATAAGAAAAAGTGAAATTGAGATTGGCAGTGAAAGTTGTCATCGTATTGCCTCCCTGAGTTAGATGATCTTTTATAGCGTGTTATGGATACTATTGTCAAGTGATCCTTTCCAAAACACACGAGGCGGGCAGGGCAATGCCTTAGCGAGAGCTACCTGTAGAACCCGGCTCCGAAGCCGCATGACCACTTAAATCATCAAGAACAGATTAACCTACAGAGCTAAGCGTTTAAGTGGTCATGTCTTGGTCACACTTTAAGGTTTTACTTATTCCGCTCGTCTTCGGAGCCGGAGAATTCCAGAGGCTCTCGCTAAGTCATCACCCTGCCCCTCTCATGTGTATTAATGAAGAACCTCGCAACAAATCAGGGTATTGGAAAGAGCACAATTATTGTATAATAAAAGTATGAGTATCATGAATGTTTTTCTCATTATTTTTGCCCTTGTAAGCGTCGTGCATGTCAGCGCGATTTTCTTTAGAAACGGAAAAATCAGGCGGGTAAGCAAAATATTCATCGTTCCGGCTCTTCTCGCGGCCTATATCACAGGACAGGGAACGCCTCTCATTTTCCCCGTTCTGGCGCTGCTATTTGGATGGCTCGGGGATGTGCTGCTTCTCAGGATAAGCGAAAAGACCTATTTTCAGCTTGGGCTTGTTTCGTTTCTGCTGGGACATGTTTGTTACATTATCACCTTCGTTGAGTGTCTCGGCTTTTTTGGCGGCTCAGGAAAAGTTAATACTATGGCGATTGCGGTTTTTATTCCAATCGCGATTGCTGTGGGAGTGATGGTGTTCCGGTTCATCGCTCCGCCAAAGGAAATGATCTTTCCGGTTCTCCTTTACATGATCGCGATTGAGATCATGACCTTCTGGGGGCTTGAGATTTTTATTATCAATCCAGGTTTCGCGGGAATTCTGATTTTCGCAGGGGCTTTGTGCTTCATGATCTCCGACACGACTCTTGCGCATTATACCTTCGGGAAGCTGACTATCCCGGGAGCGGTCGCAATAATGGTTCTTTATATAATGGCCCAGGCCGGAATTATCCTGGGACTCATGTCGCTTACTCATCCTTTGTTTTGAGCACCGCCAGAAACGCGCTCTGGGGGAGTTCCACGTCCCCCACCATGCGCATGCGTTTTTTCCCTTCTTTTTGCTTTTCCAGCAGTTTGCGCTTGCGCGTGATGTCGCCCCCGTAGCACTTCGCGAGAACATCCTTGCGGAGTGGGTTCACGGTTTCCCTCGCGATGATTTGTCCTCCGATTGCGCCCTGAATTGGTATCTTGAATTGCTGACGCGGTATTTCGTCCACGAGGCGCTCGCAGACTTTACGCGCCCTATCGTAGGCTCTGGCTTTGAAGACGAGCTGCGAGAGGGCGTCCACGGCTTTACCGTTGAGGAGTATGTCCAGCTTTGCCAGCTCTGACGGTTTGTATCCGGTGATGTCATAATCAAATGAAGCGTAACCCCTGCTTGTGCTTTTAAGGCGGTCGTAGAAATCAAAGAGCACTTCCGCAAGCGGCATGTCGTAAACCACCTCGACGCGTTTCTCGTCAAGGTAGGTCATGTTAGTCTGCACGCCGCGCTTTTCCATGCACAATGTCATGATGCTGCCGAGAAAGATCGCCGGCGTTATTATTGAGGCGCGTATGTAAGGCTCCTCAGCGCTTTCGATGAGGCCCTCGTCGGGGTAGTCCGTGGGATTGTCAACCATCAGCTCTTCCCCTGTCCGCATGTGCACCTTGTATTTTACCGAGGGAGCCGTAAAGATCACGGATTGATCGAATTCCCTCTCCAGCCTTTCCTGAATCACTTCCAGGTGGAGAAGGCCGAGGAAGCCGCAGCGGAAACCGAAGCCTAATGCCGCCGAGGAATCTTTTTCGTAGACAAGGGAAGCGTCGTTTAGTTTCAGTTTATCAATGCTTTCCTTGAGTTCTTCATAATCATTTGTGTCCACGGGGTATATCGACGAGAAGACAACAGGTTTCACCTCACGGAAGCCGGGCAGGGGCTTGCCACAGGGGGCCGCCGCGCCGGTCACCGTGTCGCCCACGCGGACATCGCTTACGGTTTTGATTCCCGCGATGAAGTAGCCGACATCTCCGGCGCCGAGGCTGCCGGTTTCGACTAACGCAAGCTTGAAAACGCCCGCCGCTTCCGCCTCGTATTCGGCGCCGTTGGACATGAAGCGAATCTTCATCCCTTTTCTCAGGGTTCCGTCAAAGAGCCGTACGTGGACTATCACTCCCCGGTAGGAATCGTAGTGGCAGTCGAAGATGAGCGCCCTGAGCGGCGCGTCTGAATCGCCCGCCGGGGACGGGATGCGCTTAACGATGGCTTCGAAAAGCTCGTCCACTCCCGCGCCGGTTTTTGCGGATACGAGGAGTGCGCCCGAGGAATCAAGCCCGAGGTCCTTGTCGATCTGCGCCTTCGTGTCCGGAATATCCGCGGCCTGCATGTCGATCTTGTTGATCACCGGGATTATTTCAAGGTTATGCTCCAGCGCCAGATACATATTTGAAAGGGTCTGCGCCTGAACGCCCTGGGTTGCGTCTACCAGAAGCAGGGCTCCCTCGCAGGAATTAATCGCCCTTGAAACCTCGTAGCTGAAATCAACATGGCCGGGCGTATCCACCAGATTAAGCCTGTATTCGATACCGTCAGCCGCCGTATACGGAATGGTGACCGCCTGGCTCTTTATCGTGATCCCGCGTTCCCTCTCTATATCCATGTTGTCCAGGATCTGGTTCTGAAAATTCCTTTCCTCAACAAGACGGCCTTTCTGAATCAGCCTGTCCGCGAGGGTTGATTTCCCGTGATCGATATGCGCAATTATGCAGAAGTTGCGTATATTGGACATTACTGCTCGCTTCCCAGGGCGGAAGTTCGATAGTTTTCCTCAAAGCGTATTTCGCCTAACGGTTCCACGCTGATGTCGGACGGAATCTCCATGTAGGACAATACGGCCAGCTCGGGGAGTTTCTTCCGGGTCGCTTCCTTTAAAGGGGAGCGCGCCTTCGGGGAGCAAAGTATGACAGGCGGGAATCCCTTTTCTTCCATCCCTCTCACGGCGGGAAAAACTATCTCCGCCCAGTCTTCACCCGCGGAACTGTCCGCCGTGAAATCCGCGATTCGTTTTTCCAGTTTCGGCTCCAGGGTTAACACGCGTAATGTCAGCCTGTCGTCGGCATAGTCAAGACAGATCTGGCGTTTCAGGGATTGACGAATTTGCTCGATAATCAAGTCGCTTGGGGCGGGTCCAAAATTGCCCCAGTCGGCAAGGGTTTCCAGGATAACGGCTATGTGCCGGATGGAGACCTGTTCACTCACAAGGCTCTGAAGAATCTCGCGGATAATTCCCAGCGAAAGCAGGCTCTTCACCTCTCCGGTGACAACAGGATACCTCTCTTCGGCCGCATCCAGAATTGCTTCCACTTCGTCCCTGCCAAGCAGCTCCGGGCCGCGCCTTTTGATAATTTCGTCCGTGTGGCGGACCAGCGCCGCGGCCGCGGCCTTCGCCGCGCTCTTCAGATTTTCGGGGTTTTTCATCATATCTGGAATTGCGGCTGACATTTCCGGCCAGCCGGAAGCGATTTCGCTTTTCGCGATTGCGCCTTTCGCGATTGCGCCTTTCGCGATTTCGCCGTCCGCGGTTTCGCCGCCAGCGTACCAGCCAAGTTCCAGGCGGCCCCGGCCGGCTTCCAGGCCTTTAAAGAGTATGCGATATTCGTCGTTTTTAAGCTTGCGGCCGCGGAAAACGCGGAAAACCGGAATCGGAATGCCAAAAAGCCGGATAAGTCTTTTTCGTATTGCGTTTAACGGTTCGGCAAGGAGCTTATCCCTTCCCGGCTCTTCTCCGGTTAGGCTGAAAAGAGACGCCCCAAGTTCCAGTAAAATGGGCCGCCGGCTGGGCTCCGTTGAGACTTCCCGTATTTCCCTGAATTCCCGGGCGCGTCTGCCGGGGAGCCTGGCCGTTCCCGAGCGGGCAAGGACCAGAGAAACATCCCTGTAGGAAAGCTCAGGGATTGTCCCCCCGGCTTTGCCGTAAGATGAGAGGTTCTTCGCCAGCGCGATGTTCTTTACGACCGCAACACCCAGATTCCCGGCGGCCCGGACAAGGGCTTCCGCGGAAGCGTCCCTTTCGATGAAAACGATCATCGGGGCGAACATGTTTTCCTCATCGTATTTCAGGGCGACAGCGCTGTCCTTGCCTTTGATAATGACGTCGCAGAACGAAATACATGAATCAACGATTGAGGCGGCTGTTTCAGGAGTGAACTTTTCTTCATGCTTCATGGAAGTTTTATCCTACAGCGTATCTGGGGTGTCCAGCAAGGCGGGCAAGCGCATATTTGCCTCAATATAGCCCGCGCGGCGTTTTTTTACGTTAATGTCCAACAGGGCGTACCCGTCCTTTTCAAAGATACGAAAATTGCGTATAGTCACGGGATCGTTCTCGGACAGACCCGCCTCGTCGGCAATGGAACCCCGGATCACCTTCTTGATCAGGTAAGAGGAAAAAAAGCCGCTTCCCGTTTGCGTCTGCGTGGTGAGGACTATGCCGAACAGGGGCGCGGTCAGGCGTTCCTTGCTGTCTTTCCCCGCAGCGTCCACCATGGGGACAACGGGCCTTGGAGCAAGCCGCAACACGTAATTCTTTGTGATGCCGTCAGGATCGGAGACTTCAAGGCTCACGAGTTCCCCCGGGCGGAGCGGGAAGAGCCTGTCTTGCAAAGCCGGGATGAGCGCGCCCTGTGCCGCGCTGACCATCTCTCCGTTAATGCGCCTGATGACGGAACCTTCTTTTATCTGCTGTTCCGCCGCGGGGGTGGACGGCGACACATAGATAATCTCCGCCCCCTCGGAGCTTTCGCTCAGCGAAAGCCCAAGCCAGGGGCGCTCCGCCTTGCCGCCTGAAATCATCGCGGGCAGGGCTGCGGCCAGCCTTTCCGCGGGGACGGCGAAGTTGAGCCCCTGGTACTGCTCGATGCCGGCGAAAACTATGCCGACAAGGCGCCCGGCCATATCCACGACCGGCCCGCCGGAATTGCCCGAATTCACCGCCGCGTCAATCTGAATCACATCTCCTATCTGCACAAAACGCCGCCCCAGCGCCGACACGATCCCCTGGGTCACGGTCTTCTCAAGCCCCACCGGGGAGCCTATGGCGTAGACCGTTTCCCCCACGCCGGGCATTACCCAGTCCACCACGGAAAAAACATATTCAGGGGTTATCTCGGTTTTGATCAGTGCGAGGTCCATTGCCCTGTCCCAGCCAATCACCCTGGCGGGAACGCGGACGCTCGTGGAATCTCCCATCCGTATGTAGAGGCGGGAATAGCCCTGGTAAGTGGGATCAACCTCACTTGAGATCACATGATAATTGGTGATCAGAAGACCGGTTGAATCAACGAAGAAGGCCGAACCCAGCACCCGGTCAGGAACCCCCATGCCCTGCTGAACGCGAATACCCCGGTCTACCCAGACCGTGGCCACACCCTTGATCATATCCGCGATAGTATCCCTGCCCTGGGCGTAAGCGACAAGTTCCTGCGACACCTGCCGGCTTCTCTGCGCGTCATCATTACTGATGATTTCCATAAAAAAAGCGGCAGTCCGTCTCTGTTTTTCTTCCACCGCTTTTTCCAGAAAGAGAAGCGCGTCGTCAGAAGAAAGCGGCTTCAGGGCGTGCGCCCGCACCGCGGCCAGGAAAGCCGATAGTTTATTCCCCCCGGAAAGCTGCTCTTTGGCGTATTCCAGAACGAGCTCCGGTTCTTCCCCCGTGCTTGTCACATCCACATCCAGCCGGCTGAGGGATCGGGCAAGCGAAGCCGCGTCGGCCCAGCGCTTCTCCTCGACCGCCTTCACCTGGGCGGATTTGAGGCCCTCAACGGCCGCATCCCTTGAGTTGTTGAGCCTCGCTCTCACCTCAAGATCGGCGCCGTCGGGATAAACACTGTTTGGGCCGTAAATTATCTCGTAGACCTCAAGCAGATGAATGGCCATTGCCGGGTCTTCCTTCACATACCTGTCGATATCGTCAAGCCGGAAATCCTTGACCGACTTGGGCGGCGCGAGCCTCCTTTCCGCTGACACCTGAGTCTGGCAGGAGATTATAAGAGAAGAAAGAATAATCAAAAAGGTGACTGTCACCTTTTTCACTGCCACACTTCCGGATTGTTCACGGTATAATCAAAATCCCTGTCGTAATTCCAAAGGTCCTCGAGTTCCATAACCCTGTAAGCGCGGCTGAAGTAGCGCACCGTATCCATGCGGCCGTTGTGATCGAGATCCACCCACTGAATCTGGGGTCTGCCCCGCAGAAACTCCGTCTCCGCGACCATTAGATTCCCCACATACTCCCTTGCCCTTACGGGGATGCCCTGGTTAAGCTCCACCACTTCGGCGCCTCCGCGAAATTCGAGGCTGGGCCGCTCCACCCGAAGCGACCAGGAAACCAGGGTCCGCCGCGTGAGAGGCGCCGTCATCGGATCGCGTTGGGGGAAAAACGCGCCGCTTCCCCAAAGCTCGACAAAAAGCACCGGTGAAAAATTGAAATCAAACGGCCTGGGGATGAACCTCGCCCCATCCAGTTCAGTTTCCAGCACGGCCGGGTATCGTTCCCACATGATTGCCGCGTTTTTCCTTGTAGTAAGCCCGCTTTCCGCGAAACCCTCCGCCGGGCCCCGAAGCGCCGAGTATCCGCCGCTAACGCTTTCAGGCGGAATAAGCGCAAGGGCGTGATTAGGAGTTCCGCCCTCAAAGAAGACGGTCAGAACCGGCACGCCGTCCTGAGCCGTGTCGTAAGCACACCGCGTGAGCCAGCCCCTGTCATAATACGCGAAGGTTTCCGGAAACCCGTCCCTGTCGGCGTCTTCTGTAATAACACCGGTATACGAGGCAAGGTTTCGCCTGAAAACAGCCAATGAGTTCTCCCCGTCAAGAAGTTCCCAAATTTCACCGAGAAGGGCCATATCCAGGATATTCCCGTTCGCGTGCCTTTCGTGACTGTAATCGAAAAGCTCATCCAAAGCCGTATCTTCGTCGATAATGCCCAGCTTAAGCGATATCGGAAGGGATTCCGGCGCGGGATCATTCACCGCCCTGTAAGCGGAAACCATACGCCGCGCTTCATCGACATCACGTATATACGGGGCCGCGATCCACGCAAGCTCAGGATCATCCAAAAGGAGGGCGGGCAGACGGCGCCATATAAGCTCAAGGAAATCCAAATCATCACCTGCGGGAACCTGGCCCGCGGCGTCGTTATTCGCTATAAACCGGAAAAAGAGCCTCACCGGTTCGCTTTCACGCGGGTACCGGTCCAGGGTCTCCCGCAAAAGCCGCCGGAATTCTGAGGGCCTCCACGCGGCCAAAGCCGCAAGGGTAAGGCCGGCTTCCCTCGCTCCCCTATCTACGTGTGAAAGCTCCACGAGGGCTTCATTGTAGGCTTTTAAGGCGATCAGGTTTTCGGCCTTCAAAAGCCGGGCCGACTCAGGGTAATACAACACCCAGCGATCCACGGCGAGCGCCATGTTAAGGGCCTGAATAACAGTCTCTCGAGGTTTGTTTTCATGGGACCGGGCCAGGGCGAGAAGATATGAAATATCGGACGATACACTCGCGAAGTCATTGGCCCTTTCAAGCGCGGCAAGACCCTCACTCCAAAAGCCCTGTTCAATGGTGTCCTTTGCCCATACGGCGTAACGATCGGCCATTACCGCGTCCCCCCTGGGGCCTTCCTGCGAAAACACAATGGGGATGAAAGCCAGAAGAAATACCGGTAATAACCTGAATCGGAATTTTCCGAAACGCTTCACGTCAAGCCTCCCCGGAGGAATCCCCCGCGTTAGGTGCAAGATTACCGCCGGAAGGCGCTTCCGTGGAAATGCTTTCCGGGCTGCGCGGTTTATCGGTCAGGGAACTGATATTCTCCCGGGCGGGGAAACCCAAAAGGGATCGAACCTCTTCATCCACCAGGGTTTCCCGGCTGATGAGGGCGTCGGCGAGTTTTTCAAGCTCGGTTTTATGCGACGAAAGAATCTCCTCGGCTTTCCGTCTGTTTTCATCAAGGATGCGCTTAACGGCAGTGTCAATCCTCTGGGCCGTATCTTCGGAGTAGTCTTTGTGTCTGGCGATTTCCTTCCCAAGGAAAATCGGCTCTTCTTCCTGCCCGTAAGTGACAGGCCCCATTTCATCCGCCATGCCCCATTCGCAGGCCATGCGCCGCGCCATTTCCGTGGCCTGTTCAAGGTCCTGCTTGGTTCCCGTGGTGGTCTCGTTGTAGAATAACTTTTCCGCGATCCACCCGCCGTAGCATATAACGATGCGATCCAGAATCCAGCCGCGGGTACGGCTGTAACTGTCTTCTTCGGGAAGGGACATAGCCATCCCCAGCGCCCGGCCGTGCGGTACAATGGTCACCTTATGAAGGGGATCCGCGTTTTCCAGATAGTAATGCAGAAGCGCGTGGCCGGCCTCGTGGATCGCCGTCATGCGCCGTTCCTTGTCGGAAATAACCAGGGTTTTCCGGGCCACCCCCATGAGTATCTTGTCCCTGGCTTCCTCAAA
>JGI24698J34947_10000460_pt1 | contig 18996 bp, 16 predicted proteins | sample TergutMp193P3_FD_34947 | JGI IMG/M metagenome (IMG submission 34947) | reverse complement strand
TTTGTTCAGTTAAGGCATATATTTTTCAATAATTCCTTTGTTTGGAAGAATTTGGATGCCAAAATGCACATTCCCCTGCCTTTTTTGCCGGAAGGGACTCTTGCTCTTAGTTCCTATATAGAAGATTTTGACGGCGATGTCCCCTTTGACCGCCTGGCTAAGCCTGATGGGGTAGGGCAGCTCAGGGGGCTAAAAAAAGGGCTTTTGGCAGATAAAACTTCTTGGGTTTTGCAAAGCGAACTGCGCACACACCTCTTTTGGCGCTGCAAGGGCACGCTTTTTTACGAAATGGGAAAGGTAGGGGACGGAATCAAAGACCTTAACCATAATAAATGGCATAAAGTTATTGGCATAGGCGGCAGATTTTTGGTGAATAAAGACAGCAAAACCCATGTTCGGGGCGACCTTGGCCTGCTGGATTGGAAAAAACCGGGGATGGCGATTAAAATAAACGAGGCTTTTTAGCTCTCTTCCAGGGTTTTCAGGGTTTCTTGCACACTTTGCTCCGTGCTTGTGAGGATGGAACGGCAGCTTTTTATCAAATCCGAGGCTTCCTTGACCAAATCGGCAAGTTCGTCTATGCCAACATTGGAGCGGTCTACGTTTTCCAAAATCTCTTCCAGCCTCTTGACGGCTTCACTATATTTCACATTTGCGGCACTCATAAAACCCAAAAATATAGAAAAAATCCGTATTTAAAGCTAAATAAAGCTAAAAAATTAAAAAAAATGTATTTTTTTGAAAAAAAATGTGACATTCGTCAAAAAAAAATGTATTTTCTACTAGACCTATCGGAGTATTTTTTTATGGACTGGTTGCAGAATCTTGAAAACGAAGTGGAGCTTTTTAAGGCAGAGTATGCTAAATTTGGGCGAGGTAATAAAGTTGCAGGTACCCGGGCACGCAAGCATTTGCAAAACATAAAAAAGGCGGCCCAGGAGTTGCGAAATTTAATACAAGGCTCAAAAAAAGAGGAAAGCACCAAATAATCGGAGACAGTGGCTTAATATGTTAAAATACCTTCCTATTGCTGTTCTTGGTACCGTTCTGTTTTTCGGCGGGGCTTTCGCCAAAAATGTTCGGGTTCCCGGAGATTACAAAACCATATCCGATGCCCTCGGAAATGCGGATTCAGGCGACACGGTTTTCGTTAGGCGTGGCGTGTACGACGAAAACGTAACCCTGGTTATGGGCGTTGTGCTAAAAGGAGAAGACCCTTTAACCACCATAATAGACGGAGGTCGCAGAGGGCCAACCGTTATGGGGGTAACCGAATCTGAAATATCCCATTTTACCATTCGCAATGGTCTTGAGGGTATTCTCTGCGAAAATACGGGCGGTCTCTACATCCACGACAACTATGTTCTGGATAACCACGCAACCGGCATAGCGGCGTTTATCTCCTTGCCGGAAATTGCGAACAACGTAGTTTACGGCAACCGCTGGAGCGGCATTCTGGCCTGGGGTACCAAGTCCCTGGATTCCAAGATTCAGCAGAATGTGGTGCTTCGCAACGGTTATTCCGGGCTTGCCCTTAAAGGTCCTTCAAATGTAGTGGCGGTCAACAATATNTTTATGGAAAATCATTACTACGGCGTTTTTGCAGATCCTGCATCCGGCCAAACCCGCATGGACTACAACAACATATATAAAAACTACTATCCGTTCAACCGCTTTATAAAAATCAACAGAACAAATGTCTCTCTGGACCCCATGTTCCGCAATCCGTCCATCTTTAGCCCCGATTTCTTTGTGCAGTCCAAATCCCCAATGGTAAAAAGGGGAGCAAACCGCCTGGATATAGGTTTAATAAAGGATGCTTCCATAATTCGTCCCAGAAGAGTAGAACCGGACGAACCCGTTGTTATGACGCGCGAAGCGGAGCCGGAATTTATCCCCGAGCCGGAACCCGATTTTGAACCCGAACCGGATGAACCGGAGGCACCGCCGCCACCGCCGCCACCGCCAAAGAAGGTGTTTGTGGTAGAGGGTGTAAACTTCTTGAGCGGCAAAGCAGACATAACAGACGATTCCTTTGCCAATCTTATGGTAGTTGTGGAAACCATGCGGGCTTACCCGGATGTAACCTTCAAGGTAGTCGGCCACACGGACGACCAGGGCAGAAGAGAATCTAATCAGACACTATCGGAAGCTCGTGCAAAGGCTGTCGTGGACTTTTTGATTAGCCGCGGCATAACCGCATCCCGCCTGGACTACGAAGGAAGGGGACCGGATCAGCCAGTTGCATCCAATAAAACCGCTGCGGGTAGAGCCAAAAACCGCCGCATAGAATTCCAACGCACAGATAACTAAGGAGAAATTGAAAGTGAAGAAACATATATTACTCTCCACGGCGTTAGTGTTTTGTTTTGCAAGTCACGTGCTTGCAATAAATCCCTCCTATTCTCCAAATAAATATCAGCAAAACGATTGGTTTGGCGAGTTTGGCGGAACAACATCCATGTATGTCAACCCTGCCGGCATAGCAGAAAACGACCAGTTCGAAATAACCGGCGGTTTTTTCAGCACCATAAGCGGTGCCGCCATGCAGGAATACGGTTCCGTTGTGCTACCGTTGGATTACAACCATTCCATAGGTTTCACGTTCTTTGAGAACGGAGCCACGGTTGACCCCGGAAGCCCTCACGGCGACTATACGGAAAATGCCTACTTGCTGGGTTATGCCTACCGGGTGTTCCATTGGCTCTCCTTGGGTGTAAACCTGTCGGTTTTGCAGGTCAATCACTTTAATTACAACAGCCATCTCACCATAGGTTCCGATGTTGGCATCAGCTGGAATCCCATAAACAATTCAAAGCTCGGCCATGTGCAAATAGGCATTGCCGTTCAAAACCTGCTGCAACCGGTTATTTCCCTTGTGGACGAAGAAAACACGGACAGCTATCGCTTTGTGCTTCCTACCTTTATGGGCAACGAAAGCGGTGAGGGTTATGGATATGCCCTGCCTTCCAATTTGAATGTGTCTCTGTTCTATCGCGGTTTAAACCGCGCTCTGGAAATCAAGGGCGAACTCAGCGTCATAGACCTTTTCCACGAAGAGACGGAAGGAGGCACGGGCAATATGATTGAATACGGCGTTTCCGCCACCTATTTTTTGACCTCTCATTTGGGTGTAAAGGCTCGCCTTACAAAAGAGGGTTATCCGGTACTGGGCGCAACAATAAATGTAAAGGATGTAAATCTTTTCCGTTACCTTGGCCTGGACCTGGAAATGTCTCATGATGATTTGATTGAGCAAAAGAATCGTGGCTTTTTGTGGAATGTTCGCGCTACGGCCCGCCTTGGCGATACCCGTGAAGAGAGCATTGGCGAAGCCCGCTACCGCAGGTTAAAGATAGAACCCGAAAACGATTACCGCGCTGCAATGCGTCTTTACCTAAATCGTGACTTTATCAATGCTTCCTACGCTTTTGGCAAGGTACAAACAAAGTACCCCACATTCCATTTGGTTGACCAGGCGGCATTCTACAAGGGAAAATCCTTTGAAAACATGCGCATGCACTTGGCGGCTCAAAAGGTTTATCAGGAAGCCATTAAAAAATATCCCAATTCCGATCAGGTTCCAAAATATCATTTCCAGTTGATGAACATAGACTATAAGGAAGGCAACTATGGCGAGGCAATGGTAAAATACCAGTACATAATCCAAACCTTCCCNAAGTCCGATGTAAAACCGGATGCGGATTATATCGCAGGCCAAATAAAGTTTGAGCAGGGTCAAAACAAGGATGCCATTCAGTTGCTTTCTTCAATTTTGCCCGGCAACGCAAACTACTTCTATGCCCGCTATACAATGGGCATAGCATATAGCCGTTTGGAACAGTGGGAAGAAGCCAAGGGTGCCTTTAACGATATTCTTAGCCAGCAACCCTCAAACCAGTCCGAAAAGGACCTTCAGGATGCGGCAAAGGTAAAACTCGGGCACATTTTCTTTGCCGAGCCGGATGGCCTGCCTCAAGCCGCAAGACTTTACGGTCAGGTTACCAATACCAATTCTCCCTTCTACGAAGAAGCTGCGCTTGCGCTTGCATGGAGCTTCTTAAAGGCCCGCAAACCCAAAGAGGCGCGTCCCTTTACCCGCTGGATAATAGCGAACCGTCCCAATTCCTTCCTGATTTCGGAGGCTTACCTTGTTGAAGGCTATTGCGATTACATGGACGAAAATCTGGCATCGGCAAACAAAAACCTTATGAAGGCAGAAGCCCTCTCAAAGAATCCGGCTATCTCAAAGGAGCAAAAAGACAGCGCTAAGGTAGCTTACGGTGCCATGAAGGAAAACTTTGACAGTGTTCAGGTACGGGCACTGGATCTGGCTCGCCAGCTTCCAACTCCGAGAGTTGAGCAAAAACGCTCTAAACTCCGTCCGGAATTTGAAAAGGCCAACCGTGAAATTGAGAATTTTGCCGAATTCCAGCAAAGGGTTATTCAGAGTGACCGTTTTGATATAAGCAGGCAAAGGGTTTTCCAGGATGCGGGGTTAACAGCCGCTATTGTTTCTTCAAAAATGGTGCAGCAAGGCATCCCGGCTGGCGGCGGTGGTGGCGCAGATTTGGATGACCTTGATGAACTTGATGACCTGGAGTAAATTTGTAATTTAGGGAAGTGCGAAATATGAACTTGAAAGCTATCTTTTTTGGGACTTTAGTGCTGGCGAATGTTGCGCTGGCACAGTCTGCGGCATGTGACTCTGAAACTAAAAAGGCAAAAAGCCTTTACGACAAGTGCGTAAAAATGGGCAAAAAGGCCTCGGGCTATGCCAAATGTGCGGATGATTACAAAAATCAAAAGCAAAAGGCGGAACAAACCTGCCGTGTTGGCGGCGCAAGCTCTTCTGCTCTGGAAGATGCTATTAAAAAGTGGGAACAACAGTCCAATACCCGCAAATGCCGCTCAAACGAAAAAAAGAAGGATCCCAACTGCATGACTATCCTGCAGCAGTGGGGCCAGGAGCTTTTCAGGCAGGGTGAACTTAGCTATACCACCGAGCAAAACGAGTTCGAAAAACTTGTACAATGGTGCGCAGATCGCGACAACAATGAAAAAAAGTACCCTCAATGCGCTAAAGTGAGAAACCCGCCCAAGGTAAATCAAGACGCTGCCTTGCCTATCTTCATGGATTATGTCCGGTTTTTCCCGGATGGTCCTTCGGCGGCCAATATGCTTTTCCAGGCCTCTTTTATTTACGAAAGTAAAGGCAAACTTGACTCTGCCTTGCTTCTCCGTCAGGTTTTGGTTAAAAAATACCCGAAGCATACTCTGGCTTCCGGTGCATGGCTCCGCATAGGCGAGCATTACTACAACAATAGCAAATGGGCCGACGCTATAAAAGCCTACGAACAAATCACCAATATTCCCACAAATAATCCCAGAGAACGCAGAGAAGCTACCTACGCTCTTTACCACATGGCAGAATCATATTACAACCGTGCCGATTACGAAATTGCCGCCCAAAAATTCTGGGAATACATAGACGGCGCGGATAAGGGCAAATACCTGAAGGATTTGCGCGTTGAAGCAATGGATTACATGGCAACCGCATTTTCCGATTTGGACGACGGTGTTTATGTAGCCGATAAATTCATAAAGTCAAAAAAGGTGCCCTATAAGGATTCTCTTTATTACCGCATAGGCATAAAAGCCAAAGACCACGACAGAATGGATCAGGCAATACAGGCTTTTGGCTTTTTGATAGACACAAACCCAACCTACATAGACGCGCCTCTTGCGGATTTGGCTTTGGTTGACATTTATATTTTGCAGCAAAAACCCCAGCTCGCTCAAGACCAGAGGTTCAAGGTTGTAAAACGCTACGACAGGAATTCCGCCTGGTACAGAAAGAACAACGGTTACCCCGAAAGCGTAAAGGCCGCAGAAGACGCAATGCGCAGGTCAATGCTTGAAATTCCCACTTATATGCACGCCAAGGCCGTGGAGCTAAACAAAAAAGGCGATACGGAAGGTGCCAAAAAGGAATACGCAAACGCAATCAAGAATTACAACGACTTCTTGAACCGCTATAAAAACGAACCGGACTGGAACGAGTATAAAGTCCACATGAACTTGGCTGTTCTTTACAACGAAATGGGACAGTTTGAAAAGGAAGCCGGCGAATTTAACTGGCTTGTGGAATCCGATACCAGCCGTTATGGGCGCCGTCCGCAAAACTTTGGGATTCTCATAAGCAAAAACGATGCAGGCTATAACGCCGTGCTGGCAATGGACAAGTCTCGCGAAGCCGCTCTAAAAAACAAGGCCGGCGGAGATACGGTTAAAGCCTACAATTTACCCGAAACAAAAGCCTACTTTACCCAGGTTAGCAAATACATGGCAAAATTCGGCAAGGATACCGCTGCGCCCGATATAGCCTATAACGCCGCAGTAGTTCACTACAATGCAAAGCAATATAAAACGGCGATTGACGTTTTGCGCAAACTGTCTGCCGATTTCCCCAATCACAAATACGCTCTCCTGATTCGCCGCATGCAGGCCCAGTCCTTGCTGGAAGACAACCAGTTAGACGAATCCCTGAAGGAATTTGAAGATTTGTATGTTGAGTACACCGCCAGAAACGGCAAGGGCGTTAGGGATTCCAATGCTACTACCATTGCCAAGGAAATTGAAACCTCCATTGCCGCCGTGCTTTATCAAAAGGCAGAAAAGGCGGTTAAGAACGGCCAGTTTGCTCAGGGTGCAGAAGACTACATGAAACTTGTCAAGCGTTTCCCAAGAGCCGACTTTAGCGATAAGGCCCTGTTTGAAGCCGCTGCTGCCTACGAGAGCGCAGGCCAAAACGGAAAGGCAGCGGAAACCTGGATGCGCATGCCCAAAGAATACGGAAAGTCCCCTTTGGCAATCCGTTCAATTGTTCGTGCGGCCCTTGCCTATAAAAAAGACGGGAGGCCTGTGGAGGCGGCAAAAGCCTACCTTTTCATAACGGATAACTTCCCGCAGGATTCCATGGCTATAAACGCAATTTTTGCAGCAGGGCAAATTTACGATTCAATTCCTTCAAAGGATTCAACGGTTATAAAGGCCAACAAAAAGATTGCAGCCCAAACCTACGAAATTGCCTTTAAGAGATTCCCCAAGCACGAAAAAACTCCCGGCTTGCTCTACAACGCCTGCCTGGCCTACGACGATGCCAGAGAAACAAAAGAGGCAATTCGCTGCAGCAGGGATCTGGTTCGCGAATATCCAAAAAGTTCTTATGCTCTGGATGCCGCATACAGCATTCCAATGGCTTACGAAAACGCAAGAGACTGGCCAAACGCCATCAAGGAATACGATAATTTTGTGCGGAACTACACGGCAGACAAGGAAAAGCTCATCAACGCCTACACCAAAATCGCCCGTGCGAACCTGGAGCTTAAAGATACCGCAAAGGCAGTGGCCGCCTATAAAAATACCATTGCCACCTACGATAAATTCGGTGTTCAGCTTCAAAAATCAGATCCTTCCTTTGCCGCAGAAGCAGCCTTTATGCTCGGCGAATTTGAAAAGGCATCTATGAATCCTCTGGTTATCAAGGGTAACGAAAAAGCCAAGATTGAGATGATTAAAAGGCTTATGGGTATTTTGCAGTCTGCAACAAAGCAATACGCAAAATCAGCCGAATACGCCTCTGAAAAATGGACTTTCCGCGCCAAGAACCGCATAGCCGAGCTGTTTGTTACGGTTGCTGCAAAGGTTCGCGAGCAAGAGTTGGATGTAAAGGACAGAAAGGGCAACGTAGATAAGGAACGCCTCTTTGTTGAGAGAATTCAGGTTGTTCAGCAACTGCCCTCTTACTACGAACAGGCGCGGCCGCTGTTCCAGGCAAATATAGACCTTGCCCGTGAGCAAGGCTATTACAACCCTGATGTGGTAGCTGCCCAGGATGGCTATATTGAAATGTTCTACCGTGATTGCCAGAACTTTGACGAGGTAGGCAATGCGTTTACCGAGGCTCCGCTCCCGGATAGCGTTGCTATGGTCAAGGAATTCATTCAGGATCAAGGCATGGTAAAGGAAGACGCCGTATTCGCCGTTCACGAAGACCTGGAAGCATATCGCGAAGAATTGCAAAACAAGAGCCAGGCGGCAAAGCAAGGTGCCTTGCCCCGTTGCACAAACGGAATAAAGGCATCTGCCCATTACGGCATAAAAAACAAGTGGACAGACAGCTTGTTTACCCTGGTCAGGAAAATTGACGCGGAAAACGAGGCTTTGGCAACAACTATAAAGGAATTTGACCCAAGCACCCTGTTCAGAGACGATAATTACAACAAGACAAAGGCTCGTTTGGCACAAATTGAAAAGTCCGAAGACCTTACCCCCCAGGAGCAGATTAAAACCTACAGGGATATTGTTTCGGAGGCAAAGAGCAAGAATACCAAGCTCAAAAGCGAGCTGGCAGACCTCAGGGCGCAATGGAGGTCAAGGCAGGCACCGGCGCCGGAAGCCGGGGTAGGAGCGCCTTATTAAAAAAAAGTTGATATAGATTGTTTTTTTTTGAAAAAATAATCTATATTTACTAAGAGAAAAAGTTTCACTCATCCACTTAACCATAGGAGTAATAACAATGGATGTCGTCATAAAAAACACACTAGCCTCATTTGACCCTTCACAGGCGGGTTGGCAGTTCATGTGGGTTATCTTGTTCGTAGGCTTGGCCGGAGTTGGCGTTGCCGTAGAGAGATTCATTTACATTTACCTGCGTTCCTCAAAAGGCCGCGATAGATTCCTTCTGGAATTCGGCAGATTGATGGCAGACAAAAAATTCGAAGAAGCGGTTACCGCTTGTAAAATGTCAAACCTTCCCATAGCAGCCGTTCTCGGAGCTATTGTTTCCGTACGCGACAAGGGAAAAGACGCCATAGTAGCAGCCAGCGATGCCGCTTTTTTAACCGAAGCACCCCGTGTGAACAGGTATTTGTCAATAGTAGCTCTTATAGCTTCCATAGCAACTCTTCTTGGGTTGGCAGGAACAATCTTCGGTCTTATCATAACCTTTGACGCCGTGGCTAACAAACCCGCAGCAGAACGTCCGCAGGCTCTTGCCAACGGTATTTCCGTAGCTATGGGTACAACACTTTTGGGACTGGGCGTAGCAATACCTTTGCTTATAGTACAGGGTTTTTTAAGCATGTTCTCGGAACGCGTTATTCAAGAGATGGAAGAAAAGGGCTTGAAAGTTATCAATTCATTTGCATAACCCTAGCCGCTAAAATGGAGTTTGATTATGGCAAGACAGCTTAAAAAAGCGGAAAAACAGAAGGAAATGGATATGCTCCCGGTTATGAGCCTTATGACGGTTCTCATTCCGGTGCTGCTAACCATGACTGCTTTTCAGAAATTGGCTATTGTAGAAATCAATTTGCCCGAAAGGAGCGAGATTTCCAGAGATGAGCAACCCCCTCAGGATGATCAGGCTTTGAATTTAACGGTGGCTCTTACCAAAGAGTATGTTGAAATCTGGGCGCGCGGCGGTTCTTTGCCAAAGGTGTTCTTCAAGGAAATGTGGACTTTCCGCTGCAAAAGCGATAACGACACAATTACTTACGACCCTAATACGATAAGTTCAAAGAATCCTCCCAAATGCCAGGACGGAAGCATGCTTGACACCGCGAAGTTTAAATACTCCATAGAAACAATAAATCTATGGTCTTTGCTCAAGGAAAGCGAAGAAGATCCCGGCAAAATACTCATGTCTGTTTACAGCAGAAGCGATTCCGCCTATCTTGATGCAAACAACGAGTTTATCACCTCGCTGAATGATGTAAAGCCCGGCGCAAGTGTTGCAACTCTTTCCGAAAGTTCCGGCAGAAAACTTGCTTGCGGGCAAAGTGCCGCCGGCGTGGAAGATATATGCAGTGACGGGAAACTTGCCATATCTCTGAGGCCCCGTTCCGCTTACGATGAGCTTGCAAAGTCGCTCATAATGATTCACAACCGCTTTATAGACAGCCCGGATGCGGATAACATAATTGTTCTTGCCGATGACGACACGGCTTTTGACAAAATCATCAATGTTATGGATAGAGCACGCGATGCCGGGTTCTTTAAGATTAATTTGGCCAAGTTGGCCGGACCAGGAGGTTAAAAATGGCTAGGAGAAGCAGACAATACGGCGAGGCCTCAGAACTGTCCCTTACATCCATGATGGATGTTATGACAATTATCTTGGTATTCCTTATCAAGCAGGTGGACACCGAAGGTCAATTGGTAACCGCTGCGGAAAATCTGGTTTTGCCAAACTCAACATCCACAAAGGTGCCCAAGGAGGTTTCTCTGGGCGTAGTTGTGGATCATAATTTTGTTCTGGTTGACGGCCAGCAGATTGTTGAAACAAAAATTGTTGCCGAACAGGATTCTCTTATGGTTGAGGCACTGGATGCAGTGCTCAAGGAAAAGAGAGAGATAGAAAAGGCCGCAAAACTCGCAAAAGGCGAAGCCGACGAAGGCGGCGGAAACATAATCGTCCAGTTAGACAAGAACACGGAATACGATATCATGTACAAGGTTATGGCAACTTGCGGTGCATCGGGTTTTACCAATGTTGCATTTGCGGTTAACATGAAAAACGCGGAGGATTAAAATGGCAGAGGAAAAAGCAGCTTTTGCTGCAAAAAAGAGCAAAAAGCCGGAGCTGGATCCGTTTGTAGAGTCCATGCTTCCGGAAAGCGACAAGCGAACCGCCAGTTTTATGGGTGTGTTTGCCCTGGTCTCCCTTGTACTCGGCTTCATGGCTTCCATGTACGAAGCAGCAGTGGACGAGATTCTGTTTGAAAACATAGAATCCGAAGATTTATCCGCTTCCATGAAGATTGACGAGAAAAAAGAGGACAAAAAGAAGGAAGAGAAAAAGTCCGAAAAGCCCCGTAAAAAGCCGGGCGGAGGTGCTAAACCACGCGGTAAAGGCGTACCCAATGCTCCGCAAACCCGTGGCGTGCTTAAAATGCTCACCGCAAAAACCACAAAAACGGATTTCAGCGCCTATACCCTCATGAAAGACAAAAACTTTACCAAGGATCTTGACAAGGTTTTGAAAAATGTAGCAGGTTTGCAAACTACCGGCAAAACAGAAATCGGCAATCGCCGTGGTGCTGCAACCGGTGGTTTTAACGAAGGCTACGGTGAAGGTGGTGCCGGCGGTATTGGCGATATGCTCAGTGGCTTGATGGGTGGCAGTGCAGGCGGCATAGGCACAAAATCCAAGGGTGGCATGGTTCCTCCAAGCATGAAGGATATAGACATGGGTTCCGGAGATGGTTCCCGTTCCAAGCAGGAAATTATGGCTGTTGTAAATGCCCGTATGCCCGGCTTAAGGAATGTCTATAACAAGTATTTGAAGTTAAAACCGGGCTTTAGCGGCAAGGTTACGCTCAAATTTACCATTGCTCCGGGCGGCGATATCATAAGCATTTCCATAGTTTCCAGCACAACGGGCTATAGCGACTTTGATAATGCCGTTAAGAACATGGTAGCTACCTGGAAATGGAAAGTAATAAAGAGCGGTAATACCACTCCAACAATTCCGTTTAACTTCACGGAATAATGAAAGTCACCAGTACCGAATTTCAGCTCCTAAGGGATTATATTGAGGAGCAGAGCGGTATTTGCCTGAATAAAGACAAAGCCTATCTCCTTGAGAATAGGCTTCTTCATTTTATTGAAACATACAAGTGCAAGGATTTTTCCGAATTTTATTATCTGGTAAAGAGCGGCCAGTATAAGGATTTAAAAGATAAACTTATAGATACCATGACCACAAACGAAACTCTGTGGTTCAGAGATATTCATCCCTACTCCATTTTAAAGGAAAAAATACTGCCGAGTTTTGTAAAGGCGGTTCAGGAAGGCCAAAAGGACAAAATCAAGATTTGGAGCGCAGCCAGCAGCACCGGGCAGGAGCCTTACAGCATAGCCATTACCGTGCGGGATTTTTGCATGGGGCAAAACATAATCAAAAAGGACATGGTGCAAATAACCGCAACCGATATTTCCGATTCCTGCATTGAAAAAGCCAGAAACGGCAAGTACGATGCCATTGCCATGAGCAGGGGAATTTCGCCTGAGCAACTGAACAGATATTTTGTCCAGGATTCCCTGAACAGCTACAGCCTCAATTCGGAAATCAAAAACATGGTTAAGTTCCAGAAGTTTAACCTGCAGGACAATCCCATTATTCTGGAGCCGCATTTTGATTTGGTATTCATGCGTTATGTGGCTATTTATTTTAACGACGAGTTTAAAAAGGGCTTGTACAGCCGGCTTGCAAGGGTGCTTGCGCCCAAAGGCTTTTTGGTAATCGGCGCGGTAGAAACGCTCAGGGGCCTTAGCGAAGACTTTGACATGAGCACGCACGCCGGCGGTATTTACTATCAGAGCAAGCGGTGATTAAATCCTTGCGCTTTCCATGCTGAACAGCAGAATTCCCTTGCAGCCCAGGTTTTGCAATTTATCCATAATTGAGTTTGCTTCTTCGCTTTTTACCATGGCTTTAATTGAATACCAGCTTTTGTTCTGGAGCGGAGCCACGGTAGGGGATTCTAAACCCGGTGTTAAGGCGCAGGCTTTTTCCAGCAGATTTGCAGGGACATCGTATTCCACCATTTTATAGCTCATGGCAAGGAGTTTGCCTTCTATGCGGCGAACAAGGGTGCAAACATCCGGGTTGGTTTGGCGGTTTGGGTGCGCAAAGAGAGCGGCGTTGCTCAAAAAGAGAGGTTCGCCCAGAATTCTAAGCCCCGCCTGTTTTAGAGTTGTACCGGTATCCACCACATCCACAACGGCATCTGCAATATCAAGTCCAACGGAAATTTCAACTGCGCCCTCCAGCACAACGAGTTCCATTTCCGGATTTTTGAAATAATTGCGAACAATGCCGGGGAAACTTGTTGCTATGCGCAGATTTTTGAGTTCGTCCAGACTTTTGAATTTGCTTTGCTCCGGAACGGCGGCGCAGTGCCGGCTTGCTCCAAAGGGGAGGTCCAGAATTTTTATGGCGGGGCTTAATGCTTCCGTGCAAAAGTCCAGGCCGGTTATGCCCGCATCAATTATGCCTTTGCCAACATACATGGGAATATCGCCGGGGCGCAAAAAATAAAATTCAACGCCGTTTGCAGAGTCTATGGAACTGAGTGCCCTGACGGATTTACTTACCTTATAGCCGCAAGCCCTTAACAAATCCATTGCCGGCTCGGAAAGAATACCCTTATTTGGAACGGCAAGTTTTATCATTGATAAAATGTAGAAATTAAATTACGGAAGACACGTTGTTTATATAATCCAGAATATAAACAAAGGAAAGCAGCAAATCGCTCACCACTATGAAGATAAAGGAACTCACCACCGAGTGAGAGGTTGCAACCGGCACATCCCGCTGTTCGTTTGGCTGGATGCGGGTTCCGTAGTAGCAGGCATTGGTTACGATTATTGAAGCGAATATGCAGGGTTTAAGAATACTCATTACAAAATCAACTGGTTTTAAGGCGGCCAGAATTGAAATTGAGTAGTAACTCCATTCCAGTTGCGTAGTGGAAAACTGGTCCAGAAAAACAGTTGCAATCTTTACGATTAAAAAGCCCGTGCCAATGGCGGAAAGGCAAAAAAAACAGTTTGCAATCAGCATGGCCACAATTCCGCCTGTGAGCGCCGGCAAAATCAAATACCGCATGGGGTCAATGCCAAGGGTTTCCAGAGCATCTATTTCCGAGTTTACCTTCATGCTCGCTATGCGCGTTGCTAGAGAACTGCCGCTGCGGCCGGCTATTAAAAAGCCCGTTAAAATAGGGCCAAGTTCACGGATTATGGCTATTACCATCAGGTTTCCAAAGAAGTTTCCAAAGCCCACTTTTGGCACCAGACCGGCAGTATTTACTATTATCACCGTTCCCAGAATCGTGCCAACAATGATTATGAGCGGAAGTGACCTTATGCCGATACTGTATATTTGCAGGATTATCTGTTTTGTGTCTATTTTGCGGTTGCCACTGCCGTAAAAAAAGGAATAGAATGCGCGCAGGAAAAGCAATAGCAACTGCCCGAAATGCGATTTTAAAAATAAATGCCCGAATTTGCTTAAAAAGTGCCCCGGCACGGAAAATCTATGCATTGGGAACTCCCAGGAGCGAGTCTATTTCTTTCCACAGTTCCGGCAGCCCCCTTTTTGTTTTTGAACTCACGGCAAGCGGCAGTTCCGGCAGGCAAAAGTTTTCCCTTATCTTTTTCCTTGCCGCCATGAATTGCGACTGGTTGAGTTTATCGGCTTTGCTGGCGAGCAGGAGCATTGGAACTTTTGTTTCCTTTATTCCGTTTATTGTTTCAAAATCTATCTGGTGGCCCCCGTGCCTTATGTCCAGCAGATAAACTATGCCTTTAAGGTCGTGCGCCTTTTCCACATAGTTTTTTATGCAGTTTGACATTTTATCCCGGATGCTTATGCTCACTTTTGCATAACCTACGCCGGGCAGGTCAACAAAGTAATAGGAATTGTTAAGGGGGTCGCTTGCCAAAAAAAAATTTATTTCGCGGGTTTTTCCGGGTTTATTGCTGATTTTTACGATTTGTTTTTTAAAAAGGGCGTTTAACAGGCTGGATTTGCCGGCATTTGAGCGCCCCAGGAATGCAATTTGCGGTATGCCTTCGTGCGGCACCTGCTTTATGGAGGCAGCGCCCAGAACAAAGTTTACCGCGGATATTTGCATGGAAAGAAAGATAGAAATTTTCTATATTTAAGGTATGATATATATTGTTTTGTTTTTTTCGCTGATGTTTATCGCCTGCGGCGAAGTTGACGAAGGGAAGGTGCCGTCCGACAGGCCGGATCCGTTGGAGCAGGAGTTTTATTACAATTATAGATTGCTTAAAGCGTATTTTTACAGGCCCGACAGCATAAAGGACTATTCCGAATACGGAGATTTAACGGAAGTAGATTCCATGTATAGCAGCCTCAATGACTATTTAAAGGGCTGGAGATACACAAGATATTACAAGCCCGATACCGCCGACAATGTTTTTCAAGGTCTTGTGAGCAGCGAAAAGTATTACTCCTTTGGTTTTGAAAGAGGGGTGGAGAAGGAAACCTTGACTATTGACGATGAGGTTGTTACCAGCTATACCTTGGTTGTAACAGATGTTTATCCGTTTTCGCCTGCCACTGATGCCGGCTTAAAAAAGTACGATAAACTCTTGTCTGCCAACGGTGTTTCATTGGCCGGCATAACCGATACTAATCTAGTTAAAATTTATTTAAGGTCCGATACTCTATTTGAAAGTACAACCGTTTTTGAGGTTTTGCGGGGAACGGAGAGCAAGAGCTTGCCTGCCATGGAAAAGAAGGAAGTCCGGGAGCCAACCGTGTTTTTGGATTCCGTGAGAGGAATCCCGTATATATTCGTTACGCGATTCACCCAGGAAACAAATAATCCGCAGGGAACCTACTTTGAGTTCAAGGAATATTTAAATGAGATCAAGGGCGCAAAAACGGCAATTATAGATCTTCGCTATAATCCCGGTGGAACTATTTCTCACTGCACGGCAATGGCTGCCGAGCTGGTTCCGTTAAATAGCGAGCTGGTTTATGATGAGGTACATTATCAGAACGGCAGTGGAAAAAACGTGGTAGAAAATCAACATTATTATGCAAGAGACTATTTAAACGGCAAGGGCGCAGGAACCGATATAAAATGGATTATCCTGATGAGTAGAGGCTCTGCCAGTTGCTCGGAACGTTTTATAGCTGCTGTAAAGTATAACCGCCCTTCTGAAGTAATTCTTGTTGGAGAAAACAGTTATGGAAAGGGAATAGGGCAAGTCTATGGATATACCATTTTAGAAGGGCTTTTTAATATTACAGCTCTTCAATCATATTATCCCGATGGAAGAACTTTCCACTTGGACGGTATTCCGCCGGATATAGACGTAAACCCAACCGATAATGATGCTCTTATTAACGCAATAGAGATTGTAGCCAGGCATTTTGACCCTGGAATGGCCCTGGCAAAACGCTCGGTTGCGCCGGCTAAGCCGGATACTATGCCCCCGGTGCGTAAATCGAAAAAAACGGATTTTGAGATGTATCACCTACTTCATGAGTGGAAATAACTGCACATCCCTGATTGTTGCCTGATTTGTTAAAAGCATAACAAGGCGGTCTATGCCAATGCCCGCGCCGCCCGTGGGCGGCATTCCACATTCAATGGCGTGCAGAAAATTCTCGTCCATGGGGTGAGTTTCGTTTTCGCCGCCGCGCCCCCGCGCAACCTGTTCTTCCAAAAGCTGCCTTTGCCGGATTGGGTCGTTCAGTTCGCTGTAGGCATTGCCTATTTCCCAGCCGTTTATATATGGTTCAAACTGCTCGACTAAATCCGGGTTTGTGCGGTGCGCCTTGCAAAGCGGCGCGCTCTCTTTTGGCATATCCTTTATTATTGTGGGCTGGATGAGCTTGTGTTCGCAGGTCTCTTCAAAGAGGGCCAGAATTGCCCTGCCTCTTGACCATGTACCTTCCAGGTTCAATTGCCCTTTTTCGAGTTCGCTTTTCAACTGCTCATCGGAAAGTTCTTCTACGGAAATTCCGGCGTATTTTTGAATTGCCTCGTAAACCGTCAGGCGCGGCCACGGAGTTTTGAAATCTATTTCCTTTCCCTGATATTCTATTTTGGCGGTTCCGTTTGCGGCTATGCAAGCCCGCTCGCAAATATTTTCAAAATGAACCATCATATCGTTGTAGTCGCTAAAGGCCTCGTAAAACTCAAGGGAAGAAAATTCGGGGCTGTGATTTTTGTCCACGCCCTCGTTGCGAAAATTCTTNGTGAACTCAAAAACCTTTTCCANNCCGCCCACTATGCATCTTTTAAGGTAAAGTTCCGGGGCTATGCGCAGGTAGAGATTCATGCCGGCGGAGTTGTGGTGGGTAGAGAAAGGCCTTGCGTTTGCCCCGCCGTAAATGGGCTGGAGCGTTGGGGTTTCCACTTCCAAAAAGCTTTTTTCCAGAAGGTATTCCCTCATGGACTGGATTATGCGGGTTCTTTTATGGAATACTTCCCGGACATTGTCGTTTAAGGCAAGGTCTATGTAGCGTTCCCTGTAGCGGGTTTCAATGTCCTTGAACTCGTCAAAGATTACCACATTGCCGTTTTCGTCCCGTTTTTCCTTGGGAATGGGCAAGGGGTAAATGTCTTTTGAGATAATCTCTATTTTTTGGGCTTGCAGGGTATATTCGCCGCTGTTGGTTTTCATTATTTTGCCGCTGGTGCCAACCCAGTCGCCTATATCCATGCTTTTGACAATTTCATATTCGGTTTCGCTGAGTTCGCTGGAAACCGCCAGAACCTGGAACTTGCCGCATGAGTCCTTTAAGTGCATAAAGCACATTTTGCCCTTGCGGTTGTAGCGCACAATACGCCCCGCCCAGGAGACGGTTTCGCCGCTCGCCATGAATTCTTCGGCTTTTTCTCTCAGTTCGTCCGAATGGTGCGTTATGGTGAACTTGTACGGGTAGGGATTTATACCCAGTTCGCGCATTTTTTCCAGTTTGCCCATCCTGACATTCACAAATTCGTTCATCGATTGCATGGATGCTAATATAAAAATTTTAAAATCCCGGTTTGGCAGGCTTTCCACAAAACTACATCTATGTAGCCTTTATTCAGCCCTGTTTCCTTTTCTATCCGTGCAAACATTCTGTCGCAAAGTTTTTTTACTTCTTCGTTCAGCGGAAAGCCCTCCTGCAAATCCGATTTGCCAAGCGCTATTCCAAGCCGCTGAATCCAGACATCATATTTAACATTACTGATGCCTAAATTTCGCGCCAGGTGGTTTTTGGTTATTTCGCCGATATGCGGCAGCTTTGCCAGGCAGTTCAATTTTTCACTTTCGTTTTCAAGTTCATAGAATCCGTCCCTGAAATTCTTGCGGTTATTCCAGATTTTCACTATTGCCCTTATTTTGTTTGCATTTCTAAAAATAGCCAGCAAATTCTTTTCGCAAACCTCGCCGCCGCTNTTTATAAAATTCATTATTTCGCCAAACTTCTTCNTGGCNATTTTTTGCCTGAATCCTCCCGCCAGAATAACATAGATACATTCTTCCGCAAATTCCTCTGCGTTTAGAACAGGCGGTTTGAGCAGCCGTTTTTTTATGGTTTCAAAGCTATCCTTGTCTTCGCCCAGCCCGGAATCTATGATATGCTTTTCGATGGCGGAAAAGAGCGCGGCATCTATTTTTTCAACGGCGCCGTTTGTTAGCGTGCAGAGGATTTGTTTCATTGTCTTCCTCAATCGTGCGCAGCAAATCATTACCGCTTAAACCGAGTTTAATCAATTCTTTTACACGATTCAATCGAGCCTCACCAATAGCAATACCCATAGCCTTGCCTCTAGCCAAACCTCTGGCCTCACCACGAGCCACGCCAATAGCCTCGCCTTTAGCCAAGCCTTCCTTCCTGGCGAACTTCATTGACGCATTGTAATCAAGCATATTCATACGATTTGCCTCATATTCAGAAAGTTCCTTCGCTGTAAAGTTAGAAATTCTCGCAATCTCAAATATCCTATCAAACAACTCTCCCTCCAACTCCTTTGGCTTCTCTTTGAGTTTATGAGCGTTACAAAGGGTAAACAAGAGCTTGTCCTGGAAGCTATAACACTCTTTTATGCTTTTATTGAACCTGGCGAGACGAACAAACACGAGGTTTAGGTAGTCATACCTGATTTCAGGGTGTTCTTCATTGCAAAGGCAAAGGTATTGCACCACACCATCATTACCTTTGCCAAAACAAAGGTCATAATTGAGGAAATTGAGTGAATATAGATTTGGGAAGTTAAAATCCCAGTCCTCGCCCTTATGGGCACTATCTGCTATAGCCATGCTCAAATAGTAGATAACCCTTTTGATGAAATGCTCCTGCCTCCCTATCTGCATTTCAACGATGAAACGATTCCCCATAGAATCCTGGCATCTTATGTCAAGGATGGCATCCCTGTTTGCCTTGGT
>JGI24698J34947_10000459_pt1 | contig 18999 bp, 19 predicted proteins | sample TergutMp193P3_FD_34947 | JGI IMG/M metagenome (IMG submission 34947) | reverse complement strand
TGGAGGCAAATTGTCTCGTGTGTCAGAACAGTTTTAAGATTCATAATGATAACTGTATATCTGTCAACCCTAAAAGTCAAGATTCTATCTGTTCAGAAACGATTTATACGGGTAAAATTATTCATATTTATGGCAAATCCTCTTTTCGGGCGGTTAACACTTATTACGGGGCCGGGCGCGGCCGGGGCTCTCGAAGCAAGCCGGGTGATTGTTGTCGGCATTGGCGGCGTGGGGAGCTGGGCCGCGGAAGCTCTGGTTCGTTCCGGCGTCGGGAGCGTTTCAATCGTAGATTCCGACAGGGTCTGTGCTTCAAACACCAACCGACAGATCCAGGCCACAAACGCAAACATCGGCCGCCTCAAGACCGAGGTCCTGGAAGAACGCCTCAGAGACATAAACCCCTCTTGCCGGGTGACGTCCTTCCCGCGCTTCTTTACGAAAGAAACGGCCGACTCTTTCGGCATTCATGAAGCGGATTTTATCATCGACGCAATAGATACCCTGCAAAGTAAACTGGACCTAATCGAGGTTTCGCTGGCGGCGGGAAAGAAACTCTTTTCCTCCATGGGGATGGGAAAAAAGCTCGACCCGACGCTCATAAGAACGGCCGACATCTGGAAAACCTCTGGCTGCCCCCTCGCCCGGCTTGTGCGTAATGGGTTACGCAAGCGTAAATGTTTCGGGCACTTTACCGCTGTTTACAGCCCTGAGCTACTCCCCGTGCGGGAAGCCGGTGACACGTCCGCCGAAGAAGCCGCCGCCGCGAGCAGTGCGAGGAAGGCCGTTTTCGGGAGCGCCGTGACCGTAACCGCCGCGGCGGGGATGGTTCTGGCGAGCCTCGTGCTGCGGGACGTTTACGCCAGGTATAGCCCATGAGCAACCGCTTCCTCCGCCGCGCGAACGCGAGCGTGATAGTGCAGAAACTCACCGCGAAGGCCGTACTGGAGCGAAAACTCATCAGCGAGGGGGACCGCGTTCTTGTGGCGGCTTCGGGCGGCAAGGACTCAAGCGTAATGGCCTGGGCCCTTTCGAGTCTTAAACGGGCGCTCAAAATCAATTACTTCCTTGAGGCGCTCCACATCTCAAGCGACTTCTGCGCCTGCTGCAAGAAGTCCGTCCTTGCCGCCCGTCTTGAGGAATGGGGCGTCCCCTTCACCGATCTTTCGGTGCCCGTCGTCGGGCGGCTCAAAGAAGGCCGCAAGATGAACTGCTACTGGTGTTCGACGCAGCGGCGCACGGAACTGATTAAATACGCTCTGGAAAACGGCTTCAACAAGATCGCCCTCGGACACCATCTGGACGACATCATCGAGACCTTCTTCATGAACATGACCGGCAAGGGGACGCTCTCCACGATGCCCATGTACCTCGCCTACCGCAAGTACCCGCTCAGCCTCATCCGGCCCCTGGGCTACCTTGAGGAGCGGCAAATAATCGCCTGCGCCGCCGAGCAGGACATCCTCAAGGCGGCCTGCACCTGCCCTTTCGGGATCAATTCGCGGCGACGCGACATACGGGATCGCATCGCCGCTTTCACGGGCAATTCCGCTTCGGTGAAACGGCGCATCCTCGCGGCTCTTTCATCAGGGGCGGAGGATCTTCTTGTTGAGGGGGACGACGGTGAAGCTGATTGACATGGGGATCAATCTGATGAACTCCGCCTACGACCGTGACAGGGACGAGGTGGTAAAAGCCGCCGCCGCCGCCGGTGTGTCGCCGCTTGTCATAACCGGCTCCGGGGAGCGGAGCAGCCTTGCCGCCGCGTTATACGCAAGCGCGTACAACGCCGGACAGCCGGGCGCGTTATACGCCACCGCCGGCGTACACCCGCACGAGGCGAAGAACTGCGGCAACGGGACGATCGACTTTCTGAGAGAGCTGGCGCTTGAAAAAGGCGCGAAGGCGATAGGGGAGTGCGGCTTGGACTACAACAGGGACTTCTCTCCAAGGGACGTTCAGCGCAAGTGGTTCGTTAAACAGGCGGAGCTGGCAGCGGAACTTTCCCTGCCGCTCTTCCTCCACGAGCGGGACGCCTTCGTGGACTTCTCGACGATACTCCGGGGATATATAAACGCCGTCCCCGCCGCCGTAGTCCACTGTTTTACCGCCGCCGCCGGAGAGCTGGAGTGCTACCTCTCCCTGGGCTGCTATATCGGCGTCACGGGCTGGATCTGCGACGAGCGCCGGGGAAAGCATCTCCTGGAACTTGTGAAGCTCATCCCGAAAGACCGCCTCATGCTGGAAACCGACGGCCCGTACCTCTTGCCCCGCGATCTTCCCGTCAAGGTCAGAAACAGGCGGAACGAGCCGCGCTTCCTTCCCCACATCGCTGAAACCGTCGCGCGCCATCTCGGCAAAGAAAGCGCGAAACTCGCGGGTGAAACTTTCGCCAACACGAAGAGGTTCTTTGGGATTTGAAAGCCAACGCTAAAACCTAACCGAAAATTGCTTTTTTTACGAGAATAATGTATATTATATCATTAGATTGGAGGATGTTAAGAATGAAAAAGATGAAAGTGACATTATTTGTAACGGCGTTTCTGTTGATGACGGTTGTCTGTTGCGCGGGCGGACGCGCGGTTACTGCCCAGCCGGACGTTACGCCGGCAATCACCGAACAACCGAGCGCCGCGCCCACCGCCGCGCCTGTAAGCGCCGCGCCGGTTTTGACGCCAATTCCTGAATGGACGCTGACGATTGTAACGCCTGGCGGTGAGAAACTGTTCAGCTCGGTGGACGCCGCGGCGCTAAACCGGATCACCATGGAGGCGACTCTCAGAAATTCAAGAGGAGAAGAGAGTACCAATACTTACACGGGCGTTAAACTCGCCGATGTTTTGAGAGCCGTGGAGGTTTCCGATTTTACCGGCCTCTCAATTATCGCCGCGGACGACTTTTCCGTCAGTTACACAAGGGACCTCGCCCTGGCCGATGATACCCTTATTGCCTGGGAAGTAGACGGGGAGGTCTATACCACTGAGCCGCCGTTGCGAATGGCGCCCAAGCAGGGCGTCGGCAATCAGTACATAAGGCAGCCCGTCAGAATCGTCATTAATTAAGTGAGTTGATATGAAAAGATTCATTGCCATCGGGGCTGTGCTCCTCGGCCTCGTCCTCTGCCTGTTCGCCTGTCAGAGTACCGGTTCCCGGGCGTTGAGGGACGGTTCCTACAGGGGCACAGCCAGAGGTTACGCCGGAGACATAGTCCTGGACGTTTCCTTCAGCGGCGGCAGATTTACTGATATAAAGGTGATCTCGGAGGATGAAACCAGGGAGTACGGCGGCCGCGCCATAGCCGAACTCCCCGCCCGCATTATCGCGGACCAGTCCCTTGACTGCGACGTGGTGAGCGGCGCGACGATTACGTCACGTGCCATCTTCAGAAGCGTCGCGGCCGCGATTACCCAGGCGGGCGGCAGCCCCGCCGCTTTCGGTTATGCGTCGATAGAGGATATTTCCGCCGCCGGTTTGATCACCTTCACCGGTTTACCCGGCGGAAAGGAAGCCGTCTACGCAGGCGCGCAGTTCATGGATATGCCCAGCGTGACGGTTGACGCGCAGTCGGTTAACGCTTCCGGGACGGTGTCGGACGTTCGCGCCACCGGCGTTTTGCTGGAAACTGTGCTGAGCACCCTCGGCGTCTCGCAGCGGAATTTTGAATCCATCATCGTTACGGCCAGTGACGGCTATTCGATTGAGTACCCCAAAGACGTACTGTACAACCGCGACATCATCATCGCCTGGACGGTAAACGGCGAGCCCCAGAGTCCGCGCACGGTTGTACCCGGCGAGCGCGCCATGTACTGGGTGAAATTCCTTTCCACCTTCGAGCTGAAGGGCGAGGTGAAAATTGAGAACGTCTATACGATTGATATCCTTGAGACGATGATCGCGCAGATACCCGGCGAGGACTACAAGTATTACGACAGCGTGGACAAGGCTGTCCCGATCTCCGCCATCTTCGAAAAGTACGCCGGTTCAAAGGCGGACTTCGTTACCCTCAGATCTATCGACAGTTGGGGGAAGAACGACAGGTACGATACCGTCGCCGCCCAGTTCATTAAATACACGGGTGAGTTCGCGCCCATGTTTATCGGGCCGGCGCTGCCCGAAGGCATGCGCCTCAAGAACACCCTTTCCATGCAGATAGCGGGCGAATTCATCGCGAGTGTAGAGATGGCCATGCTGATGGAAAAAACCAGCGCCGGGGATGGGCTGCCGGTGGCGGCGTTATTCGCCATAGCGCACATGATCGACGCGCCGGCTTACACCTTTGAGGGCGTGGACGGCTACACCGTCAGTATCGCCGGGGCTGATATCTCAAAGGGCGTGTTAACCGTCACGGACGGCGTCGTCGCGACCAGATTCGACGGTCTCGCGAGGAATACATCGGTCAGGGGGCTTTTGCGTATCAAGGCGAATACGGGCTAAGGCAATGCTCAAAAAATTCCTTGAGAAGTTCACGCTTTTCAACCTGATGACTATCGCGCTTATGGCGGCGCTTGGCATCGCCGTCAAGAGCGTAATCGTGCCGCTGGTACATATCGTCACCGGGCCGCTCTACATTCCGGGCGGGGTGGTGGCCGGCGGCATCTACATGATGTTTCTGGTGCTTGCCGTATCACTCACCGGCATGCGGGGCGCGGCCGGGCTGTGCGGCCTCTGCCAGGGGGTCATGGTTCTCGTACTCGGCACGGCGGGCTCCCACGGGGTGCTCAGCATCTTCTCCTACACCATGACCGGGGTGGCCGTGGATCTGCTTATGCTGATAATGCGGCATAACGGCTGCTGTATCTTGTGCTGTTTTTTCGGCGCAATAGTCGCCAACATGACAGGCACGCTGATCGTCAACTCGGCGTTTTTCAGTCTGCCCCTTGTGCCGCTGGTGCTCAGCCTTGCCGCGGGGGCGCTTTCCGGCGGAGCCGGCGGTATCCTCGCCTGGATGATCACGAAGCAATTACGAAAATACAAGGTGATAAAATGAGAACTCATCTGGCTTGCGGGTTTTTATCGTTTCTGCTCCTTGCCGGCTGCGCCAGCGCGAATAAACCCGGACCGGATTTCAAAGGCTATGTGCCGACTTTTTCGGTTACGGGAGACGTGGACAATGTCTTCGTGATGAACCGCGAGAACGCCGCCCAATTCACGTGGGCGCGTATTCAGGACGACGGCTTTACTCTGCCAGCCGTTCTCCTTGCGGACGTTGTGAAAGCCGCCTCGCCGCGCGCCAACGAATACAGCCTGCTCCTTGTCGGCGTGGACGGTCTCGCGTCCATGATAAGCGGCGAAGATCTAACCGGCTGTCACATCGCCTACTCCGACGAGTACGCTTGGCAGTGCATCAATTTTAACCATCCCATTTCAAGCAAAATAAAAATGCTCCACGAAATTGTGGTTGTTTCCGGCGAGGAAGCCGAAGCCCCCGCGTCGACGGGCCTTGTGGACGCGGCTAGCAGCCGTTATGTAAGCGCTGGACGGCTCCGGCTTTCGCCGCATCAGGCAGGCTTGAATTTCGAGGGACGCTCTGAGATAAACGGGAGAGCCGTTACCGTCTATACGCCATACAGGCGTGTCCCCCTCGGCTCCCTGATGGAGGCTCAGGGAACGATCTGCTTCGTGGGCCGCGACGGCTCCATACTGTATGAGCGCAGCGCCGGCGCCGCTTATTTGGAGATCTCTGGAAATACCGTGAGGTATAAGGACATGCGCGATGTTGCCGGCGTGATGGCCGACGCGCCCATGATCAATGTTTCCGAAGTGTACCGTGACGCGCTATACCTTCTGGAAAGAGGCGAGCGGGTGTTGATTGTCGAGCTGGACGGCTGGGGCTGGGAGATGTACAGCCGCGCCCTCCAACCCTATCTGGGCGGCCTCGGCGCCATGAAGGCGATGGCGGTGTTCCCGCCGCTTTCACCCGTGGGGCTCGCGTCCATGCTCTCCGGCGAGCTTCCGGTTGTACATGGCATCCACGACAGGAGAAACCGGGAATCAGAGGCGGAAGACATTTTCGCGAAAGCCGCCGCGATGGGCAAAAAGGCGATATATATTGAGGGCATCACAAGCCTTATCAGAACCTCGCTTACGCCGGTTCTGTCGCCTGATTTGAACGGCCTAAACGGAACGGACGACGAGGTTTACGACAACGCTAAAAACGCCATGGCGGAAAACCCTGACCTGCTGTTTGTCCACTTCCACGGCATCGACGATACCGCCACAGCATACGGCCCTTACGCGCCTGAGACGCTTGCCAAGATCACCTATGTTGATTCTCTTGTCGCGGATTTGGCCGCCGGATGGTATGGGAGGATCATCATCACCGCGGATCACGGATTGCACCTAACGCCTGAGGGAATTTCCGCCGGTGATCACGGCGTTTTTTGTGCCGAGGACATGCTCGTTCCCTATATCATGACGACGGGAGGAAGATAAATGAACAAAAACACAAAGCTGATAATGGCGATAACGGCGGTTCTGGTTGTGGTGGTCGCCGTGTTTGCCTTCCTTAACAGAGAAAATATCGCCTCAAAAAAAGAGGCGCAGGAAAGCGGCGTCTTCTTCATACACGCCGGCGGAGAGGAATTCACCGTTACGATGGAAGACATTGAGGCGCTGTCGCCTTTTACCATCGTGGCCAATTACAAGAAGAGCGGACAGGCCGCCTCGAACAGAACATTCCAGGGCGTTAGTCTAAAGGCGGTGGTTGAAAGAATGGGCGTCGATTATTCGCGTTACGCGTCGGTTTCGTTTCTCGCCGCCGACGGCTACGCTTCCGCGTTGAGTATTGCCGAGGCAATGGACGACGGCAACTGCTATATCGTAATCGCCGAGGAAAACAAGCCGCTGGGAACAAGGGAAAGCGGCGGTTCCGGCCCGTTTATGATGATTCTCGCGCAAGATCAGTTCAGCCAGCGCTGGTGTAAATTCCTGTTGGAGGTTAATCTGCAATAAGTGCCCCGGCAATCGAAGTTGAAAATTTAACGGTCCGCTATGAGGACATCCCCGCTTTGCTCTCGGATTTTTCGCTTATAGTAGAGCCGGGAGAATGCCTCACGATCATGGGGGAGTCAGGCTGCGGAAAATCAACGCTGCTTCACTGTGTTTGCGGACTCATTCCCCGAAGTATCCCTGCGGAGATGACGGGCGTGATCCGCCTCTTTGGCCGGCCTGTGGGGGAATATCCGCGGCACGAACTCGTACAGAACATCGGCATCGTTTTCCAGAACCCGGAGACGCAGTTGTTCTGTGATACGGTGGAAGACGAGCTTGCGTTCGGAATGGAGAATATCTGCCTTTCCCGTGAGGAAATGGGCACGCGCATAGAGGAGAGCCTCAGCCTGACCGGGCTTGAGAAATACCGCCTGACATCGCCGAAGAACCTCTCAGGCGGGCAGAAACAGCTCGTGGTACTTGCGGCGGTTCTGGCGCTTCGTCCGGCAATTCTTTTGCTGGACGAGGTCTTTTCACAGCTGGACGAGACAGGGCGCTCCCGCTTGATGGCGCATATCGCGGCGTTACGCGACAGCGGCAGGACGATAGTGCTGGTGGATCATAACCCGGAAAATCTCTCAATAGGGACAAGATCATGTGTGCTGACTTAACTGCAAAAAACATCACACAGAGAACACGGAGGAACAGAGGACACGGAGGGAATTCAAAATTCTTAATATTATTTATTGTTTTACACAGGATTCTGAAGTTATACGCAGGATTTTCGAATAACAGCTCTGTGAGCTTTGTGTTTTCCGTGCCTCTGTGAGAGGAATTATGGAGAATAGGCCCGTGGTCAATCTTGTTAACGTCCATTACGCGTATCCCAGGGACAGTGCCTTCTCGCTGGAAGTACCGGAACTCTCATTTTCCGCCGGAGAGTGCGCCGCGATCTGCGGGCACAACGGAAGCGGCAAAACAACCCTCGGCAAGCTCATTGCCGGGCTTTTGCGGCCGCTGCGGGGAAGCGTGCTGCTTGAAAACGAGGACATAGCCGGTTGGCCCCTCGGGAAAATCGGCGGCAGGGTGGGGTATCTTTTTCAGGAACCGTCAAGGCAGATATTCGCCCCGATTGTTCTTGAGGAGATCACTTTTCCGCTGGTACTCAAGGGCATGGAGGAAGAGCAGGCGGCGGAGCTTGCGCGCGCAATGCTGGCACGCTTCGAGATGGGGACGCTGGAAAACGCGGTGACCTTCACGCTGAGCCGCGGCGAGAAACAGCGGCTGGCCATTGTCGCGATGCTGGTAACAAATCCCGGCTTTCTTGTCCTGGACGAGCCCACCACCGGCCTCGACTCCCGCCGCAAGGAGATATTAGGCGCAATGCTCAGACAGCTCATCGGACAGAACGTGGGAATCCTTCTCATCAGCCATGATACCGCTTTTGTGAAGGAATACGCCTCCAGGGTTTACAGGATGGCCGAGGGGATGGTGCTCGCGCCATGAGCCGTCCCGATCCGCGCTGCGTTTTTGCCCTGACCGCGTATCTCTCCATGTTCGCGGTATTCAATCAGAACCTTTGGCTCATGGCCGCGCTGTTGACGCTGGCGCTGTTAGCCGCTATGCTTCTGCGTGTTGATCTGCCCCGGGTCTTTCAAAGACTGAAGCGGCTGTGGCAGGTCATTGTTTTTATCGCGCTGCTGCAGAGTATCTTTTCGCCTTCCGGTCATGTCTGGTTTCAAATCGGCCGCCTCGCTTTGCTGACATCAGGCGGTGTTGTGAAGGGGCTTGTCGTCCTTGGGCGGCTGGCGATATTAATCCTGGGCGGCTCACTATTCACCATCTATAGCATGAGGGAGATGATTCAGGGTATAATCCGGCTGAGGATGCCATATCAAATCGCTTATATGATCTCTGTGGGCATCAGATTTGTACCGATGATGGGGGAGGAACTTCGGGACAGTCTTACCGCGCTGGCGCTGCGGGGCATCGTGATTGAAAAACTGAAGCTCAAAAAACGGTTGAAGGTGTATACTTATCTATTGCTGCCCATTGTGGCGGGGAGCCTGCATAACGCGAGGGCGCTCTCCATGTCAATGGAAATGCGGGGATTTGGCGCGTACCCCGGACGTACAAGCTATTTCATCCTCTCCCTTTGCCGCCGGGATTATATCATTTTGGCGGCCGTGTTTCTGCTGACCATCCTGACGATCGTCATCATGGCAAGCGGGATTTTATGAACCATTTCCAAAACCAACCGGGCTTTGGAAATGGTTAAAGGAATTTCTAATGAAAGTTTTCAGTGTTTGCGGCATTACCCAGAGCGGCAAGACCACCACCATTGAGCAAATTATTCGTGAGCTGTGCGCCCGGGGAAAAAAAGCCGGCTCCGTGAAAGAGATACATTTTGAGGCTTTTGCCATTGACAACGAGCCCTCAAGCAATACATTCCGCCACCGCAGGGCAGGCTCGCAGCTTGTCACGGCGCGCGGGTACAACGAAACTGACGTATTGTTTCCGGCCAAGCTTGATATGCGGAAGATTCTTTCGTTTTACGACGGCTTTGATTATGTCGTACTGGAGGGTGTGAACGATATTCCAGTGCCCACAATTGTAACGGCCCACGCGCCGGAAGACATTGAGCAAAAGTGGAGCGATTTTGTTTTTTGCGTTTCCGGCAGGTTCTCGGAAGGATTAACGGAATATAAAGGCGTTCCGGCTATCTCCGCGCTTTCTGACGCCGTTTCGCTTGTGAATCTCATCGAGCGAAAAGTCTGCGATCTGCTTCCGGGCTTTGACTCCAAATGCTGCGGCGCCTGCGGCTGCGATTGCCGGGAACTGGGCTTAAAAATCCTCCGGGGCGAAGCGAAGCGGAGCGACTGCGCGGCGGATCGCGGCGTGGAACTCTCCGTTGACGGCAGGCGTATCGACATGGTACCCTTTGTGCAGAACATATTACGGAGAACAGTTCTGGGCGTAGTAGGAGAACTGGACGGTTACCGGGAGGGCGCGGAAATCAAGATCGAATTCAGGTAAAAATGGCGAAGCGCTTTATTTCAAAACGCAATCAGGTTTTTTTACGCGACGGTTTCGTAGTCAAGCGGCTTGCGAGTCCGGAACAAGCCGTGATGGAAGCGGAAATCCTGTTCAGGCTTTACGAGACAGGCGTGTCGGTTCCCAGGGTTTTGAAACAACGGCATAATGAGATTATTGTGGAGTACGTTCCCGGTGAAACAATTCCGGATTTCCTTGAGCGTATGGTGATGGAACGGGACGAGACTTTGCTGCTTCAGACAGCACAGCGGCTTTTCCTCTGGTTCAAAAAATTTTACGAGGCGGTAGGCTATGAGCAAACCGGAGAAATCCGCGGCGACGTGAACGGGCGCAATTTCATCATTGCCGAGAACCGCGTCGTAAGCGTCGATTTTGAGGAACGCGCTTTCGGGAAGGCCGAACAGGATATCGGGAGGCTTCTGGCATTCATCCGCACTTACGACCTCGGGGTTTCCGTTAAACGCCATTTCTCACGGTTATTCGAAAGCGCTGTTCTGGAAGGGCTGTATCTGCCGGCACGGGAAATTCACAGGCAGTACAGACTGGAACGCATCGCGATGATTAGAAGGCGCGGTCACGCGTAAAATATACCGAAGAAGACCTCACGCGTCGAACCTTTGGTTCGCGGCACGGAGGCACAGAGGGAATTTCAGGAATTAAACCACGAACCGGCACGAACAAAAGAGAAGGCTGGTCAGGAGCACAGGGCAAATGCGGCGTTAGGCTAAGGGTGCTTACGGCAATTCTTTTTCCAAAACAAGTTCTATAAAGTCACCGTTGACATAATTAAATGCCCTGATAATACCCTCGCCGGTTTCCAGGTTGCTTCCCGCATGGTAACCCACAACTAAAATCCCATATGTACTTCCATCGGTATAATAGGAAGTAAGAGTTACCTGCACTTCCCGGGTCTCGTTTGGTTTCATTACAGTATAATTATCGTATACTATGTCATCCGCCATTTTTCCGTAGTCATATATTCGTGTTTGATGGAGATTAAAAGAAGTGCCGTTACAGAATCTTACCGTTACTTCTTTGGTAACACCAGAGTCCACAGGGTCATTGGTAAATCCATCCGCCCCAACGCCGTTTTCACCATTAAGGTTATTTGCGGCGTTATCAACACAGCCAACAAGAGCCAAAGATAAGATCAACAGTACCAGAGGTACTGAAACTGAAAAAAATGGTTTCTTTTCCATAATCATTCCTCCAAACATCACCATATATCCCAAACGCTCCTGAGCTTCAGTTTCGCTGCCTTGCCGCTCAGGATTTTCACCTTCTTTTCTCCGGCATTCATGTCAAAGTAATTGTCCGAAAGAACAAGGTCCTGGTTCCGGTTCTGAATCTCAACGCCCTTGGCATATGAAGCGGCCTTGATCGTTATGGTGTCGCCGCTGACTTTATAGCTCAACTTGGGGTCTTCCCAGTGGAAGAACTTGGGCAGGGAGAAGAGCACCGTCCCTTCCGAAATGATGCTGTCACCGTCGTAAAGATGAAAGCTCAAGTACTCATCGTCAATGGCGATATCAAGCGCCTCAACCTTGTCGAGCCACAGCGAAGCCAGTGCCGGAACCTTTACGGGTATGGTTTTCTCTTTCAGGATTTTTGCCTTTTTACTGCGGATTTCCCATTTGACCGTGAGTTTCTTTTCTTCCATGGTCTCGTTGGCAACCGAAAGACGGAAACTCTTTTCAATGGCGGCCTTGAATTGCGGCTGATGATTCGCGTTGGGGTTCTGGGTGAGAAGCCCTTCCTCATGGCAGGAGATCATCACAGGCCGGAAGAAGCGTTTGGCGTAATAGTGGAGCGCCTTCCAGCGGAAAAAGTAATCAATGGAAGCCCACGATGCCACGGGCCAGCAGTCGTTGAGCTGCCAGTAAAGGGCGCCCATGCAGCGGCCGCGGTTACGGCGGAAATGTTCAACGCCGTATTTGATGGCTTCCGCCTGGAGAAGCTGGGAGGCGTATATCAGCGTATCGAAATCATTCGGGTAAAGGAAAGTCTGATACATATAGGTCATGATTTTACCGTTGGCCGAGTTGTTGCGCTGATGCCGTTCCATCGCGTACGAGAAAACGTTCTGGTCTTCAGGCAGAACAAAACTCTCCACCGTTTTAAGGGCCGGGAACGACTGAAAGCCGAATTCTGACACGTAACGAAAAAAGGATTTGCGGTATTCGGAGAAAGGCTTGTTGCCGTGCCACACGTCCCAGTAATGGACGTCGCCCCGGTTGGGATCGTTGGGCTCGTCGAAACTGCCGCCTGACGACGGGCTCGACGGCCAGTAGAAGGTTTCGGGATCAAGCTCCTTGACCATCTGCGGGAAAATGTACTCGAACATCTTGATGTAGTCGGCTTTCTGTTTCAATGTGTCGACCCACCGCATGTGGGCTGCGAACCCTTCTATCTCATTGTTGCCGCACCAGAGTCCCAGTGAAGCGTGATGGCGGATACGCTTGATATTGTCGGCCAGTTCCGCCCTGATGTTCTCTTCGAATTCATCGGTCAAGCCATAAACCGCACACGCGAACATAAAATCCTGCCAGACCACAAGGCCCAGTTCGTCGCAGATATCGTAAAAATAATCCGGCGGATAGTGACCGCCTCCCCATATCCTGATTGAGTTGAAGTTGGCCGCGACGCATTGTTCCAGTAGCCGCCTTGTGCGCTTGGGATTGACACGCGCGAGTATATTGTCCTCCGGTATATAGTTCGCGCCCATGGCAAAAATCGGAACGCCGTTGACTTCGGTGGCGAAACTTTCACCCCATTTGTCCTTCTGGCGCCTAACGGTCATGGTGCGCAGCCCTATGCGGCGTTCCCATGTGTCAAGTAAAGCGCCCCTGGGGGAAAAAAGGAGCAGTTTGACCGTATACAGGGGCTGCTTGCCGAAACCGTTAGGCCACCAGAGTTCCGGGTTTTCAATTGAAATACGCTTTGATGATTTGTCAAATTCGGTCGTCATGCCTTTTGGATCGGTAATGATGAATTTCCAGGAATAATCATCGCTCCGTGACAAATCCACGACTTCTTCAATCTCCATGGAAACATCAAGTTCCACCGAATTTTTCTTGTGCTCCTGCCTGATATAGACGCTGTCTATCCGCGCCATGCGGACGCCCAAAAGGCTTATGTCCCGCCATATCCCCGCGTCGGGAAGCCTCGGACCCCAGTCCCACCCGAACATGCAATGGGCCTTTCGCAGATGGGGGAAACCTTCCAAAGCGTCCGGTGAACCGTCCAGTTTGCCTTTTTTATTTGCCTCCGCGATGAACTTTACAGGGGAGCTAAAAATTATTTTCAGTTCATTCTTGTCTTTTTTCAGTGTTTTTTTGGGAAGGACGAATTCATAAGTTCTGTGCATATTATCGGTATGCGCAATTTCAGTATTGTTTACGGTTATTTCCGCCAGGGTATCCAGGCCCTCACAGCGAAGCAGGATCATATCCATTTTGAAAAATTTATCCGGAATTGCGAAGTCTGTCCTGTATTCATAGTCGTTTTCCATCAGGGTGAAGGCCTTGTCCTCATTGTCGCGCCAGAACGGGTCTTCCATCTGTTTATTTAAAAGCAGATCATTGTAGACCGAGCCGGGAACCCTGGCGGGCATGTAGGCGCCTCCGGGCAGTTTCCGCATTTTCCAGTTGTCGTGAAGTTTCAGCGTTACCATTAAGAACTCCTTTGGTGTGAATAATAATCTCTTTTTATTATACCATACTTAAAACATTATTTCGATAAATTTGCAAAAAGGGCTGGGTGATGCCTTAGCGAGAGCCGCTGGAATTCCCCGGCCCCCGTAGACGTGTGAAATATGTAAAACCCTAACGGGGGAAGATGGCCTGACTACTTAAACGCCAAGCCTTCAAGGTTAATCTGTTCTTGACGATTTAAGTAGTCAGGCGGCTTCGGGGCCGGGTTCTACAGGTAGCTCTCGCTAAGGCATTGCCCAGCCCGAATTGCGGGTTTTAGTCAGGTCTCTACTTTAAGTATATATTAAGGTGTGCGCTTCCATACGGAATTCGTGGAGGTTTGGGGCGGGCTCAATTACAAGACGATTGGTGAGTATCGCGGCGGCGAGAGCTTTTTCCGGGCAGATGTAAAGGGACGTCCCGGTAAAACCCGCATGCCCAAAGCCATTGATGTAGATATCCGACAGATCCCACATGAGGCCTCTTTCACCGCCGTAGTCGATTGTCGATTCCCTGATGAGCCGCGGCGGGATGACCTTTATGCCGTTGATTTTCCCGCCGTCGAGGTATAGTCCGCCAAGCTTCAACAAATCCGCCGCGGTTCCGAAAACGCCGGCGTGGCCGGCGATTCCACCCCAAAAATAAAAGGCGTTGCCGTCGTTCACTTCGCCGGCCATGTTAGCCGCCGTATCCCGAAAGCCGTCAAACGAAAGGCCCCTTTCCTCGCACATTCTTTTTTCAATACGGTTGCCGGCCTCGGTTTCCACGCAGACATCGCAGCTTTTTGGGTTATACATAAACGACGTACCAAGTGCGGCGTTGATCGCGTCCAGGTTTTGCGGGAGCGATCGGCCCGAAGTCGAGACGACGCTTTCGCCCAGCAGCATGAAGCCCAGGTCGCTGTATACAACACCCTCCTCAACCGGGCATTTCGACAGGACATCTTCAAGTATGTTCCAGAATCTGTCTTTACGTGTATAGAAGGGAAACCACGCCGGCAAGCCTGATGAATGTGTGAGAAGGCTTCGCAGAGTCATGTTTTTGAAACGGACTTTTGTAATTGGGCCAAGAGGCGCTTCTTTAAAGAGCACGTCAAGTGTTTTGTCCAAAGACAGCGCCCCTTCGCCTATGAGACGGAACACCATCGTGCCGGTGAGTATCTTCGAAACCGAAGCCAGATCGAATACGGTGTCCATATCGCAGTTAACGCTGTGCCGGAATATGGTCTCTCCGTTTTTGTTGACCGCGCAGACCGCCTTTCCGTATAAATGCCCTGAGCCGCTTTCCAACAGCTCTTTCAGTTTTTCCCCGTTCATATCGTTCTTCCGGCCATTGCGCTTAACCTAAAAAGAGATTTTTCCCATCACCACCGGATGGGACGCGCCGGTGGCCGCGGGCGCGTTGTTGCAAAGCCCGTGAAGAGTCTCGTTTGCCAGCATGGCGAAGGCCGCCGCTTCTTTGGCGCCGGCAGGAATGCCAAGTTCGTCTCCGGCCTTGACCGTACAGCCGGGAAGCAGTTCCCGAATGAAGCGGAGGAGCGTTTTATTGTGAAGCCCGCCGCCTGAGACATAGAGTTCCTCAGGCGGCGGCGAGCAGAATTTCCCTATTCCCAGGGCGATGGTTTCGGCGGTATAGCGCGTAACGGTCGCCATGATGTCGTTCGCCGCAAGACCCGCATCCAGGGAGCGGGCGAGGAGCTTCCCGATGTAATCCGCGTTGTAACGCTCCCGGCCGGTAGTCTTGGGAGGCCGCTGTTCAAGGTAATCGCTATCAAAGGTGAACATCCACCTAAGGAGGCCGTCGTTGATCTTGCCGGCGGCGGCGGCGCGGCCTTCGTCGTCACGGGCTGTCCCCAACAAAGCTCGGGCCGCGGCGTCTATCACCATGTTACCTGGCCCCGTGTCAAAGGCGAGTATCCCCTCCGGCCCGCACCCGGCCGGCAGGAAGGTGACGTTGCCTATGCCCCCGATGTTTTGCAGGGCGATGGTTTTGTGTTCCTGCCGGTAGAGCAGGTACTCCGTGTAGGGCACAAGGGGCGCGCCCTGACCTCCCGCGGCCATGTCCCGGACACGGAAATCGCTTACCACCGGGCAACCGAGCTTCTCGGCTATGACCGCGGCCTCGCCGATTTGCAGGGTGCCGCGGATTGTCCTGCCGCCCAGAGAAACCGGGTTGTTCAGGTGGTAGATCGTCTGTCCGTGGCTCCCGGCAAAATCAACGCTCTCCTTTTCGATTCCGGCTTTCCGGCACAGTGCCAAAGCAGCCTCTGCGCCGAGATCTCCAATCAGAAAGTTAAGGCCGCACACGAGGCGGCTTCCACCCTCTTCCCCCATCACCGCTTTCATTAGAACCTCACGGAGCGCGTCGTCGTACGGGAGCGTGAGAAAGTCAAGGAAGCGTATCTTCGTGGAGGCGCCGGTTCCTTCTATCTCGACCAGGGCGGCGTCCATGCCGTCGAGGGAAGTCCCGCTCATGAATCCCAGCGCAAGTTTCTTTTTCTTCGCAGTGATCTCTTCCAAAATGTGTTTCATGAGAACTCCCTGCGAAGATACTCTCCTGCAAGCGCCCTGGCTTCCCTGTCCTGATCCAGCACCGCTTCGATTGTCTGCGCTTCTTCACTTGGCGGATTATGAGCCAAAGCGTAAGTGACAAGGCGGGGGATATCGGTAAAGCCGATCTTTCCCCGCAAAAAAGCGTTTACTGCAACTTCATTGGCCGCGTTGAAAACGACTTGATGGCTGGAGCTGCCCTTAAGCGCGTCATAGGCCAGGGCGAGCATGGGAAATTTCTCGCAATCGGGAGGGGCAAAAGTCAGTGTAAGTGTATCAAAATTCAGATTGGCTAAAGTAATTTCTACCGTCTCGGGCCAGAAGAGGGCCTCATGGATGGGCAGCCTCATGTCGGGTTTTGACATCTGGGCGTAGACCGCCCCGTCCGCGAGGCGTATCATTGAATGAACGACGCTTTGGGGGTGAATGACCACTTTGATTTTTTCGGGGGGAAAGCCGAACAGTCCGGCCGCCTCAATTACCTCAAGGCCCTTGTTCGCCATGGTCGCCGAATCAACCGTGATCTTGGGGCCCATCTTCCAGGTGGGATGCGACAGGGCGTCGCCGGGCTTTACCAGCTTTAGCTTTTCGGACGTGTAGTTGAGGAAGGGGCCGCCCGAAGCGGTGAGGATGATTTCGGCAACGTTTTCTTTTCCGTGGGCCTCAATGAGCTTAAAAAGCGCGGAATGTTCGGAGTCCACGGGAATGATCTTCACCTTGTTTTTTTCGGCCAGAGCGCTGATGAGTTTCCCGGCCATTACGATGGTTTCCTTGTTTGCGAGAGCCAAATCGGCGCCGGATCCAATGACGGCGGCGGAAGGTTCCAGCCCGGCTGCGCCGGCGACACCGTTAACCGCAATGTCCGCTTTTACTGCCGCGATAGCTTGGAGGAACCTCTTGTTCCCAAGGAAATCAATTCCCTTTTTAAAAGACATGCTTTCGTCGACCAGTGCGGTGTAAGCGCCGGGGAACTCTTCTTTCAGTTCGAGGAGTCCTTCGGCGTCGCTGTTGGCGGAAAACAGAACGGGATCAAAGCTGTCCTTTGCGTTTCGCAGAACGTCCAGGGCGCTTTTACCTATGCTGCCCGTAGCTCCCAGGACGGCCACTCTCTTTTTCATTTTTAAAAGAGGATCTGGTAGAGTATATAATAGACGGGCGCCGCCAGCGCGAGGGAATCAATGGAATCCAGTGCGCCGCCGCGGCCCATGATGAGGGTGCCTGAGTCCTTCACGCCCGCGCTGCGTTTCAGAGCGGATTCGCCCAGATCGCCGAGGGCGGCGGCGATCCCGGCGCCCAGTCCCAGAAACGCGCCCGCGGCGATTGAAGCCATCGACGTTGAGGTGAAGGCGCCGGGAAAGAAGATCGCCGCTGCGATTCCCGTTAAGAGTGAGGCGCTGAGCCCGCCGATAAAGCCGGCTATGCTTTTGTTGGGGCTTGCCGCGACATAGCCTCTATTGCCGTTCCCGAACAGCATTCCGGCGGCCCATGCCGCGGAGTCGTTCAGAAAGACGACGAGAAAGTAGACGAGGATCACCATACTCGCTTCCGGCAAGATTGCCATCTGGATAATCCACGCGATGAAGAGCCCCGGGTAAATCATCACCGCGAAACCGGCCACGACGCGTCCCAGATAGGAATCGAATTTTTGACGGCTGAAAATTCCGGATACAAGGAGCCATGAGGCCCCGAGAATAAAGGCGCCGGGCACTATCTGGCCCATAACGCCGAAACTCACCACGACGGTCCAGGCGGCGGGACTTATGGCCCCCAGAACGATCGCTTCCGCTACGGAAATAACCAGATTTTTTTTTAATAAAATATTTCTGAATTCTACCGCGCCCAGGACGGAAAAAATTATCGATCCCGCGTTGAGGAGCAAATGGTTATACTGCGGAAAGAAAATGACCAGAGAAAGAAGCGCGGGAAGACCGAGAGAAAAAATGAGTAAACGCTTAACCAGCTTTTTCATATAACGGCTCCGTATCTGCGCTCCTTTTTTTCGTACGCTTCAATGGCTTGCGCCAGATCGTCCCCGGTCCAGTCAGGCCACAGTTTGTTTGAAATGAAATACTCCGAATACGCCCCTTCCCACAGAAGAAAATTGCTTGTACGGAATTGATGGCCCTGAGTACGCGGCTGCCCACGCTGCCGCGCCCAACGGCCGTTTCCGTCCATTATGACGCCAATGTGTTTTGGACCGGAGCCCCGCGGACAAACTGTAGAGGGAAGGGCGGTTTTTTCCGTCAAACTTCCATTATCTCCTTTTCCTTTTCCTCCAGAATCTGGTTGATCTTNGCGATGTACGAATCGGTCAGTTTCTGAAGCTCATCCGAAAATTTACTTTCGTCGTCTTCGGTAATTTTNCCGTCTTTCAGAAGTTTTTTGTTTTCCTCGTTGCCGTCCCTGCGAATGTTCCTTACGGCTACACGGCTTTGTTCGGCATTGCTTTTGGCTACCTTGACCAGCTCCTTGCGCCTGTCCTCTGTCAGCGGAGGAATGGAGATGCGAATGACCTTGCCGTCATTGGAAGGGTTAAGCGAAAGTTCCGACGTACGGATAGCTTTTTCGATCTCGCCGATGAGGGCCTTGTCCCAGGGCTGAATCACGATCAGACGGGCTTCGGGAACGGAAATTGTCGCCACCTGATTGATGGGAGACTTTTCCCCGTAAGCGTCTACACGTATCTTGTCGAAGATGGCGGCCGAAGCCCTGCCGGTCCTCAGGGCGGAAAAACCGTCCTTGAGACTCGCCAGGGTTTTTTTCATTCGTTCTTCCGC
>JGI24698J34947_10000458_pt1 | contig 19003 bp, 14 predicted proteins | sample TergutMp193P3_FD_34947 | JGI IMG/M metagenome (IMG submission 34947) | reverse complement strand
TAACGGGGAAAGAAGACCTGACTACTTAAGCGCTAAGCTCGATAGAACAATCTGTACTTGATGACTTAAGTAGTCAGGCGGCTTCGTAGCCGGGTTCCCCAAATGTTTTTTCAGCGTCAATTGCCCACCCGTTGAACGGAGATTTATTCGGGCTTTTATGACAGACTGCCCGACAAATCAGAGTTTGGCAAATTTTTTCTTGACAACTGCCAAAAACCATCATATCATAAGATATCTTACCCGTATTGGGTTTTCATTATCACATTTTTCCAGGAGGGATTTAAATGAAAGCAAAAAAAATTCTTTGGATCGGCCTTGTCATGATGCTGGGTGTCAGCATGATGGCAATGGCCGTTGGGGCACAGCAGGCTGGCGCTGCTTCTTCCGGCGGGGGGGTGACCAACATAACTGTTTGGTCCAATGACGCGGGCCAGGATGCCGGGGTGAGCCCATGGGTCCAAAGGTGGAACCAGACCACCGGCCAGCAGAGGGGTATTCGCATTGACTACACCGTGTACGGTGCGGATTGGCAAACGGCCGCGAACATGGCGATGGAAACAAACCGCGAACCGGATATGCTGAAGGCTTTTAACAATTATGACAATTATGTGGCGGCAGGAAGATTGCTCCCCTGGACCGAGATCCCCGGGATTGAGGACATCCTCAGGGCCCAGCAGCCGTACCACATTAACCAGGTCACACTGTTTAACAACGTTCCCTACAGCGTGGCATGGAGCGGCTGGTTCTCGGCTTTGCATTACAACAAGGCACTGCTCCAGAGAGCCGGTTTTGCCGCACCCCCCAGGACCTGGGCCGAATTTGAGCAGCAGGCAATCGCCATTGCCCGGCTTGAGCCCGGCAGGATCTACGGCTATGCCATGCCCATGGTATGGAACCCCGACTTCACCACGTGGATGACCGAATACTTCGCCGCATCCTCCGTAGGGCACATGTACTGGAACTTTACCGAGGGCAGGTTCCAGTTCGCGGATTTCACCCCATACTTCGAGATGCTGTCGCGCATCAGGGATGCGGGCGCAATGTTCCCCGGAATGGAGAACCTTTCAGACGATCAGCAGAGGGCCTATTTTGCTGACGGCAGGATTGGCTTCATCGGCGGCGCTGGCTGGAACGTAGGCGTTCTTTACGACCAGTTCCCCTTCGGCGGCGGCTCGAGCGGCAATCCGTCTAACCCCACCGGTTGGGATTACACGCCAATGCCGGTGAGGGATCCTAACAACGCATACGCGGTTCCTGTTTCCGCAGGCGCTTCCTGGGTGATCAGTGCGCAGGTCAGGAACAACAGGGACAAGCTGAGCAAGATTGGCGAGGTCATCAAGTGTTTCCTTGGCGATGACTTCCAGATCTCCATGTTTGAGTCCGGATATTGGATTCCCCTTAGGCCGGATATTGCGGCCAGGGCCCGCCCGGCACAGCGCCCCCAGACGACTACCTACGGCCAGACGGTTACCCGCACTGTAACCATGCCGGCAAATCCCATTAGCCGTGTGTCCCCGGAAGGCGCCAACAGGGTTGATGTTATCGGCCAGATCCTCACCGGCCAGATCCCGATCTCGGGTATCCGGGCCGCCCTTGAAGACCTCGACAGGCGCTACAACGCCGCCTTTGACCAGGCCGTTACCAGGGGCCAATTGCAGAGAGCGGATTACATCGATCCCACTTTTGAGACCAGGATGAGGGCAAGATAAGCACTTCCTCTTGAATTAGATGGGCTGTCTTCGTTAGCGAGGGCAGCCCTTCTTTTTAAGTGGGCGGTGAACAATTATCAATGAAAAGATTGCCAATTGCTTAATCCTCATTTATAATTACTATTCATCGATACTTGCCCATTGCTAATTGTCAATTGAAATGAGGTGCTTTATGGCGAAAAACAGGGACCTTGCCGGCAGTCACGCGCAGGAGTTTTTCATGCTCCTGCCTTTCTTCATTGGGTTTGTGGCCTTTACGATCTATCCCATCCTGTGGGCTCTTCGCTGGGTTCTCTACGATTATGCCGGTTTTGGGACGCCTTTCTTTGTCGGGCTGGACAACTTCGCCAGGGCTATATTCCGGGACAGGGAATTCTGGCGCTCCATGGCCAACACCTTCTACCTGGCCTTCATGAAACTCATCATCGAACTGCCGCTGGCCCTCCTTTTGGCCTTCTTTGTCAACAACAAAGTCAAGGGAAGCTCGATTCTACGGATCATATACTTTCTGCCCACCGTCTTCAGTATCGCGGTGGTGGGGCTCATCTTCACTATCCTCTTCAGCGCCTACAACGGGATCGTGAACTCTGTGCTGGTTGCCCTTGGCTTCCTCAAGGAGAATTTTAACTTCTTCGGGGAACGCTGGTCGGCCCTGAACGTGGTGCTTCTTGTCTCCACCTGGTCCACCTTCGGGATCAACATGATCTACTTCCTCATGGGCCTGCAAAATATCCCCAATGAGCTGTACGAGTGCGCCACCCTGGACGGCGCGTCGGGCCCAAGGCAGTTTATTTCCATTACCCTGCCATTGCTGGCCCCGGTGGCGCAGATGATCATAATGCTTTCCGTGCTTGGGACCATGAGGATCAACGACGTGATAATCGTCATGACCAACGGCCAGCCCGGCGGGACTACCGAAGTGGCGATGTCCTTTATCCTGAAGCTCTTCTTCAGCTTCAGCCTTGGCGGAGGGCGGCGGCAGTTGGGCTACGGCTCGGCCCTGTCCATCATAATGGGGGTAATTTTGGCTGTATTGACAATCATATATCTTAGAATGTCCAGACGGATGAAGAACATCTACTAGGAGGAAGGGCATGAAAACCGGTGTTGTTACCAAATTCTGGTATGTGATCATCTATATTTTTCTGGCCATAATGGTTTTTGTCTCCCTCTTTCCCGTGATTTTCATCTTTCTGTCCTCATTCAAATCCAATATGGAGATTATGCTCGGCGGCGTCAGGATACTGCCTGAAAAATGGGTGCCCAGTAATTACAGCCGCGCCTGGCGCCTCGCGAACTTCTCCCAGTACACGTGGAACAGCGTCTACATGTGCGCCTTTATCGTGGGCGGCGCGATAATCGCCGCGACCATCCAGGGCTACGTGTTCTCCCGGGGCACGGGCAAGTTCACGAAGTTCGTCTACACTATGGTAATGGCTTCGCTCTTCATCTCCGTCGGAAGCATGAGCCTCTTCCCCCAACTGCAAATAACGCAGCTACTGGGCATAGACCGCAGCCTCTGGGGGGTGATCATCATCTACGTATTCGGCCTTAACGTCACGCAGGTCTTCCTCTCCACGAGTTACTATAACCAGATACCCAAGGAGATCGACGAGGCGGCCCGCATAGACGGGTGCAGTTTCTTCCGCATCTATCGAAGCATACTCCTGCCCCTGACAAAGCCCCTCATAGCCACCATCGGGCTCATCACGTTCCGCGCCTCCTGGAGCGAGTTCCTCATGCCGTACATCTTCACCCTGGGGGCCCCTGATAAGTGGCCGCTGGTGGTAGGCGTTGTAAACTTGAAGAGCATGGGCGGCGAATCCGCCGTTGCCTGGGACCTGATGCTGGCGGGCATCAGCATTTCCATCATCCCCATGATGGTAGTCTACCTTTGCCTGAACCGTTTCTTCATCACGGGCTTAACTGAAGGTTCGATTAAAGGGTGACACTATACAAAAGACCTCGCACGGAGGCACAAAGGCACAGAGGAAGAAAAAAGAAACCTTTTAATTTTTTCTCTTTCCGTGCCCCTGGAGTCTGTAGATAAACCACGGAGGACACAGAGAAAGAATAACCACGGAGAACACAGAGGAGAGCGCGTAACTGGCAAATTATGCTACGTCATTATTCTTTCTTCTCCGTGAACTCCGTGTATTCCTCCGTGATTCTCCGTGGTAAAATTGGGAGTAATGATTTGAAATTGAAAGACAAAGTTGTTCTTGTCACCGATGGGGCATCGCCGTGCGGGCTTGCGATAGCGGAGCGGTTCAAGGCCGAAGGGGCGGTTTTATGCCTGAACGTCTTTCCCCCGGAGAAGATCGCGACAAGGGCCGCGGCGATTGCCGTGCTGCTTGCCGAAGATTCCGGCGTTCTGATCCATGCGGACCCTGTCGTCAAAAAAGAGGTGGACTCCTGCGTCTCCGCTGTCCTTGAAAAATACGGGCGTATAGACGTGGTGGTTCACAACAACAACGAGGTTACCCGGCTGGCCCTGGAGGACTGTAGTGATGAAGCTTTCGACAGGGCCCTGGCAATCAACGCCAAAAGCGCCTTTCTCTTTGCCCAGGCCGCTGCCGGCCCTATGAAGCAAGCCGCGAAGGGAAACCTCGTGTTTATCAGCTCCATCCACGATGAAAAGCCAAGCGGCGCGGCTTTTGCTTACAGCGTTGCCAAGGGCGCCCTCAAGATGATGGTCAAAGAGATGGTCCTTGACCTGGGGCCCCACAATATCAGGGCCAATATCGTAAACATGGGGCCAGTTGAAGGGGATGAGGGGCTTTTCTCAAGCGATCTTTCCCCCCTTTACGAGCACACGAAAGAGCGTATCGCCAATATGCACTACAGTACCCATGAGGAAGCGGCGAACGCGGCGCTCTTTTTTGCGTCGGATGACTGCCCTTCGGCAAACGGCGCCTGCCTCACGCTGGACGGGGGCTTCCTCTTCTCATACTTCAGCAGCAGGAGGATGCTAAAACATGATGGTAATGCGTAGTTCAAATATGCGCCCTCTCCCGAGTTTCTCCGTGTGTTCTCCGTGGTTTTATTTGAGAGGGGACGCGAAATGAGTATCGAGGGGAAGGCCGCCGTGGTAACAGGCTCCGCCACGGGGATTGGACAGGGGATCGCCCTGGCTTTGGCGGAGGCAGGCGCGAAGGTCGCGGTAACGTACCACCAGAACCCGGCGGACGAGACCATGCAGCTCATCAAAGAGGCCGGGGGCGAGGCAATTGCCGTCAAGACCGATATCCGCAGCCGGGAGAGCATACGCAGCTTGATGAAAGAAGCCTGCGGGGCCTTTGGGCGGCTTGATATCCTCGTGAATAACGCCGCGGTCCAGCCAAACAGGCTCTTCTGTGAATATTCCGAGGAAGAGTACGACTGGGTCATTGAGGTTAACCTAAAGGGCTACTGGCGTTGTATTCAGGAGGCCTTGCCCTATCTAAAAAAGGCGGAACACGGCCGTATTGTCAACGTAGCCTCGATTCACGCGAAAAGGCCCACGGGCTTTGACCCTATTTACGCTGCTTCCAAGGGCGGCATAAAGATGCTCACACGCGAGGCGGCCTTGGCCCTGGGCAAATACGGCATAACCGTAAATACCTTGAGCCCGGGGGCCGTTCACATTGTCTTGCCCAAGAACAGGCGCCCGGTCACGAAAAGCGTCTGCCGAAAACTGGAATTCGGGAATTTCCCGCCTGGCGGCTTTCTTTCCGGCAGGATAGGCTTCCCCGCCGACATGGGTTATTACGTTGTCTTTCTTGCGGACGAGAAGAGCCAGTTTATTACGGGTTCCACGATCCGCGCGGATGGCGGCGCGATGATGAACTAAAACAATACGGCGACACTGTCGCCACGAATACCTTGACAAACCCCGAAATACCAATACATTTACATTATGGTAAGCAATTCTTCATCCACTGACAGGCAGAAAACGGATGGCGGCAGTAAGCGGCCCCTGATCACGCAGCTTTTATTTACCGCGCTGGCTTTTTTGGCGATGGTACTTTTAAGCTACATTTTTGTTCGCGACATAATACGAAAGAACCTGGTACGCAATGCGGAGAACGTAATTCTCCTTGTGCAAACGCAAATTGAGAATGACCTGAATGAGCCCAAAATGAGCCTTGCGGCTTTTGCACAGACGGTAAAAACCCTGGTTGTGCAAGGCGGCGACATCGATATGGTGCATGATTATTTTTTAAGCATGTCCAATTATTTGACCTCAGGCGAGTATACCATTCCGAGTTTTGTGGGCCTTTTCGGTTATCTTGAAACCCTTCCGGAAGGCCCTGTTTTTATGGAAAGTTTCACGTGGAATACCCCGAAGGATTATAATCCTAAAGATCGTCCCTGGTACCGGAACGCCATTGATGCCAACGGCGAAATAACAGAAACGGTCTCATATCACGATATAGTTAACAATGAGAATATCCTTATATACTCTATCTGCATAAATGATGACGCAGGCAATTGTCTTGGCGTTGTCGGTTTACGGCTGGATATTAGCGTAATCGGGAAAGGCATTGTCGAAACAGCCATTGACCGGGGTGGCTGGGGTATGTTGATAAGCCGTGAACTAATTGTGCTTGCCCATATAAACGAACCATTTCTGAGCCTGGATGCAAGAAGCCCATCGTTTCCCCCTCATATCTATGTGCCTCAAATGATGAAAGGGGAAAACGTTTCCGCTGGATCAATGAGGGATTATTTGGGGAATATGTCAATAACTTTTTTCCGCAAGCTCTCAAATGGCTGGTATATTGGTTTGGTAACGCCGGAAGGCCCGTTCTATGAAAGCCTTACAACTTTGGCTTACATATTGAGTTTGTTGGGCACGGTGTTTGCTGCCGTGCTGATGGTTATCTTACTCAGGATAGACAGGGCAAAAGCCAAATCAGACAGGGAGAGCAGGCACAAGAGCGCGTTCCTTGCGAATATGAGCCACGAGATACGCACCCCCATGAACGCGATAATCGGCATGACCACGATAGGAAAGTCAGCGTCAGATATCGTGCGAAAGGATTACTGCTTTACCAAAATCGAGGACGCCTCCAACCATCTCTTGGGCGTAATAAACGATATTCTGGATATGTCCAAAATTGAGGCCAACAAGTTTGAGCTTTCCCCGTCGGAGTTCAATTTTGAGAAAATGCTCCAGCGTGTGGTGAATGTCGTGAACTTCCGCGTTGACGAAAAGCACCAGAAATTCACCGTGCACATCGACAAGAATATTCCCAGGTTCCTGATTGGGGACGATCAGCGTATCGCGCAGGTCATTACGAATTTGTTGGGGAACGCGATTAAATTTACGCCCGAGAATGGTTCCGTAAGCCTTGACTCCCGTTTTATGGGGGAGGAAGACGGCCTTTGCCATTTGCAGATTTCAGTAAGCGACACGGGGATTGGCTTGAGCGAAGACCAGCAAAAACGCATATTCATGTCTTTTGAACAGGCAGAATCCAGCACCACACGCAAATACGGCGGTACGGGGCTGGGGCTTGCTATCAGCAGAAGCATTGTTGAAATGATGGGGGGCGCCATCTGGGTGGAATCCGAAGTCAATGCAGGTTCAACCTTTACGTTCACAATAAACGTAAAACGCGGCACACAGGTTTACGAAGGCCTTTTGGGGCAGGATGTTAATTTCAGCAATCTCCGTATCATGGCGGTAGACGACGACAAGGACATCCTGGATTATTTCGTTGAGATTGCGGAGAACTTCGGCATAACAGGCTGCGCTACCGCCCTGAGCGGTGAAGAAGCCCTGGGACTGGTGGTCCGCAACGGGGACTACCATATTTACTTTGTCGATTGGAGAATGCCCGTCATGGACGGCATACAACTGGCGGCTGAAATAAAGAAACGCACCACCGGAAAATCCGTGGTAATTATGATCTCCGCCGCCGAATGGACTTCAATTGAGGCGGACGCGATAAAAGCCGGCGTTGATAAATTCCTCTCCAAGCCCCTTTTCCCGTCGGACATCTTGAACGTAATACAGGAGTGTTTAAGCATTGACCGTAAGCAGATGGAAGAAGCCCAGGACAGTAACGACGGCATTTTCGCCGGGCGGAATATTCTGTTGGTTGAGGACGTTGACATTAACCGTGAGATCGTCCAGACCCTTCTGGAGCCAACGCTATTGGGGATTGACTGCGCCGAAAACGGCGTTGAGGCGGTGCAGATGTTCAAAAAAGCCCCCGGCAAGTACGACATGATACTGATGGACGTTCAAATGCCGGAAATGGACGGCTATGAGGCGACGCGGCAAATAAGGGAGCTAAAGGTAAGCGAGGCGAAGACCGTAAAGATCATCGCCATGACGGCCAATGTCTTCCGTGATGATATTGAAAAATGCCTTGAAGCGGGCATGAACGACCACATAGGGAAGCCGGTGGATTTCCATGAACTCATTGAAAAGCTCCGTGTTTCCATGCCGCCCCGCCAGGGAAAAAACAACAGCGTCACGACATTGTTTTTATAACTGCGCCGGTAACTGACACCATGAGCGTTATCTTTAGAAAAACCACGGAGGAACACGGAGGAATTCACGGAGGAACACGGAGTTTTTCATTTATTATGTCTTTTCTCCGTGAAACTCCGTGCAAAACTCTGTGAAACTCTGTGGTTGTTATTCTTAAGGTAATGCATATGGTCCACTCATCTTCCGCCCTTTGTATATACGTCCCGTGCCGTAAGGCAGTTTAAAAGTGGAACACCTTCACGGTAGAGCCTGATGTTTTCGCAGATGATTTCAAGGCCGTTAAGCGCAAGGTCAGGCACCTCGGGCGTGCAGTGGGGTGTTATTACGAAGTTTGGCAGATCCCAGAGGGGGCTTTCTTTCGGGAGGGGCTCGGTCTCAAAAACGTCGCTGGCCGCCATGGCAATGGTCTTGTTCACGAGGGCTTTGTGGAGAGCGGCTTCGTCCACGACAGCGCCCCTTGCCATGTTCACGAGAAACGCGGCGCTCTTCATAAGGCCCAGGGCCCGCTCGTCTATCAAATGGTATGTTTCGTCGGAGAGCCGTATCGTGAGCACAACGATGTCGCTTTCTTTCAGTAGGGTGTCAATTGTGCCGCCTTCGTCGGCGTACCAGATCCTGTCCACCCCTTCGGGCATTATACCATCGTTCCCCGGCTTCCTCCCGTAGCCCAGGACGGTCATGCCAAAGGCCTTTGCCCTAGTAGCCAGGGCCTTCCCGGTATGGCCCATACCAATGATGCCGAGGGTCTTTGTGTAAAGCCCCCGGCGCTGGCGGTAGAGGTTGTTCCAGTCGTGATCCCGCTGCTGTTTTTCAAGGGTACGTGAGTCATAGACAAGTGAAAGCACGAGGAAAAAAATATGCTCAGCCAATACCGGCGCTGAACGTCCCGCTGAAGAAGTGAGGAATATTCCCCTCTCGAAGATTTCCGGGTGGGCGGAATTATTCACCCCCGCGTGATCGCAATGCACCCATTTGAGGTTTTTCGCCGCTGCCAGGACTTCCCTGGATATGTCCCCCGCGAGAATTGCCACATCCGCGTCGGCGATTCCCCCTTTCACCGACGGAATATCGTCATGGCCTGCGCGGGTAATTTCCACTGAGGGGCCAAAGGCGTTTACCAGTTTGTCCCAATGCCAGTCCGTGTAAGGCTCGGTGGAAAAGGCTTTTTTGATGATTCTTTTTTCACCCACGTCAGGCTCCCGGTTTCAGAATGCCTTCAGCGTTTTGACAATAGGCTGCGGCTAATCGAGCTGCCGGCTATCTGCACCAGTTCAACGAGTATGAGTATAACGATGACCGCCCCTATGGTCACATCTGTCCTGAAACGGTAGTAGCCGTAGCGAATCGCGAGGTCTCCCAGGCCGCGGCCCCCTATGGCCCCCGCCATGGCGGAATAGCCTATCAGGTTGATGATGGTCAGGGCCAGGCCGGAAACCAGGGCAGGCATGGCTTCGGGGACAAGCACCTTCCTGATGATCTGAAAATTGGTGGAGCCCATGGCCCTGGCTGCGGTGAGCACTCCCTGGTCAACTTCGGCGAGCGCCGCCTCCACGACCCGTGCGACAAAGGGCGCCGCGGCAATGGAAAGGGGAATTATGACCGCAGTGGGGCCAATGCTGGTTCTGATGATGAGCCTTGTGAAGGGGATAAGCAAGATCATCAGGATGATAAAGGGAAGGGAGCGAAATATGTTTACAAGGCGTGAGAGTACGTTGTAGATGATTCTGCGGGGCGCAAGCCCGGCAGGTGAGCTTGTATAAAGGTAGGTTCCCAGGGGGAACCCCAGGACACAGGCAAAGAAGGTGGACACGAAAGTCATGTAGACCGTTTCGGCTGTCGCTTCCGGCAGCATTGAGAGTACCTCCAGTACTTTCTCGCTAANCATGGATCATCTCCCTGGCAGCGGTTGTCTTCGGCGAGTCAAAAACCGAATCGACGGTCCCTGTTTCCGCCACAAGCCCCGCTTCCAATACGGCGACCTCCTGGCATATCTCGCGTATAACTGCCATTTGGTGGGTGACAAGCACCACCGTGATGTGCAGCCGCTGCTGTAAATCGCGAATCAGTGTCAAGATGGAGCGGGTGGTCTGCGGGTCAAGGGAACTGGTCGCTTCGTCGCAAAAAAGCACCTGCGGGTTTGCGGCAAGGGCCCGCGCGATAGCCACCCGCTGCTTCTGGCCGCCTGAAAGCTCCCTTAAGCGGGCCTTGCGCTTGTCCGCAATATCAACCAATTCCAGAAGTTCACCCACACGCGATGTTATCTGCTTTTTGCCCATCCCCGCGATTTCAAGGGGATACGCGATATTTGCCTCGGCGTTACGCGATCCCAGCAGGTTGAAATTCTGGAAGATCATTCCCATCTTTCTGCGCTGTTCCAGCAAAGGGCGGCCCCGCAGCGTGTCCACGCGCTCATTTCCATAGTACACTTCCCCCTTGTCGGGAGGCTCCAGAAGGCTCATGATTCGCAGCAGCGTGGATTTCCCCGCGCCACTTTTCCCTATTATTCCGTAGATGGAGCCTTCGGGAATTTCCAGCCCCACATCCTGCAACACCGTCAATGCGGGGTAGGTTTTCGAGATTCCCCTGAGAACGATCAATACAACCCCCTGCCTGCGAAAGCCCCCGCGAAAATGGTTTTCACGGGAGCCCCTATAGAAATAAAAGCCCTAGAAAACAGCCAAAACACCGCCGTCATAGCTGCTTAGAATATAGTCCTTTACCTTCTGGCTGAGAAGGGCGTTTTTCAGGGCTATTATGCCGGGATCATTTTCCTTACCCTTTTGGACTACAACGTAGTTAACGTAAGGTGACTGCCCGCCTTCAATTATAAGCGAATCCCTCACCGGGTTAAAGCCCGCTTCAAGGGCATAGTTGCCGTTGATGGCGGCGGCATCCACGTCCTGTAGTGAGCGGGGAAGCTGTGCGGCCTCAAGCTCCTGGAAGCGGAAGTTTTTGGGGTTGCCGACTACGTCGCGGGGGGTGGCGGACAAACCGGCCCCGGCCCTCAGGGTAATAAGCCCGTTTGCCTGCAACAGGAGCAAGGCCCGGCCCCCGTTTGACGGGTCGTTGGGTATGGCAATGGAAGCGCCGTTGGGCAGGGCGGCAATGCTGTTGTACTTTGACGAGTACAGGCCGAAGGGCTCAACATGAACCCCAAAAGCGGGCGCAAGCCTCGCCGACCATTCAGGGTTGGATTCCAGGTAGGGAAGATGCTGGAAGTAATTGGCGTCCAGGTCCCCATTGATTAGGGCCGCATTGGGCTGTACATAGTCGGTGAATTCCACCACCCTCAGGGTTATTCCCTGCGCCGACAGATCACCCCTGATCAGGTTGAGCAGTTCCGCATGGGGAATTGGCGTGGCGCCCACCGAAACGGTGGTGCCGGATTGCTGTGAACTGGGCCTGGCAATGACAGTCTGGCTGAAAACCAAAGACAGTACGCCCACAATCAACAGGCTGACAAGAATCTTTTTCATCGTAAATCTCTCCTTAAGTAGTTTTAAACCCATAAATACATATGTGTTTACTATGATTTAAACAGGATTCCAGGAATTTTGTCAAGGGGTTTACAGAAAGAAAATATTTTGCTCCTGCTAAAATTAGGATATTATTGGACCAGGTAATTTCTCGTACCAGTGGTGCGAGTTTTACCCTGTCCCCAAATCCCCCTGAAAAAGCAGGTCAATTTTCCGGCCTATAGCTTTACTGTCGGGCAGGAGGTGTTTGTAGTCTTTCGGAAGTTTTGCCGTTGTGGTATATGTTGATACGCCTATTGGCATGGAACCTGTTTTGAGGGAATACTCAACAATCGTCCGGTTTTTCTCTTTGCAGATAATGATGCCGATTGAGTCATTTTCATGGGGCAGCTTTACCTTGTCATTCAAAAGAGAGAGGTAGAATTCCATTTTTCCCTTATATTCGGGCTGGAATTCGCCTATTTTGAGTTCCACGGCCACAAGACATTGCAATTCCCGGTGGTATAGCAGAAGGTCAAAGAAATATTCTTTATCATCAACTTGCAAATAAAACTGATTTCCGATAAAGGTAAATTGCGGCCCCATTTCAAGCAGAAAAGAACGGACATTATTGACAAGTGCCGACTCCAACTGCCGTTCGGTGTGTTCATTGGCGAGATCCATAAAATCAAAGGTGTATTCGTCTTTTACCGCCAGAATTGCATATTTTTTAATGGTGTTCGGAAGGGTTGTGTCAAAATTCGTCTGGCCTAACAGGTATTTTTCATAGGTTTTGTTTTCGATTTGGTGAATAAGGACATTTTTTGTCCAGCCGAATTTTTTGGTTACCATAATGTAAAAACGCCGTTCCTGATTATCTTTGCACTTGCTCATTATGGCGATGTGCTTTGTCCAGCTAATTTCTGCAACCAGTGGTTGCAGAAATTCAATCTCGTGGTATTCATTATAAAACTGGGTCATAAGCCACAGGTTACGTTCTGAAAACCCGCTGATTCCGGGGAATTCCTTCTGCAACTCCCCGGAAAGAACCGGAACAATGGATTTGCCCCAGTTTTCCCCCTGTCTCTCGGAAATATCTTTGCCTATATCCCAATAGAGTCTGATGAGTTGAGTATTGACCTCTTTGAGGGCTTCATATTGGGCAAGGCGGATCTTTTCTTTGATAGATGCGATAAAGGCTAGTTGAGGGATGTCATTGACCACGTGTGATTCCTATGTTTCTTTTTCTTTTTACATCTCCAGATAACAAACTATTAATTGGATAATTTTGTGAAGGTAATTCTATGAAACTGTTTTCCTTTTTATTTTCTTTAATTTTAAAAATTATTGATTTTGCTGTTATTTCTCCTCGATCAAATTGAGATTTATTAATGGCATATAATGGCAATATTTTATCTATATTCTGAGAATAATGTTTTGACAGTTTCATTCTGTCCGATTTTATTTCACAAAGTATTTTTAGTAATTTTTTTCTTTCTCTTTTTGTTAATGCGTTATATAAGTCTCTCCAGAAATTCAGAAGTCCATTATCTCGAAAGAAATGCCTAAATCGAATAAACTCATCAGGCATAGTTAATATCTGCAAATACTCATTCTTGTTATTCCCATAAGCTTCATAAAAAAAATCTAGCTCCTTGGCAACTACACCTTTAGTTACATTGAGAATAATATTGACCGCAGATAAATATTTTTTATTCCAATATTTTCCTATATATTCTCTATCTTTTTCATCAATAGGGGCATATTTCATTGGAAATGAAAACGCACTAAGTTTTTTTGTACTGTTATTATATAAGGTAATGGCATTATTTAACCGAGTCCATAATTCGGTTGGCCTATCTTCAAAATTATAAAGCATATAACTTGAAAAATGACAGATATTCTTCTTGATAGCAATTTTTGTTGCATTAAAAAATTTTTTTGTATCTCCTATTTTATCATAAGCAAGACGAAATGGTCTAATTGGTAATTTTGCCAACAATGTACAGTTTTCATTATTAATGAGTCGTGCATCAATACCTTGATTAAAATCAATATACCGAACAACTTTTGGCTTAGAACGATATTTCTCAATAATCGCCGTTAGTTCTTTTTCGTTTTCTTTTATAACCTGCCAGACAGTGTCACTGTTATTAATACATTCTATTAATTCAAAATACTTCTTTGATATGTTTCCTTTATTTTTTAAAATAGCGTAAAAAGAATTCAAATAATTTACAGTATCATCAAGTTGTTTATTGTGGCTGATTATTAATTTCTTTCTTCGCTTTATTTTTTTTATCATTATACTAAATGGATTTGGTGAAATATAATTTTTCTCTCCTGTAAAACCAAGTGAAAGAATATCATTTACAATAGAGTCAAGTTCCTCAGAAAATAGCGTGTTGTTATCCATTATCAACATATTACGCTTTTGACCATATATTTCATCTACCTGTTTTACTTGTTGAATTACATTATTAGTTGTAAAAAACTCTGGTTCAAGAGTAGGAACCGCACAAAATTCACATCCGCGTTTGCAACCTCTACTTGTATATATAAAATAGCTATTACTGGTCTGATATACATAGGAAACATCGTCTAAAATGTCATAATCAAGAGGTAAACAATCTATGTTTACTTCTTCATTATATCCTAACACTCTTGAATTTGTTAGTTGTCCACGTAAAATATTTTTGATCCCGGTATCTTTTTCAAATTCACTCGTTAGTATTGTAGCCGCAATTCCTCCGACAAAAATATTTTCATTGTGAACGTATTTTTGATAATGACGGATACATTTTAATGTAATATCATAATAGAATGTAAATAATGAAGTGATATATACACGATCTGCTTGAGATACTTTAACATATGGAGCTTCGCCTTTATAGAACTCTACTATGTCACCTCGGTTTCTATGAAAAGTAGCTATCTTCATAAGACCAATAGGAGGAAACTTATTTTGATAATCTGGCTCTACCAGTAATATTTTTGCCATAAATTACTCTTTGTTAAGATCCTTTTTAATGAAATTGCGTATTTTTAAAAAATTTTCCAGATTGCTTTCATTAGAAAAGTATTCGCGAAGTAGAATCAATATTCTGTTATATAATTTTTGCAATTGAAATGGTAAAAACGGGACATCTTCATCAGCATATTCAAGCTTATTCTTCTCTGTATTTTGTTTCTTTACTTTTTCTTCCTCCTCTTTTTGATTGTCGGCTATGACCTTGGCTTTATAGAAACTGTCAACAAAAGTTTTCGGGTTCGGTGTTGATGTTAAGTCAACAATTGCATTACGTAATTTCTGTTTATCGTTTTCCTGGTCTTTATCCGTTTTTGCTGTAAAAGCTTTTGATGCGGTTACTCTGTATCTAAACAATCGCTTTAAAAATTCAAAAATGATGTCTCGTAGCATAATTGACGCGTTGTCTAATTTAAACCAGTCTCTGCGAGCATTATCATTAAATCTGGTAGAATTAATCAACATTTCACCATACACACCTTGAATTGTTTGAGTGAGCTCTCTATATGAAGCGATATAATCATCAGGCTTATTATGAAAAATCGCATCAACTAGAGAATTATTATTACCCATAAGCATATTTTTTGAACGCACCAAAATCCCATAAGGCTGATCAAGAGGATTAGCAACAATTTTTTTATTAAATGTAAACCATAGCAAGCCAAATGGCTCTTCAATACCATCAGGAGTTTTTGGAAATTTTAAATTCCAAAAATATATACCTGCTTCAAGTATATTTTTATTTAAATATGGTTTGTATAGAAATTCAGAATCCAGCTTGATATTATATGCAGTTTTGCCAAGATCGTCATTCATTATTTTTAAATAATTTTCTTTTATATCATCTTGATATGAAAAATCAGGATGATATTTTAGTGGTAGTACCAAACATAAATGTTGTTTGAAATCCTTACGTATGATCAATTCGTTTATTTCCTCATTATAATTTTCTATAAACACAGAGAAAAAATGATCGTTTATGTCTCCTTCATATCTTTCAAAGGAAGATGATGTGATTACATCAAAGGCCTCATCTAATTCTATGCCAGAATCCTTTATTAACATCTCATTGAATTTCTTTCCATTCCATATGAACAAAAACACTTTTTGATTTCCTTTTGGTTTGTTCTTAAAAACAAGTGTTTCACAAAATGGAATAGCAGAAAGACGACCTATGCCACGAAATCCTATCTGACTTGATAAATCAGATTTTTTATCAACTCCAATATCAGTCATTTTAGAGTTAAAATCTTGTTCGTGAATTCCATAGCCATTATCAAATATTGTCATTGAGCGCTTGCTTTTATCAATGCTAATATCCACTGAAAAATTTTCTATAGTGTCAAAATTCTCTTTTAATGCTCTATCATAGGCATCAACAGAATTCTGAACATATTCTCTGAATAGGACAATAGGGTTGTCATATAAAGCTGAAGTTAATGTTTCCAATAATCTTAAACCAAATTTAACTTTCGCCATTCTTTTTCTCCTTAATGATCCAAATTTATGTGTAATGCCGATAATTTATTAATTATCCAGCCATACTTTTGTGCAACATTTATGTTACGAGTAATATTATCATTATACTTTTCATTTACAAGTTGCTTTAAGCCATATACTTTTATTTTATTATCAAAATTTCTAGTATCTTCTTCAAGCTCAAATTCATATTTTAAATAATCCAAATATTGTAAATTGTCCGCATCTTGTGTTATATAAGAGAAACTAATTTTTTCTTTATTAATATACGTATAAATTTCTTCAGAAAATAGTATTCTCGGAAATATTGCATTTTCATCTTCCATCCTATAAGCATTAATAAATGCTGGACCAATAATTACTTTAGGGTCAGGCGACGTAATAACTTGTCCTGCTGTTAATGCTCCTCTGACCGGTAATTTAATCTCGACTAATACTTTCCATTGAATCTCACATAAAATTTTGCAAAGTTCATCAATACAATCAAGCTCACATACAATAATAAAACCATCATTTAATTGGATATACTCCAATTTACTTTGCTTTAATAAGTACTCACATGAATTATCCACGCAATTTCTTAGTTTTCCAATATTAGTAAGAATATCTTCAGCGCCTGAATCACTTTTTCCAGAATCAATAATGGCCTTGCTCATACCAAGAACATCAAACCATGCTATTAACTTGTCTTCATATTCTCTTTTGGATACTTCAATTGTTGGTGGAAAGACAAATGAATCTTTTTCTTCAAACCATTCATCAATAAGCTTGTCAGTATCTATTTTATCTGCCACTTAATCAGCCTCCATGTTTTCATGCTAGTACTTCTCTTTTATTATCGTCAATTTTTGTGTTTTCATACATGAAAATGCATAGATTATACAGTTCAAGCCAAGTTTTAAACATTATTGCCTACCTTCATAACAATCTTATCATATTCTGCCTTATTCAATGGAAAATCTGGTTCAATAACTTTGACTTCATCGTAGGTCAAATTATATAAATGGTAAACAAGATTATCAAGCTGTCGAACAAGATGTAATATATCAATTCGTTGACTTGCCATTGAAATAATTTCGTTAGTTAAAAGAATAAGTTTATTGATTATTATACAATCAACAAGTATGATTGGAAGTTGTTCAATTTGATATCCACATACGTGATTATTTGTACTTGTTTTTTTAAAACACCAATCAAGTAACTTGGAATTCAATAATGATAAAATTGCTACATTATCATTTTGATTTTCTAGTAAAATCTTGTTTGCTGTGTGACCAAATAGAAATCTTTCTTTTTTATTTGTAATTGCAAAATGCAAGCGGTATTTATCCATGGTTCCAGTAACTTCTTGGCAAACAATATAGCTGTTTTTACTATTTAATGAAACTACGTCATCTTTATACCCTGATTTCACATATTCCTGAACACTATAATCAATATAGTATTTTGCTATATTTCGACCTCTTAATAATTTTATATTTGTTTTCTGAGAAGAAAAATTTGCTTTTGAAGTTGTTAAATTTAAATCGCCTTGGTTTAAAGATTTTATCAATGTTTTAAATTTCGTTGATTTCTTTACTACTTTCTTCAGCAATTCATATTCCCCATGCTTAACCAAAGGGATACAAAATAAATCTGGATTGAATTCAATCAGAGACATCTGATCAATATATACAAATATTGGTGATTTAATTGTTATTCTGTCATTATTTATAGAAATAGAAAATTGGTGATCTTTTTCTGGTATGATTTTAGTAGAAACGTAAATACAAGTTCCTTGTAAAACAGAATTAAAAACTTGACCCTCTATAGTTGGTGCCGCCTTTGGAAACTCTAATATTTCCTTAATCTTGTTTTTCGTTATTATTAATTCGCGTGTGAACTTTGAGCTTATATCGCATAGCAGACTACTTTGAACTATCAAACAACAGCAACCATTATTTTTAGTTAAGTTGTAAGTCGCCTCGACAAAAACTTTATATAGATTCTGTTTACCAATGTCTTTCCCCTCTGAATACGGGAAAAGATGGGATGAGATAACACCTCTACGAATTTGTTTATACGGAGGATTCCCAATAACAACCGAAAATCCAATTTTAACACCAAACATCCAATATTGGTCAAAAAAATCTGCGGGTTTCGTTTGATTGTATGGATTCCAGTTAGCAAGCTGTTCCGCATCGGATAAGGTATAAAAGCCATCCTTTCTGAGAAGCTCAGATAGTTCTTTACAAAGAACCTTATCCTTCTCGCGAAGATCTATCTTTTCTTTGGCTTCCCGTGCGGAAAAATGGNTATGACGGATGCCTAATAATTCATCTTGTTTCTTCTCNATTTCAGGATCTGCCAAAAAAGCTTTATCCTGTTTTACGCCTATAAGCGTATTTGCCGCTACAAATTTTGTTTCAAGGTTTGGCAGGGGGAGTACATTGTAGTTGTTGTCGATATTCCCACCGGACTTTTGATCTACGATAAGAGAAATAAAGAAGCGGAGTTTGCTGATCTGAATGGCGATGGGTTGAATATCCACGCCATAAATACAATTTTCGATGAGGAACAGCTTCCGCGCATAGTTGCTGTATTCGCCGATACTCATGTCAAAGACTTGCTGTATTTCATGTAGGCGCTTGTTCCTTTTATCCTTGTCTTCNAGGCCATAAGCTTTCTTAGTCTCAGTGGTAACTTCTTTTATTTGGATTTCCCGCCATATTTTATTATATGGATCGAGTTTTTGCATGATAAAGGCGAGCTTGTTCAGAACGCCCATGGGGAAAGCGCCCGAGCCGCAGGCTGGGTCAAGGATTTTGCAATTATTGATGGAATCCATAATTATTTGGGCTTCATC
>JGI24698J34947_10000457_pt1 | contig 19041 bp, 18 predicted proteins | sample TergutMp193P3_FD_34947 | JGI IMG/M metagenome (IMG submission 34947) | reverse complement strand
CGAATTTGAGGCGATGGAGGATTGGGGGAGGGAGCGGGAGAAATGGTTTCGGGGATTTCTGGAACTGCCGAACGGGATACCCGACGCGGACACTTTCAGGCGTTTGTTTGAGCGGATAGACCCGAAGGAGCTGTTAAACAGCCTGAACCTTTGGCTGCCCGTGGCAACAACGGAACAGGGGAGGGAAATAAACATAGACGGGAAAACATTGCGTGGGAGCGGGGGACGTGGAAAGCAAGCCCTTCATGTGGTAAGCGCCTGGGTGGGGGAACATGATTTGGTACTCGGCCAGATGGCCACGGAAGAAAAAAGCAATGAAATAACGGCCATACCGCAGGTTTTGGACATGGTAGACATCAAAGGGGACGTGGTAACCATTGACGCCATGGGCTGCCAGAGCGCGATAGCGGAAAAGATACGGGAAAAGAAGGCGGATTACGTTTTGGCGGTGAAGGGAAACCAGGGGACTTTGCATGAAGACATTCGGGAATACTTTGAATACCTTGAAAGCAAGGAAGGGCGGAGGGAATCCATTGACAGTTGGACTGGGGAACTTGAGAAGGACCATGGGCGGATAGAGCGAAGAAGCGTCACCGCCGTNACCGGCCTGGACTGGCTTGAAGGGGCCAAGGCATGGAAAGACCTNGCCGCCGTCATTCGATATCGGAGCAGCCGTACCGTTGGGGAACAAACCACAGTGACAGANCGNTATTATATCAGCAGCATGGCTGCTTCCGCCAAAACATTTGCCCGTCTGATTCGGGGCCACTGGTCGATTGAGAACCGGCTCCACTGGTCTCTTGATGTCTTGTTCAGGGAGGATGCCTCTCAAGTGCGAAAGGACAACGCCNCATTGAACCTAAACATACTGAGAAAAATAGCGCTATCCAGGCTACGGGCAACGCCTGTNTCCGAAAAACGATTTAGCACAAAACGTAAGATATTTAAGGCTCGCGTCAACCCAGATTTTCACTTCTCAGTATTATTTCGTGAGTAAATGCTGTTGCCCTGGAGCAAGGGAGCAAGGGAATAGGGGAGCAGGGTTCATGTCAGTAAGCTTTGCGTGGTACAACAAGATAAGATTTCTCACAATGACCTTATTCCCNAAACANGATTTCGGGACTATACTTTCGCTATGGGTATCTGGGATAGGCTGGAAAGCGTGATTAAAAGCTATCTTCACGACGGCANCGACGGGGTTTTCACAAGAAGCCAAAAAAGGCAAGGCGATCCGGATTTGGATGCCGCTTACGAAGAGTTGGACGACTTTCTCAAGGGTAATGACAGCAAGGACAAGTCAAGGGCATGGGATGGCGAAAAAGAAAAAGCCCAGGAAAAGAAAAGGCCAATCCCCGAGGAAATACGGCGTGACTTCGAAGAACTTGGCCTTACGCCTGAAGCTTCCGCCGAAGAATGCAAGGAGGCCTACAAAAGGCTCCTTAAAATACACCACCCTGACCGCCACACGAACCACGAAGGCAATTTAAAGAAGGCCACCGAAAAGACAGCCCGCGTCAACGCCGCTTATGACCGCCTTGAAGCATGGTTCAGGATTCAGAAGTGATAAAAAATTCCAGCTTCTTTCATGATTTGATTTGCCATGTGACGTGATTTTATTTTGCTGTCTACGGTTACTTTTTTGTTAAATTGTTCATTAACCCAGATATCATGATCTCCCCTGCCGTGATGGTGAAAAGTAAATCCGTTTTGTTTTAAAATTTCCCGTACTTTCTTTTCATATTCAGCCATCAGACGTGTACCTGTGATACACGTTCCGCCCGGAAGTCTATAGTAAGTTCGGTGTCTTTTAAGTCAAGCAGGTCCGGAATGGTAACTTTTACACGCTCCATGAGCGCATCCAGGGAACCTGATTCAAGTGCGAGGCCCGGTACATCTGCGCTGCTGGCCAGCCAAACATACGCTTCATCATCCCAGGTCAAAGAAACTTTGCATTCCATATACACCTCCATTTACCGTTCCCATCATCATACCTCCATTGTACTATATATGGTATTCTTTCGTCATCTTACCATTTTTCTTTCTTCGCTTTTCCCTACTCTTCCCGGCCGGTGAGTTTCCGGTAGAGGGTCTTGCGTCCAATCCCCAGGATTTCAGCGGCCTTGCTCTGGTTGCCCTTATGGGCTGAGACGGTTTCGAGGATGATGATCTTCTCGGCTTCTTCCATGTTGGTCCCGATGGGAATGCGTATCCAGCCGTCGTCGCTGCCCTTTCGCAGGGTGGGGGGGAGGTCTTCCTCGGTGATGAGGCTGCCTCTGGACATCACCACGGCGCTCTCCATGCAGTTCCGGAGTTCCCTCACGTTGCCAGGCCAGTCGTAGGCGTAGAGGCAGGAACGGGCCTTGTCGTTTATACCGGCGATGTCCTTGCCGTTTTCCTCGGCAAACTCCTTGAGGAAGGCCGTGATGAGAAGGGGGAGATCGTCCTTGCGCTCCCGAAGCGGGGGGACGTGGATGTTTATCACGTTGAGTCGGAAGTAGAGGTCCTCGCGGAAATTGCCCTTCTCGATTTCGCTTGTCAAATTTTTGTTGGTAGCGGCAACTATGCGAACGTCGGTCTCGATGGTTTCCTCGCCGCCTACCCGCTCGAACTTTTTCTCCTGCAAGACGCGGAGCAGCTTGATCTGGAGGTTCTGGTCAATCTCGCCTATTTCGTCCAGGAAGAGCGTGCCTTCGTTGGCAAGCTCGAAGCGGCCCCGTTTCCTCGCCGAAGCGCCCGTGAACGCGCCCTTCTCGTGCCCGAAAAGCTCGCTTTCGAGGAGGCTTGAAGCCAGTGCCGCGCAGTGGACCTTTATGATGGGCTTGTCCTTCCTTGGCGAAAGGCCGTGAATCGCGTCGGCGACAAGCTCCTTTCCCACGCCTGATTCGCCCGTAATAAGAATCGAGGCTTTCGTGGGGGCCGCCCTGCTCGTGGTGTCGTAAACTTTGCGCATGGCAGCGCTGTTGCCGATTATCGCCTGGAAGCTCTTTCCCTTTTCCAGCTCCTCCAAAAGGCGCTTGTGCTTAAGGCTGAGTTCCCTGTTGCCCATGGCCTGTTTCACGAGGAGGGAAAGGTAATCCAGGTTGATGGGTTTCGTGAGGAAGTCCCAGGCGCCCATACGCATGGCCTTGACCGCGCTCTCGACCGTCCCGTGGCCGGTGAGGATAATGACCGGGGTGCCGGGGCTTTCGGCAAGTATCTTCGCGAGCAGATCCTCCCCGGAAAGGCCGGGCATCCTGAGATCGGAGACCACGAGGTCAATGTCGCCCTTCTGAAAGCGCTTCAATGCCTCGGTCCCGTTGGCGGCGGTCACAACCTCGTGGCCGTCCATCTCAAGGGCGGCGGCCAGGCCCTCGCGTATGTTCTTCTCGTCCTCGGCAATAAGAATGCGGTACTTCATCAAAGGAATTTTATCACGGAGGGGGAATAAAATAAACCACGGAGGTCCACGGAGGAAGAAGAGGGGAAGAAGACCTCGCACGGGGCACAGGGGGGCACGGGGGAAGAAGAAGGTCTCGCCAAAGCGCGGAGAGCGCAAAGGACGTAAAGAGGGGGCGGAAGTATGTCTATTCTGGCAGTTAGCTCCGCCTATAAGGACAGGGTTTCCTTACATAAATTGTGTTATCAGGCTGATAATCGTTTCGCGGGCTTTTTGCCGTTCGTTGTCTTGCTGCTCAAAAAGTGTCGCTGGATTTATTTGGAGAGCCTTACAAATACATAGAATAGTATATAAATTAGGTATTCTCCTTCCGTTTTCTATATAATTAACTTGATTTTGAGATAATCCTGCTTTAAAAGATAGATCCATTTGGGAAATTCTTAGTCTTTCTCGCTCTTCTCTCAATCGCCCTGCTAAATGTTTTATCTGGGCTAATATTTCCGCTTCAGTCTCCATGTCATTACAATCACTCATATTTGGTGATTTATACCACCTTTATGTGTTGACAGAAATATAGATTTAGGTACAATTATACACATAAAAAGGTATAAACCATCTTTCAGAGGAGAATCATAATGAAAAAACTTTTGCTATTTTGTGTTTTCATTATTATAAGCAGCGTTTTTCTGATGGCTCAGGACATAGATGCTATAGTAAAAGACGCCGTAGATGGCCTTGCCCTGCGTGTAACAACTCCTATTGAGGCCAGCATAGGCGGGATATACCTTGAAGGGACAGTGACCCCAAGCGGGCTTTCCCGTTACCTTGCCAACAGGATAAAAGCCCATGCCCCGGATACCGGTAAATTCAATTTGCTCCCGTTAAGCCACGGCAATGTCCCGGTCAGGTCTGGCGCTAAAGGCATAATTAAGGGGTCTTTCCTGCAAACAGGCGGTTTGGTTAATGTAACTCTTCAATTGGTTGGCGATCCCGACGGTCAGGTTATCGAAACAAGAAACTTTTCCATTCCTGAATCTTCTCTGAAAGAAAACGGCATTGACGTACTCCCCGCAAATGCTAGAACAAGGGAAGAAGTCATGGAACAGGAAAGATTGTTCGCTCTCCCCGCTTCACAGCAAACAGCCTCGCCATTGCAAATCGAGGTATGGCCTGATTCGGATACCGGTACTTATTTTGCCGGCAATAAGTTGACTATAAACCTCCTTGCAAACAGGGATTGTTATGCCAGGGTGGATTATATCGACGCGGACGGCAATTTGCAATTAGTGTTTCCTAATACATATAATCGTGATAATTCCATAAGGGCAAATCAGGTACAAGTACTACCCAAATTCCCAGTTGAACTTACATTGGATGATGCCCTTGGCATGGAACGTGTTTGGGTGCGTGTTTCTACCGAACCGTTTGTAATTACTGAAAATGAATTTACCACTCTGAAAACTGCTACTCGTGATACAATGGCGGCTTCCCGCGCCGCTTCCGGCAGAGCAGGGAATACGGTGGAAGCTTTTTTTAGCATAACCAAACTGCCCACAACTTTTTACGATGAGACCTATTCTTACAGGAAACCTGCCAACATTTCTGAGGAAATACAAACAATCAGATTAGATATCCTTCAACAAGGGGGCAATTTCTCAGGTGATGTGAGGGAAGGCGTCTTTAGTACCAGCGAGATAACAGGCGTCTACCGTGTTGCCGGAGACTTTCTTACAGTTAATTTACGTTATACAAGTAATCAGCTCTTTTCCCAGACTACTCGACAAGCCACGAATCATAGTTTTTCTTTTGACAAACCCAGCAACATTATCCTGGCGCTTGATACATTACGTAAAGGTGTTTTGGGCACAGGCGGTACCTTCGAAGGCGACGATAAGGGGGGCCGTTTCAAAGCCAAAGTCCTCATATTTTTCAGCGTGGTAGGCCGGTATTTAGTAAGCGATAAAGTAAACGTCACTATTACCGAAAGACCAAGTGCAGTCTCCGATGAGGATCTTGAGAAAAAAATAAAGGAATTTTTTGGCGTAATGTAGGGTTATGCAAGGAGGAAAAACAGTGACAGTTTCTAAAAAAGCCGCCTTTTTGCTAATACTCCTCTTGTTGGTTCCGGCGCTTTGGGCGCAGCAGAAATTCGCCCTGGTCATCGGAAACGCAAACTACGCCAACTTCGGTCGGCTTAATAATACTTTGAACGACGCCGCCGACATGGCCGATGCCCTGGAAGGTCTTGGCTTTATCATTGTTGATAAACTGTTTGATGCCGGTCTTGTAGAGATGGAAAACGCGACTGTGAAGCTTAAAAGACATCTTTCTGAATCGCCTGATTCCTACGGCTTCCTGTTTTACTCCGGTCACGGCATACAATGGGAAGGCGAGAACTACCTGATACCGGCAGACGCTAATATTCCGGGTACAGCTTATCTACGCCAGCGGACCGTTTCCGTTCGGTCGGTACTGGGCGACTTGAATCAGGCTAAAAACGCGCTCAACATAGTAGTTTTGGACGCCTGCCGTAACTTCCCCGTCGCATGGACCAGAACTCCAAACGTCGGCCTGACGGCAGTCGACGCACCGGCGGACAGCATTATCATGTTAGCTGCCGCCGCGGGCAAAACAGCGAGTGACGCAGATGCCACGAGGCGTAACGGGCTGTTTACAAGCTACCTATTGGCAAACCTGAAAATCCCCGGACTTGAGGTATCCGAAGTTTTCAATCGTACCAAAAAAGATGTTATCGAGGCGAGCAAAACCGACCAGCGTCCAGTCATATACCCCGACTATGTCGGACCCATCTACCTTGGTTCCCGACCATCCCCCGAAACCACCTTGGCAACCGGTTCCCTCTCCACAACCTCAGTCACTGACGCACGGTTCTATTTTGACAGGGGTGAAATGTTTAGGGAGCGCAACGCCTGGGAATACGCTATTATTGAATACAACGATGCTATAGAAAGTGATCGCAATTTCGGAGAGGCATATCGGGCAAGGGGTATCGCGTATTATAACGAAAACGACTACGAGGCCGCAATTGCCGATTTTAATCAGGATATAAGGATCAATCCCAGACTTGCCCTTTCTTATTACAATATGGGCGTTGTGTACGCTGATAAACTTGATTACGACACCGCGATAGTGAATTTTAATCAGGCATTAGTCATCAAACCTGATTTTGTAGAGGCCTATTTCGAGAGGGGCCTTGCGCACTTAAGCATACAAAACTACAACAACGCCATCAATGATTACATAAAAGCCATAGAGATCGATTCTAATTGGGCTGAAGCCTATTTCAACAGGGGTCTTGCGTACATAAGCATAAAAGACTACGAAGCCGCAATTGTTGATTTCACACAAGTTATAGAGATCAATCCAAATTGGGCTGAGGCTTATCATAATAGGGGTGTTGCATACCAGCAAAAAGGTGATATGAACAATGCAATTGCAGACATAGCAAAAGCCCGTGATCTGGGTTATCGGTAGCATATGGTACAGCGTAAAAAGAGAGTCAAATCATGAAAAAAATAATAAAGTTACTTTTTATTATATTTTTCTTCATTAATCTTTCGCTGGCGCTATCTACCTGTTCATCGACAGTAATATATCCCCAGTCCAGGCTAGCTCCTCCCAATGACCCCAGCTCTGCAGCAGGGCTGGGTCAATCGGAAATAGTCATTGATGCCGGAGATGCCGAGAGGGACATTGCGGTTTGGGTGAACGGCGCAATCGCTGCCCATATAAGTCCAAAAACCACTGAAAAAATAATCGTTCCCGACGGTAGAAACACAGTAGAAGCGGCGGAATCAATAGCAAACAGTAATGGACGGTGGAGTACCAGTACCAAAAAACGGATAACCGTTAATTCCAATTCAAATAGAATAATAATCAATCTAAGCACTAGATATGGGACTTTGACAGGTTTAGTTCTGGGGCAAACCGTGGCTATTGTACCTGTTCTTGCTATAGAGACACCTCCTGTCCCTTCCACACGGTCGCGAGTAATGATGTCTCTGCCATAGATATTTTTAGTAAGGAGTCTATCGATGAGAAAGATTGTGCCAATGATGCTATGCTTTTTGGTCCTTGGATCAACAGCCTTCGCACTTGATTTGGTAATAGGCGGCGGAGGGCTGTTTGGGTTGACTTTTGAAGAGTATTTATATACTCCTCCTCCGAATAATATTGGTTTAGTACAAACGACTCATGAAGTGAAAGAAAAAGCATACGGTGGCTATGCGTTTTTCGGGCTTACCCGATATATGGAGGCAAGTATTTCGGTTTTCGTCAGTAATAATTCCGTCGTGTATAAATATTTTGATTATAGTTCAAACCCACTTACGAAAATTGGTGAGCCCTATCCCGGTCAGCAGGTAGGCATCAGTTTATATGGAAAGTACCCCCTTACTCGAACCTTTACTCGAATTAGTTTTGACTTTTACCCTACCCTTGGTTTAGATCTGGAAAGTACAGGCGGCAGTTTGGATCTTTTTGGTGGAGCTGGTGGTGGAATTGATATCTTCAATATCTTCGGAAAACCAAATCTATTTTTTCGGGTTCAGGGCCTTTATAGAATCGGCAAGTTGATGCTCTATAAGGGTTGGGTATCAGAATACGAAACAAAAACAACAACAAAGGTACCAGCTCATGGCCCGCTTTTCAAACTGGGTCTTGGCTGGATGTATGGAGGGCCAAAATGAAGAAAATCACGATTATAACTTTGTGCCTATTAGCACTGGGATCAACTGTATTTGCGCAAAATCCCCTTAAGGAGTATGATTTATCGGTGGGCTTTGGCGCTGTGTATGGATATATAAATGATTCATGGAAAGTAAAACAGGAACATAGGGAAAACTATGGTTGGCTCGACGGTAAGGCTAAACGTCACCAGTTGGGTGTTTTCGTGTTTTTCGGAAACCGGTACACGGAGTTCAATTCTTCATTGAGATGGGATTTAATTGATGATTGGACCTTTTCAAATGGTGAGACAAAATCAGTTTATAATGTCGCGCTTAGTGTTGGCGCTTACGGGAAGTATCCTATTCCATTAGGAACTTTACTTGCGCTTATCCCCACCATTGGCGTTGATTTCGATGCAAATGAATCAATATTCCTTTGGTGCAGGGGAGGTTTAGGGTTGGACATTTTTATTGATGAAAGAATCTTCTTTCGAATACAAGCCCTTTATGGCTATGGTTTCCAATTTCTATCCTCACAAGGGTACGAGAAAATAACGCCAGGTCACGCCCCATTCATAAAATGGGGGGGAGGCTGGAAGTTCTAAACGGTGTTGTGTTCGATGGTAATCTTCTGACCGGGGGTACCGCGATGGTTCCTCCTGCCAATTATCCCATTATTCGCAAAAACACCGAGTTGCCCCCTATGGGGCGATACCGTTTTTTCTATAGCGGCAAGACCGCGAAGGAGATTTCATGAAAAAGCAAATTATTTTTTTGGTAATGCTTTTTATGACAACTGCATTGGCGTTTGCGGAAATTGAAGAAGACGCTTTCTGTATAATCCTTGTATCCGGTGTATCCGGCAGCGAATTATCAGAAGAAGTAACGGCAAATATCCGAAGTTTTACTGACAGTGGAAGGCTACGCTTTAGGGTTCGTAACAGACTCGAAGATGATGATATCGAAATCTTAAGTGTGGAAGTATTTGGCAAGAACGCACGGGGAGAAGAAATTAAAAGAAGCTTCAGTGCCAGAGAAATTGTAATGGAAGCTGGTTACAATGGGATAATTCCTCATAGGAGTGGGCAGTTAGCAATAGAGATAAGACGCCTTACTCTATTTAGGAGCATATCCGGAATAATAATCCATACTGATTTTATCAGGTAACGGGATGGTTTTTCCATAAAAACCTGCCACTATACAAAAAGCCTCATTTCCTCAATAATAAATCATGACTGTAATGGAAGCAATCAAAGGCCGCAGGAGTATCCGTCAATACCTTGATAAACCTGTCGAGAAAGAAAAAATGGACAAGGTAATTGAGGCGTTCCGCCTTGCGCCGTCCGCCAGGAACAACCAGACCTGGCAGCTTTTGGTAGTCACCGATCCCGCCCAAAAGGCGAAGCTGAGGGAGGCGACCATCAACAAACAGGAGATGATCACCCAGGCGTCCGCCGTGCTCGTGGCCGTGAGCGCCCGTAAAGATGTCATGACCAACGGCCACGCCGTAGACACTATTGACGTATCCATTGCCCTGACAATGGCCATGTTGGAAGCCTGCGAACTCGGCCTGGGTACCTGTTGGATGGCGAATTACACGGAGCCTGTCATGCGGGAAGCCCTGGGCCTCCCGGAGACCACCAGCATAGTGGCGATCATGCCCATGGGCTACGCCGCCGAAGACCCGCCCGCGAAGCCCCGCAAACCCGTGGAAGAGATAGCGGTATATATTTGAACGGAAATGGTAACCCATGCCGGTTTTAGAAGGGCATCGCCTCCTATAATTCTGTCAAGGGGAAATTTGTTTATTCACTTGTCAGTTTCTCAACTTCCTCACGGGTCAGGCCAGTATACTCAATAATTTCATCTATTGACCAGTTGCGTTTCATCATGTTCCGGGCGACGGCTAATCTCCCCCTTAATTCCCCGTTATCCTCGGCGGTTGCCATGTCTGATTGTAAATCGGTCTGGAACATTCTGCGACTACGGTTTACGGCTCGTTCACGTTCGTCCTGGCTTACACTCATCAATAGATCTCCGGCCAATTGAAGCGCCTCCTTTGACTCAATGATTTTGTTTACAATTTCACGATGAGTAGGCACGTTAGCGTATCGGAAAAACACGGCCCACTTCTCCAAGTCTGTCATATCAGTGACGGGTTTTTCAAGTATCCCGTCAAGTTTGCTCAACTCCAAGTATACCACATGAATTGCATCGGTCAACAGCTCATTATCCTCGTCATGGCGCATGGAAAATGAGTTGACAAACTCTCTCCGGTTTGGAAAGACGGTGTATGAGCAAAACGTCACCTGATAAGTTTGGGCAAGCTTGTCATATCGCTTGAGTCCTTTGGATGGTTGCGATGAATGCAGGTCGCACAGGTAGTAGATACTTTTCCCTTTGAGGTTCTTGTGTTCACCGCCAGAACCTTCTTGACGGCTGGCTTGCATCTCCAAATCAATCTGTGAGCCATCGTCGGTTTTACAGTTCACATCCAGACGCTCCGCCTTTTCCCGGGTGTCTTCGACGGGGAGTTCGTTGTTACGTACTACTACATCGGTGACTGGGCGTTTGATGATTGCTGAAATCAAGTCCGTTAGTACAGGCTTGGCTTGCGGCGAGGTTAGTATCAGCTTAAACACACGATCATCGGACGGTGGTAATATGTATGCTTCCATCGGTAGTAATCCCATGCTTTTCTCCTTACCCTCTATACTGCGCGGAAACTGGTTTTTGCCTTGAATATAGAAAAGATTTTTAAATAGAGAATGGAACGATAGAACAATTAACCGTTAGCGAATCAGTAACAGCCATAAAATTTCCATGGTAAAAAAGGTGTAAGTCAGTACATCCCTACTCCCCTATTCCCCTACCCCCTTTCCCAATTGAACAATCCCTCTATTTTGTGTAGAATTTAGCCTGAGGTATCCAGTGAAGGCAATTGAAATGGACAAGGCCTACGATCCGAAGGGGTTCGAGGACAGGATTTACGCGCTTTGGAAGGAAGCGGGGGTTTTCAAGCCTGAAAACACGGCGAAGGGAAAGGCGGAAGCCGCCGGGGAAGCGCCCTACGTCATTGTAATTCCTCCCCCGAATGTGACGGGGATACTTCACCTGGGCCACGGCCTGGGTATTTCAATAATGGACATAATAATCAGATACCACCGGATGAGGGGGGAGGTCACGCTTTGGGTGCCTGGCACCGATCACGCGGGGATATCGACCCAGCACGTCGTGGAAATGATGCTTCAGTCCCAGGGGAAGACGCGCAAGGAAATTGGCCGGGAAAAGTTCCTGGAAGAGACCTGGAAGGTAAAGGACAACCACCACGCGATAATCTCAGAGCAGATTGCCCGCGTGGGGGCAAGCGTGGACTGGGACCGGGAACGTTTCACCCTGGACGAGGGGCTTTCGCACGCGGTACGGGAGGTCTTCGTCTCCCTGTACGAGCGGGACCTTGTGTACAAGGGGAACTACCTTGTGAACTGGTGCACTTCCTGCGGCACCGCGATTGCGGATGACGAGGTGGAGCACGAGGATACTCCGGGGAAGATGTACCATATCCGCTATCCCTTTGTTGACGGTTCGGGCTTTGTGGAACTTGCCACGACGCGGCCTGAGACCATGCTTGGGGATACGGCCGTGGCGGTCCACCCCGAGGATGAGCGTTACGCGAAACTCGTGGGGAAGACGCTCCTCCTTCCCCTGACCACAAGGGAGCTGCCCCTAATCGCAGACACCTATGTTGACAGGGAGTTCGGCACCGGGGTAGTGAAGATCACCCCTGCCCATGATCCCAACGACTGGGAAGTGGCACGCCGCCATAACCTGCAGGTACTCAATATCCTTACGCCTGACGGCAGGCTTAACGACGCGGTACCGGAAAAGTACCGCTCCCTCAAGGTTTTGGAGGCCAGGGAGAAAGTGCTTGAGGACCTCAAGGCTGGGGGCTTTTACATCAGGGAAGAGGGGATTACCCACGCCGTGGGCCATTGCTACCGCTGCAACTCGGTGATTGAGCCCTACCTATCGGAGCAGTGGTTTGTCAGGATGAAACCCATGGCGGAAAAGGCCCTGGCCTCCTGGCGGCGGGGGGAGATAATCTTTTATCCGAGGAAATGGGAAAACACTTATGAGCACTGGCTGGAAAACATCCGTGACTGGTGCGTCAGCCGCCAGCTCTGGTGGGGCCACAGAATCCCCGCCTGGTACTGCAAAGACTGCGGGAAGACCTCGGTTTCGCGTGACGACCTCGGCGCCTGCCCCGCCTGCGGTTCAAAAAATATCGAGCAGGATCCCGACGTGCTGGACACCTGGTTTTCAAGCTGGCTCTGGCCCTTCACCGTCATGGGCTGGGAAAACGAGAGATGCGACACGCCTGATTTCCGCAAGTACTACCCGACAACGGCCCTGATAACAGGCTACGACATCATCTTCTTCTGGGTCGCCCGGATGATCATGGCGGGCCTTGAGTTTACAGGCAAAGCCCCTTTCAGGGACGTATACATAACGCAGCTCATCAGGGACAAGCAGGGCAGGAAGATGAGCAAGACCCTGGGGAACGGCATTGACCCGCTTGAGATCATCGACGACTTCGGCGCGGATGCCCTCAGGTTTACGCTGGCCTATTTGTGCGCCCAGGGCCAGGACATACTCATGGACAAGGAGTCCTTCAGGCTGGGCTCAAAATTCGCCAACAAGGTCTGGAACGCCAGCCGCTATATCATGATGAACCTGGAAGGGAGAAAACCCGTCGAGAACCCCGACCTCCTTCAGGCGGACAGGTGGATCTACTCCAGGCTCAACAGTACCGCCAAGGTGATGGAAGAGGCTTTTCTTTCGTACCGCTTCAATGACGCGGCCCAAAGGGCCTATGAATACTTCTGGAACGACTTCTGCGACTGGTACGTGGAGGCCACGAAGCTTTCAATTAAGGGTGGCAGCGATAAAGAGAAAGACAGGGCAACAACGGTGCTGCTTAACGTGCTGGCCCAGTCCCTAAGGCTCCTCCACCCGCTGCTCCCCTTCCTCACCGAAGAGATATACGGCAAGCTTCCGAATGTGAAAACGGGAGAATTACTGATCAGCGCACCTTATCCTGTTTATATAAAAGAATTAGCCGACGAAAAAGCGGAAAAGGACTTTGCCTTTTTGCAAGACCTGGTGCGCCAGGTGCGTACCCTGCGAAGCGAGTGCACGGTTCCGCCTGACGTGAGGCTCAAGGTTATGGTCCGCACCGGAAGGGAGAAACTGCTTGAAGAAAACTCTTCCCTTGTGAAGCTCCTTGCGGGCATGGGGGAACTTGCGGTTGACGGGTCAGGGGGAAAGGGGGAACGGCCCGCAGGATCAATAGGGCTTGCGGGTAATGACTTTGAAGCCTTTGTGTCCATTGCCGACGCGGTGGACACGGCCCTCCTCAGGCAAAAGTTCGTGAAAGAGCTTGAGAAGGACAAAAAATACATCGAAGGCCTCAGGGCAAAACTGGCCAATGAGAAATTCATTCGGAACGCCCCGCCGGAACTTGTCGCGGGCGAGAAACTCAAACTGGAAGAGAGTCTGTCGAGAACCGGCAAACTCGAATCTTACATTAGGGATATGGCTTAGGGGGAGAAATGACCACCGAGGAAATGCTTCGCCTCAAAAGTACCTACATGGCTCCCTATATGCAGCTTGCCACCGCCCTTATAGGCAAGACCAGGGAAGGGGGCGGCAATATGTTCCGGCATCAACTGGATACCATGGCCACCCTCATAGACTACGGCTACATCGACTCGATTCTGCTAAAGGCGGCCGTGGTACACGATCTGATTGAGGATGTACCCGACTTCAACCGCAACCTGCTTCTGCAAGTCGATTTTGAAAGCCCCGCCGTCTACGAGCTTGTAATGGAAGTCACCCGCAGGCCAGGTGAAACCAAACCGGAGTTCCTCACGAGGATTCTGGAAGCAGGGACCCGGCAGGCGAAAGTCCTCAAGGTAGCCGACAGAATCTCCAACATGATCGACCTGGGCTTCGTGATAAACACCGCCTTCATCAACCGCTATACCGAAGAAACCGTGCGCTACATCTTCCCGATCGCGGAGCAGGTGGACAAGGCCATGCTCTCGGAACTGCAATCCCTGGTGGACTCCCGGCGCAAGTACCTTTCCGCCATTGTTCACGAATGAAAAAGCCTGTCATTACAAGAATAAAAACCACGGAGGTCATGGAGTACCACACGGAGTTTCACGGAGAATAGAGGAGAGAGCATAGTTAGCAAGCTGCGCGTCTCCCTCCTTTCAAATTTATTGTGATAAAGAAAACCAAGAAGGATCCGACTTGTTTACTAGTCACCCATATTCCTCTGTGTTCCTCCGTGTTTAACTCTGTGCAACTCCGTGGTTTATTTCCCATGGTTTATTTTATTTTCTTTCATGGTAGAATGTGCTGTGCGTCTATTTATAGCTATTAATTTTAGTGACGACATTAAGAACCTGATACTGAAAATCCAGCAGCGGCTCCGTTCCCAAAGTACCCGGGGGAGTTTCACACGGCCCGAGAACTTGCACCTGACGCTGGCCTTCCTTGGGGTAACCCCCGAAGAAAAGCTAAACGGTCTCTTCACCATTATGGACAATATCAAGTCGCCTTCTTTTGATGTCCCGTTTTGCCGCACCGGCTGCTTTACCCATAGCCGCAAAGAGCTTTGGTGGATTGGAGCGGAGCAGGGCAGCCCTGGGCTTTCCTGCCTGAAATCCATTCACGACAAACTCATCCGCGATCTTTTGGACGCAGGTTTCTCCGTTGACTCAAGGCCCTTTAACGCCCACATCACCCTCGCGAGGGAAGTAAAGCACCTTGACCCCATAACCCTCGACTGCCCGGAGATAATCCTCAAGGTGAGCCGCGTAAGCCTGATGAAGTCGGAACACCTTGGGAGGGTAATGACCTATACGGAGCTTATGGTGCGGGATTTAACTCACGATTGACAGTTCCCAGAGCTGTGATAGTATTTAAACAAGTTATTACAGGAGGAATATATGTCTGACGTGACTGAAGCAAAAAAGCTGGGTATCATGGCTACGCTTAATGACGGGATGCAGATCTGCGTAAAAAATATGGGGCCGATTCTGGCAAATGTTGTGCTTTGGATCCTGACCGTGTGGATTCCCTACCTGAATGTAGGAACGACTATTGGCCTTTTGGTTGGCCTAGTCTTAAAAGCCAGCAAGGACGAGGTCATTCCCTTTGCCGAGATATTTGAACCTAAATACCGGAAATACATGGGTGAATTTTTTCTTACCAACGGGCTAATGTCGATTGGTTTCGTCGCAGGAATAGCCCTCTTCATTATCCCCGGTATTGTTATCTGGCTTGCGTGGAGCCTGGCGCTGTTGCTGGTTTTTGACAAAGGGAAAAACCCAATCGAATCGCTTACCCTGAGCAACAACCTCACCTATGGATACAAGGGAAGGATATTTGGCGTCTATGCCCTGGCCGTCGTGGTTTTCTCTGTTGTACAGACGATTTTGATGGCTATCGGCGCCGCGTCGGGCAACGGCGGCTTGATTGGCTTCATGAGCTTTATCGTGGTCCTGACCTCACTCTTTGAGATTTTTGTTTTTATTGGCCTTCAGGCTAGCGTCTACAGGCAGCTTGCCGGTGACGCATAGGCTCTAAAGCCATACAACCAGTCTTTTGGGCTTCGATGAATTCTCCTCCGGGTGATCTGGATAATATGGAAAAAGCTGTGTATAATAAGACCATGGACAACAGAAAGAGCAAGATAAAAGAACTGGAAACGAAAAAAGCGTCCGACACAAAGGCCAGGAACAAACTGCTTGAAGAGCTGGGGGATGCCCTGTTCGCAAGGATAGGGGATAACGAGCCTTTCATCGATTCCGGGGCTGCCGCAGACGCGCTGACGGAATATCGCGGATTGCAAAAGGATATTGCCGACTCCGCAGATATTATTAAATCACTTGATGAAGAGGTCATAAAGCTCAAAGAGCTTGAGGAGGCGATCTCAGTCAGGGAAGAAGAGAAGGCCCGGCTTGACAAGGAGCTTGAGGAAGTCCATGTCGGGTTAGGGAAGGCCTTGTTTGAAGACCCGGATTTTCACGATGCCACCGGGACATCGAGGCGGCAGGAGGAAAATCTCCTTGACAAAATAAAAGAGCAGGAGAGTAAGCTCGAAGAACTCGACAAGAGGGAAGGCGGCGTAATCGCACAGTTTGGAAAGAACGTCCAAATGACCTTCGCCAAGACGCTTCTGCTGAAGAACCACTCAGCCTTGAGGCAGCTTTACCAAGACACCGGGGAGAAGTACATGGCCGCAAAGCCGGCTGAGCCATTGGCCGGCAATGGCGGAGAAGCTGTCGATAATTCCCTTAAGTCAAGCGAGCTTTTATTTTCCCTCAATGCCGACCTTGCGGGCCTCAAGGGGGAACGCCGGAAAATCATGGATCTTTTCGGTGCAGAGGGTTCGCCGTCCAGGCGCATCGAGGGCCTTGAAAGGCACATCTCCCATGTCAAGGGAAATTTTACCGCCCTCCATCTTCGCCTGGGTACTTTGGCGGCGGAGAACACGGGTGGCGAGGCCTTGACCGCACTCCTCAGGGAAGAAGACAAAAGGCTTCTGGAAGAAGCCGGGCTCTTGAAGTCGCGGATTGCCGATAGTGAACGGGATATCGAAAAAATCAACCGTTCCATAAGTATTGACGAGGAGAAAGCAGAAATAGAGAAACTCAATAAGGCAATTCTCGGCCATCAGCAAAAAATTACCTTTGCGGAAGAAGCTATTGCGGGCCTNAAAACACAGATCGCCGGGATGGAGCAAAAAATAGAAGAGCANACGGCGTTTATCCGGGAAAATGGCGGTATCCAGGAGGAGCATGGCAGCAACGAATAAGGGAACGGCGAAGACTGCGGCGGCAAAGAAGGGAATACTGGCAAAGGCCGAAAAGGCCCTTGTTGCAAAAAAGGCTGCGCCGAAGAAAACTGTAAAACCCGTAACGAAAGGCGCGGCAACTAAAACTGTGACCGCAAAAAAAAGCCCAATTACAAAACCGGCAAAAAAAACCCCGGTTTCTTCTTCCCCGCCGGTGCGCTCCCTCCCCCAGAGCGGCGAGAGCGGGGTCTACGACGAATCGAAGATCAAGACCCTTTCGTCCCTGGAACATATACGCCTCAGAACCGGTATGTACATAGGCCGCCTGGGGGACGGTTCCAACCCGGACGACGGCATATACGTATTGCTCAAGGAAATTATCGACAACGGCATTGACGAGTTTATAATGGGGAACGGCAAGGTCATTGAGATAGCAGTGAAGGACGGTACGGCGAAAGTCAGGGACTACGGACGCGGCATACCGCTTGGCAAGCTCGTTGAGTGCGTTTCGGTGATAAACACCGGCGCCAAGTACAACGACGACGTGTTTCAGTTTTCGGTAGGACTTAACGGGGTCGGCACCAAGGCGGTAAACGCCCTGTCTTCCCATTTCCGTGTGGTGGCAATTCGCGACGGCGACTTCGCGGAGGCGGTATTCGAGCGGGGCGACCTCAAGAGCGAGCGCAAGGGCCATTTATCAAATAAACAGAAGAACGGCACGTACGTGGAGTTTACCCCGGACGGCGAGATTTTCGGGGAATACGAATTTGATCCTGAGTTTATCGAAAAGCGGATTCAAAATTACGCCTACCTCAACACCGGGCTTACCCTTTCGTATAACGATAAGCGTTTTGTGTCTGAGCGGGGGCTCTTCGATCTTCTGGGCGAGGAAACTGGCGACGACTGCCTTTATCCGATAGGCTACTACAAGGGAACGCATATCGAGTTCGCCTTTACGCATACCAACAACTACGGTGAAGAGTACTTTTCATTTGTGAACGGCCAGTATACAAGCGACGGCGGCACCCACCTGTCCGCCTTCAAGGAAGGCTTCCTCAAGGGAATACAGGCGTACTTCAAGAAGGACTACCGCAGCGAGGACATACGCGAGGGGACCATCTCCGCAGTGGCGGTGAAACTCAAAAATCCGGTCTTCGAGAGCCAGACGAAAAACAAGCTTGGAAACTCAGACATAAGGAGCTGGATAGTCCAGGAAGTAAAGGACGCAACAGAGGACTGGCTCCACAAAAACACCCAGGAAGCGAAAAAGCTGGAACTCAAGATACTCGCCAACGAAAGCCTCCGTACGGAACTCAACCAGGTGAAGAAGGAGGCGCGGGAGGCGGCCAAGAAAATCGCCCTCAAGATCCCCAAATTAAAGGACTGCAAGTACCATTTGGAAGACGGATTATACGGGGAGCTTTCGACAATTTTCATCACGGAAGGAGATTCAGCCGCCGGGTCAATGGTGTCAAGCAGGGATGTGATGACCCAGGCGATCTTCGCATTGCGGGGCAAGGTGGAAAATATGTTTGGCAAGAAGCGCGCCGCAATCTACAAGAACGAAGAGCTCTACAACATGATGATGGCACTGGGGATAGAGAACGATGTTACCGGCCTCCGTTACGCCAGGATCGTGATTGCGACTGACGCGGACTTTGACGGCTTCCATATTCGAAACCTGCTTCTCACCTTTTTCCTTTCCTACTTTGAGGAACTCGTAACAGGCGGCAGGATCTTCATCCTTGAGACGCCACTTTTCCGGGTGCGTAACAAGAAGGAAACCCGCTACTGCTACAACGCGGCGGAAAGGGATGTTGCGGTTAACGCTCTTGGCAGCCAGGCGGAGGTGACCCGCTTCAAGGGCCTGGGGGAGATCAACCCCAAGGAGTTCGGGCAATTCATCGACGAGGATATGCGCCTTGTGCCCGTGTCGGTTAACACCCTCAAGACGATACCGCAGGTGCTCAATTTTTACATGGGCAAGAATACCCCGGAGCGCAGGGAATATATTATGAAAAATTTGATCGAGGACGCCGGATGAAAACAATAATGATTGTTGATGACTCGGAGCTTATGAGGAATACCGTCAAAGGCACTTTTAAAAA
>JGI24698J34947_10000456_pt1 | contig 19041 bp, 23 predicted proteins | sample TergutMp193P3_FD_34947 | JGI IMG/M metagenome (IMG submission 34947) | reverse complement strand
GCAGGGCTGGCGGTTGGTGATATTGATTGCGCTACAATTCCAGTTACGCTCCCCTATGTTAAGTTACGAAGAAATACATGGGCGGAACTTTCAAGCCTTGCCACGGCGTACCGTTGTCATCTGGAGTGCTCTGTTGAAAAGCCGCTGGTGTTTGCACATTCCCCGTACCAAATAGAACCGTTAGCTGATAATAAGTATTCGTATACATTCAGCGGAAATGACATTTTTTATCTGCGGAAAACGTCAAGAGCGGAATACTACCGTAATACGGTGCGGCTAAAAATTAATATGCCTGTTTCTCTGGAAAGGCGCGAGATTTGGCGGTATGACGATCCGCCGGTGTTCTACGATGATTTTTTGCAGGCGCATTTTCCATTTAAGTATACGCTGGAAAGGGAGATTGAAAGCGGAAACTATGAAGCGAGATACAGGATAATTGATGAAAGCGGCAAGGAACGGAATGTTGTTTTTGCCGATCAAATTGATACGAAGGAAGAAGCGGAAAATCGGCTCGATTATGACGGCGGCGGTTTTGAATATTCACATTATGATACTAGCACATACCATGACAGGGCTTTATTAACGCTGCATAAGGAAAATGACGGGGATTTATATTGCGCTTCGATTTTTGGCAGACCGATTATTTTAGACCTTAATCGTTCATGTTTCTTAAAAGATACGGAAGCGGTAAACACTTACGGCACGGCGGCGTTGAATGTTACCGGGTCTTATTTTTCCGATTATGTTGTCGGCGATAAAGCACAGTATGAGGATTGGGTTGTCCGGGAGCTTGCGGAACGATTGACAAGTAAACGTGAATTTACAGTTAAAACTCATCGGGCTTTGTTTAATGCGCGTGTTGGGGCAAGGGTCAAGATAAAAACAAGGCAAGAGGAATTATCGGGAACTATAAATGCGTTCACTTTTCGGTATAAGAGAGACAGGGCTTTTGTGTCAGCTTTCAGGATTACGGAAGGGGGGCATGAGGAATGAAGAATGAAGAAAGAAAAATGAAGAATGGAAGAAGGAAAGAATAATGAAAAAAGAAAAGAGAATTTATAACAGAGAACCAAGAGGAGGCAGTATGACAAGCGAGGACAGACGGCTAATTGTGGAAACATTAGGCGAAATGCGCGAGTTAAAGGGCGAGATGAAAGGTTTTAAGGAACAAGTTATTGAGAGGGTACAGAAATTGGAAAAAAGAGAAGCGGAAAGGGGTAAGGAGCGTATGACGGTCTTTAGCCTTTTGGTTTCCTGCGCGGCGTTGGTAGTGAGTATCATCGTCAATTTTTTTAGGGGGGTGAAGTAATGGGTATCAAATGGGAAAATTTGATGGTGAATGAGAAACGGCAATTTGAGAAAATGTCTGAAACTGACAAATTTATCTTTTTTCTTTTGCTGCAATATGGAAGCCCATACGGTTGGGGCAGGGAAAATCCTATTACAAGCGATTGTTCGGGGGCGGTGTGCATGGCGTTGTATGCGGCTACTGGTTTATTGATTAGAACCACAGCGGACGATCTCTTGAAGCGCGTTTTTACTAAAGTAAATACAAGGCAGGGGGATATTAGAGCGATTTTTTTTATTACACGAAAAGATAAAAAACACGGCGATAGGTTTGTTCCTGCCGGAACTGTTACCCATGTCGCGGGAATTCTTGAGGACGGGATAATACTTAATTCACAAGAGCCATACGCCAAAGTACGAAGAATTGACGATGTTTCAAGGGAATTTCAACGGGAAGGGTACGATATTCTCGTAAGGGGTCTTGACCGTGAAGCGTTGGCGCGGCTGGCAGGAGAAGGAAAAACGGTCTACGAATTGGACGCTGAATTCAAAAACTTTTTCGATGTGGGTGTGTGATGAAAGATAACGATATTGATTTTTCGTATAAAGCTAGTTGGGAGCATACATGGGGAGAGCTTTTTTCGGTTTTGGGAAAACGAATTTTATCTATGCCTTCAAAATTGATTGGGTTTAAGCCGCTTTGTCTGCTTGTCGCTACTTGGCTTCTGGTTAAAGGGTTAATCCGGGACTGGATTTGGTTTTGCGTACTCGTGATTGTTCTTTTTGGAATTGTGGGCTTGAAGGTAGTTTCGCGGTGGAAAGAACAATGAAAAGTTTTTTTACGGATTTCGGGAAGGGTTTTATCGCGGGGTTGTTATCTGCGGTAATTGTTTACGGTATCTGTGCAGGACTTGTATTTGCACATAACAGGGATAAGGAGTTGATAGAGTATGCGGAAAAACAGATTGAAATTGAGGAAATGCGCGAGGATATTGTCAATCGTGATCCTGATGAGTTTCTTAATGAACCCGGTGTACGCCGAGCCGCTGACGGTGCAGCCGCCGAATTTGAACGGAAACGAAACGAAATTATGGAGCGATTTAGAAGTCGAATTACTTATTGAGGAGATAAGCGAAGCGGCGATTGAAGCGATTGATCAAGCGGCGGCTGAGGCGGCAAGGGCGGCGGCGTTGGCTTCTATAGAGAGGGAAGCGGCTGCAATTAGAGAAGCGGAACGGTGGCGGCAGGAAGCGGATAATGCGAGAAGTGCAGGATTAAGGAATACGGTTATTGCAGGGCTTTTATGTCTTGCAAGCGGTTTAGTTGCCGGTTTGTTAATTGGCAGATAAAAGAGAAGAAAGAAAAGAGAAAAGAGGAGAATGTATGAAAGATAAGATTGAAATTCGGGGTGCGGTTACTGTTCGGGTTTTAGATAAGGACGGTAATATTAAACGCTGTGTTCCGGGGTGGTTCGGGCGGTTGTTCAAATTGCGCGGACGGCTTATGGAATATAAACATCATAATATCGTAACAAGGGAAGGGGACGCGCTTATAGCGGACGCTCTTTTGCCTGATCCGGCGAAGCCGAAAGTTACAAGCTCAAGCGGTTATATTCAGGTCGGAACGGGGTGGACGGGAAATTCAACGAAAACTAACACTCGCTGCAACACGGCAACAGGAAGTATGAAGGCGCTTGATAATGGGTATCCGGTGTTACTTGCAACGTGGGGCAATACTGGCGATACTACTCTAACCTATCGAGCTACTTTTGAAGCGGGAACTTTGAACGCTAATAATATCAATGAAGCCTGTCTTTTGAATGGTAACGGTTCATCGGCTAATTGTTTGGCTTATGCGCAGATTATACCTTCCGTTAATGTAACGTCAAGCGATACCTTACAGATTTTATGGGAAATAACAATACTCGGTCAATAAGGTTTAGGCAGTCTGTTAATGACTTCCCCCTTATGGTCTCGCTTGGGAAAAAAACGCCTTCTTTCGGGTTAAAGCGTTTTAAGCAAGGTTTGAGGTTTGTTCCCCCTGATGACGAGGGCTTTACTTTGCGTGGTGATAAACGGCGGTTACTGTATAAGGGGCGGCGGCGTTCACACAGATTTACTATACTCGGCGATTGCTCTTTTGAATACGATGTTATTCTTTTGAGAGAGCCTGAAAGCAATGTAATAAAATTAAGAATGGAAGGAGCGGAAAACTTTGACTTTTTCCGCCAACCTGATTATCTGAAAGAACCTTTATTGTCGGGGTCTTATGCGGTTTACAAAAAAGATACGGCTGTCGGCGAAGGGACGGGAAAACTTTGCCATATTCACCGACCGGAAATTATAGACGCGAGGGGGCGTCGGTCTTGGGGAGAGTTGTCGGTTGTTGGTAATGAGTTGCGCGTAACTATTCCTGATATGTGGCTTGGTGAAGCTAAATATCCTGTTGTGGTTGATCCGACTATAGGGACTACAACGGTTGGAAGTCAAACATATAATGAAGAAGAAGAATCAGATTTATTTTATGAATTAGCTATATCTGTAAACCGTTTTTCTGTATCAGAGGCGATTAACGGTTTGTGTACGGCTTATATTTATACTAATAAAAATGAAAGCGAAGCCGGCGGTCGTCCTGTTTTATATTCGGATTATGGGAATGTTCCGCAAACCAGAAGATCAAAAGATGAGCAATTTGTTGACTTGCGGGTAGTAAGCGGCAAGCCAAAAGGCTGGCGCACAGGTACTTTTCGGAATAATGCGGATATAACAAGCGGTTCTTATATTTGGTTCGGGGTATTTACGGAATATACCTGGTTTCCAAGATTTGATTGGGGGGCAAAATGTTATTCTGACGGTTGGGACGATTATAACAGTATACCGAATACTTATCCATTGAGAAATGCAAATTGGTATTATGATTTTAGGTTATCAATGTATTTTACTTATCAATCGGCGCAAAATTATGTACGGACTTTGACGCAAGGGATAAAACTTTTTGATAACAATGAAAGGATAGGGAGTTTTTATAGAAACGCAACACAGACGATAAAAGTTAATACGGCGTTAGGCAGTTTTGAAATTTTTATCAGAAAATGTGTAATGACGGTGCATAATTCAATGAATATAAAAAGAATAACTTTATTTTTCCGTAATGTTATTGAACAAATAAATGTTACTTTTAGCAAATTTGAAAAAATGTCTTTAGAGAGAAAATGTATTAATGAGGTAATTGTTAAATCAAATACTAAAAGAATTCATAATGTTATACGTTTTATTCAGGAAGGTTTGAAAATTTTTGACACTCAAATTTTTTCAGTGCTTTTTGTTCGGTCTGTAAATGATACTCCAATAGCTGCGGACTATTTGAGTAAAATAGGGTCTTTTATAAGGGGCTTATATTTAGGGGTTGGCAATATTGCCGAAACTACGCATAAAGGGGAATATAATCGTTTTAATTTTGATACGGTGCAGATAGAAGGGTTTGCACATAAGGGGCTGCTACTTTTTGTGCGGATTGCAACACAGGTATTTTTTCGGGATTATCTTTTGCGGCGGTTTTTGATTGCGAAAGAAAATTTGATTTTGAAGTCGGCTGTTTGCAGGGAAATAACACTTGAAAGCCGTATTGATTAGGGGGATATATGGGAAGGATTTTTGTTAAACAGTCGGCATTGCGGATAACACTTAAAGTATTTTGTAGTTTGGAAGGGATTTTATCGGCGGTTATCAAGTACAAAAAGCCTGACGGTATTATTGGGGAATTCGCGGCTTTTGTTGTAGATATGGCAAGGGGTGTTATTAGCCATGAGGTACTTGAGGGAGAATTAGACGCTGCGGGGTGGTGGGTGTTTTGGGCGTATGTCACTTTTTCGGACGGAAGGACGGCGGCGGGAGAAGCGGCTAAAGTTTACATCTGGCATGAGGGAGCCGGATAGTGAGAAGGAGAACACCGGAAGATAGATACAAAGATAATGTTCGCAAACAGCAAAGAATTCTTGAAGAATTTACGGCGCATGAAAGAGAATGGGCGAATGATTTGTTTTTGTGGTACAGAACAAAAAAAATGGAAATTCCCGAAGATGAATATAGAGCCTGCGCTTTTTTTTTGAATAAAGAATATCTAAAAAAGCCGGGGTCTTTAACGCTTTTATATGAAATGTACCTGCGTTGTAACAAAGAATTACCTGAAGTTACAAGGGAAAACGCTTTTGATGTTTTGCGGTTTCAGTTTAAGGCTTATGCTAAAGCACTTGAAAAGGGAGGGTTTTGATGAGAGAACCGATAGGAGATGAGTCTGTTTTTTTGCGGATTGCGGAATTAAAGAATGGGTTAATTCAGTTTACTGATTCCACTAACGCCATGAGGCTTGTTAAAGAGCATGGGCGGGATATTCGGTATAACGCTGCGTGGAAAAAATGGCTGGTGTGGAGCGGAACGCATTGGGTATTGGACGAAGGCGGCGTGCTGATACACGAAAAAGGTCTTGAAATGGTGCATAACATCTATGACGAACTTTTGAAGACAGCCGATTATCGGGAGCGCATAGATATTGAGAAAGCGGCAATGTTGAGCGAGAGCGTCAGGCGGCGCAAGGCTTTTATCGAGGCGGCGACATGGATTAAAGAATTGAATGTTAAAAGCGAGGAATTAGACCCCAATCCGTGGCTGTTGAATGTTAAAAATGGAACTTTAGATGTGTTGAGCGGCGAATTTCGAGAGCATAGGCAAGAGGACATGATAACGAAAATCGCCAATGTCGAGTATAATCCTAAAGCGAAATGTCCGATGTGGCAAAGTTTTGTTCGTGAAATTATGGACTATAACGGCGAATTAATAAACTTTTTGCAGACGGCGGCGGGTTGGGCTTTAACAGGGGACGTATCAGAGCAGACGATGTTTATTTTGTTCGGGAGCGGCGCGAACGGGAAAACTACTTTTCTAAATACGATTATGTACCTGTTAGGTGATTACGCTACGGCTACGCCAACAGAAACTTTCTTGAAAAAATCGGGAGATTACACTAACGATATTGCGCGGCTTAGGGGTACTCGTTTTGTTACGACTACCGAGGTTGAGTTGGGACGGCGGCTTGCAGAGCCTTTGATTAAAAAAATTACGGGTAACGACCAAATAACGGCGCGGTTTTTATATGGGGAGTTTTTTAATTTTACGCCTACTTTCAAAGTTATGATGGCGACAAACCATAAGCCTGTGATTAAGGGGACTGATTATGGTATCTGGCGGCGGATTAAATTAATTCCTTTCATTACGCGAATTCCCGAAGAAAAGCAGGATAAGCATTTGGAATTGAAACTGCGTGAGGAAGCCAACGGAATTTTGAATTGGCTGTTGGAAGGGGCGGTGCGTTGGAAGCGGGAAAAACTGAAAGCACCTGCGGCGGTTTTGAAGGCGACCGATGATTACAGGGGGGAAATGGACGTTATCGGTAATTTTATCAAGGAACGGACAGTACAGCAGCAAGGGAGTTCAATAAGGGTGCGGGAGTTATTTAAGGCTTACCAAGAGTGGTGTGTTGATAATAACGAGCATATTGTTAGCGAGAGGTTTCTTTCTTTGCGCCTTCAGGAAATGGGTTTTGAGCGGACACGAAACGCCGAGGCGCGGTTTTGGGTGGGGATTGGGCTGCGGGTGTAGGCGCGGTTTTCCCTACCCCCCTTTAAGGTTGGGTCAAGAAATACACTATTAGCCTATTCTTTGCATATCAGGAGTATGCAGGAGTAGGCTTTTTCATATCAATTTTGATATAGAAAAAAAAGTTTTGACACATAGAGAATTTTGAAATAGCAAAAAATGGCAAAAAAACAGGGACGCGCGCGCTCCCCTCAATCGAAAAAAATCCCCCTGTTCGGGAAAAAATGACACTTAATGGGGAGTGAAAATGGCGTTAAGTGTCATGGTCAGGAGTATGCTTTTAATACTCATAACATATCAGCTAATACTATAATATATTAATATATATGTTTTTTATACTTATAAATAGAAAAAAGAATTAAATAAAATATATATAGGAAGTTAGCGAATTTGCGTCAATTAGCGTCATCGGTCAATTCTTAAGAGGGATATATCCCTTGTTATTTTGAGTTATAAATCGGGGCGCGGTTGGGTATGCCTTCACTACGGCGGTTTCCGCCAGACCGTCTGACGGATAAGGTTTTAAGCCCTGCGGATTTTTGCGGTCTGGCGGGGGTGCGGGTAAGGGCTTCACTACGGGGGTTTTCGAGAGGGATATAATTCTTGCTTTTGAGTGAAACATTTGGGCGGGATTGGGTATGCCTTCACTACGGGGGTTGAAAGAGTGCGGGAAAATGTAACATGACGGAACTATGCGAGGGGGTTTTTACTTGTCGCCAGCCGTGGGCGGATTACAGTTAAGGCTTCATAATGCGAGAAATTTTGGGTGGGCGCTTTGAAAAAATTTGTGTAGTGGTTGCGGGGGTCATGGACGACCCCTGCGAGGAAAATTTTGGCGGCATGGACGCCGACAAAATTTTCTTCCTTTCAGCCCGCAGCTACGGCTGCGGGCTGCCCCCCCCCTTTTGAGCGCTTGATGAATGGTTTTGCGACTGGAGCGAACGCAGTGAGCGTAAGGAGCAAAACCCTCCTTATTTCTTCGTAGGGGGGTAAGCCCCGCGGCGAAGGGGGGGGACAATATATGTGCAACCACTACACCAACTCGAATTTTATCTTCACTTTCACGCCGGCTAGGGTGGGTCACTACAGAAAATTCCCCACGGGCTTCAATGTGCGAGTAAGGGCTTCACTTTACGAAGGGTGGGGTGCCGGGGTTTTTTGCGCTGTTTTGTGAATTAATTTTATAGTTGCACATAACGGCGGGGCTAAAAAAGCCTTTTGTTTTTTTGCCTAAAACACGGGCGGCGAAGCCGCTGAGAATAATGCCTGTTGGATTTTTTCGGTGCAGGGCAAGGAAGCCCTGCACCCCTGCCCGGCATGGACGCCGGGCAGGTTTGAGTTAATGCTTTTATGGAATTAAGCCGTGTTTTCATTTTCGATTTATTTAACGAAATTCGGCGGGTGCTTTTTTAGCCCCTACTACCCTGCTCTATTTTTAGTTTGCGGATTATTGAAGCGCAAAAAAGGGCGGCGGTTTTACTTTGCGGAATTGCGGCATGGTGCGAGTGAACGTGAAAATTTTGTCTATGTAACAAAGGAGTAAAAAAAATATTAAGTTAAAAAATATTTGTATAGAGCTATAAAAATTGTTTGGGGGGCGTTGCGGGGGGTTTCCCCCCGCTGAGGGGGGTGGGGCGCAACGAAGTGCGCCCCAGGGGGGATACTTCCCCCCTCTTAATTATTCTTTATCAAAAAATTTGGACTAAACTCCTATTTCAATCTGTATGGGGAAAACGTATTTTGGTTTGATAAATACGATAAGCGGGGGTAATTGTGATTACAGAAAATATTGAAATTCTGAGCCGTAAGGAAGCGGCGGCTTTTTTGGGTGTATGCCTGACTACTCTTGACCGTCTCGATGTTCCACGGACAAAGATAAGGCATCGGATTATGTATAAAAGCGATGTGATTAAAAAGTGGGTTGATGACCACACAGAAAACGGCAAGAAGGCGAAATCATGAACAAAGAAAAAACAGACGCGATTGTGGATCAATTAATCAGCAATGCCGAGGGGCTGCGGTATGGGACTGTTTCAGTATCTTTCAAGTTACATGACGGGCGGGTTGTCGAGGTTATGTTTACAAAAATCGAACAAACAAGAGAACCTAAATTAAAAACCGAAAATAACCTGTAGATTTTTAACCTTTTTTTTGCTTTTTAGGCTTCCGGCTGTCCGGGAGCTTTTTTTTTGTTTTTTTGAAATTTGGACTAAAGTCCTATTTTTTTTCTTATACCGGCAATCGTATTTTGTAACGGGGCGGGGAAAACGCCTTGAAAAAAAAATGGGGGGTTTGTGGACGCATATTTGACGGCTGAGGAAGTTGCTATTTTTCTAAAACTTTCGGTGCAGACTATTCGGCGTTACACGATGAACAGGGAAATTCCATTCCACAAGATTAACAGGGTTGTTCGGTACAAAAAATCGGAGATAGAACTGTGGGTTGAAAAGCGCGAGGCGGCTAGAGCTAAAGAGGGAAATGAAAATATTGGCGGCGGTTTGTTCGGCGGTATGGAAAGCGGGGGTGATGTGTGAACGACATGGAAAAAATTATTGAAGAAGTTAAAGCTGACAATTTGCCTTTTGAAAGTTGGGAGCGGCTTACCGGGGAAAGCGGGGCGGCGTTTGCGGCGTTTTGCGCGTATAGGGATTGCGGGGCTGAACGGAATATCCGCAAGGCGGTTGAGGGCATGGAGAAGGACGATGTTGTACGCACCAAAAAGTACAGGGTGTGGCGTAACTGGTCAACGCAATTTCGATGGCGCGAAAGGGCGGCGGATTTTGACCGTTATCTTGAACGTCTGAAACAAGAGGAGCTGCGGAAAACGATTGAAGCCCAGGGCGAAAAGCACAGACAAGTTACATGCAAAATGCTTGATGTTGTTTCAAAAAAACTTGACAGCATGAACCCTGCGGAACTTACACAGGGGAACCTGACGGAATGGGTGAATACGGCGATCAGGGCGGAGCGCGAAGCGGCGGGGCTGGTTGCGCCTAACGGAATTCAGGAAGCGAAACAAGGGGAACTGAATTTTACTCCTGACTTTAAGGGTTTATAGGCGGGGGAAATGGGGACTAGCGTAATGTTCAAGCCGACTGCGGTACAGAAAAAAGCCCTTTTTCTTTTGAAAAGCGGTGCTAAACATATTTTACTTTACGGCGGTTCGCGCTCAGGTAAAACTACGGTTTTGGTTATGGCGATTATTTTTCGGGCTTTGATGTATGCGGGGTCCAGGCATTTGATTTGTCGTTACAGGGCGAAAGACGCAAGGTCGTCTGTTCTGCGCGAAACTTTGATACCGTGGCTTGATAATACAATCGGAAAGAGCGGGTACAGGTATTTGGCGCATGAGAGTATGATCACGCTTTTCAACGGTTCGGAAATTTGGATTGGGGGGTTGGGCGATAGAGAGCAGGCGGACAAGATACTCGGTCATGAATATAACACGATTTATTTTAACGAAATTTCCCAGTTGAGTTATGTGGCTGTTACTACGGCGTATTCGCGGCTTGCTATGAGAATAGAGGGTTGTAAGAATTTGTTTTTTTACGACTGCAATCCGGGGTCGCCTTTGCATTGGGCGTATAAAATTTTCGTTTTGAAAAAAACTTTTTTAACAGGCGAACCGTTGGAAAAAGCGGAACTGTATCAAGCTATGCTGCTCAATCCAGAGGATAACAGCGAAAATTTGCCTGATGACTATATTGTTGACATTCTCGATGTTCTTCCCGAAAAACAGAAAGCGCGGTTTAGGGACGGTTTGTGGGTTAAAGCTGAGGGCGTTATCTATGATCGCTTTGATGAGAGTATGATCATCAAATTTTCTGACTTGCCTGAAAAGTTTGATCGTTACGCTGGCGGTCAGGATTTTGGTCTGAACATCACTTTTGTTAAAATCGGCTGGCTTGGTGAAAAGATTTTTGTCATCGGCGATTACGGCGCGTTTAATATGACAACTCAATCTTTTAATGAGGAATTGAGGGCAAGGGGTCTGCTTACTTGTGCTGATGATATGGGACTTCCAGTTTTTTGCGATCCTGCGGGCGGGGAGAGAATTCAGGAAGTTACAGGGGGTGTGAAGGCTAATAACAGCGTTGAAAGCGGGATTGATTTTATTTGCGCGAAAATCGAAAGAGGTCAATTTTTCGTTTGTGAAAATTGTACGGGGGTGTTATCGGAAATATGGGACTACTGCCGAGATGAAGCAGGCGAGGTTGTCAAGGTAAACGATCATTACATGGACGCCTTACGTTATGCGGTATTTTCAGATGTGCAGCAAGGAGTTATTTTTCAATGAACATATTTGCGCGGATATTCAGCCCTAAAAGAAAAAGTTTTAATAGCAAGGGTGATGAAAACACAATAAATTCATTGACGTTTGATGACGATTTTATTACTTTTTATAGTGGACAGTCATTTGCAAATTCTTACTTTCTGAACGCATGGGTCAATATAGCGGTAAATATTCTTGTAAGGAATATTGCCCGTGCTGATTTTGTTATACAAAGAGAGGGAGAAGATGTAACGAATGGACAAATTTTTGATTTATTTAGAAAACCTAACTCCGCTTTAAGCCGTTATGACTTATGGAAGGAAACGGCTGCTTGGTGGCACTTAGAAGGCGAGGCGTTTTGGTGGTTTGGCGGGGATTATTCCGGCGGACTGCCGAAAGAAATTTATGTACTTAATCCGCAGAAAATGCGCCATGAATATGAATTGTCGGGGGGGTTTGATTTTTCATATCGCCATATTCCACGGCGTTGGTTTTATAATTGCGGTACTGAATTAATCCCTATTCTTTCCGATGAGATAATTCATTTTCGGGACTTCAATCCTTACAATCCTGTTCGTGGTATCAATCCGCTTTTATCGCTTTCTATGGAAATTGAGCAGGATTTTTACGCGAATAAGGCTAATTCTCAACTTTTGAAAAATAACGCAATTCCGCAGGGCATACTGAAAACTGATCAGGCACTTCGACCGGAAGAAGCGGATCAGCTTGAAAGAAGGTGGGAAAGTAAATACGGGGCTGTCAAAGCGGGGCGGAAAATTGCCGTACTCGGAAAGGGTACGGAATTCAAACCAGTTACTTTTACTCCTGACGTTATCAAATTATTTGAGCTTAAGAAGTGGAACCTCTATACCATTCTTGCTAAATACGGAATTCCCCCAAGAGTGGCAAATATTTCTGACAGGTCAACGGCTTTATCAGGAAAGGATACTAAAGAGCAACACTCTGCGTTTTGGCAATACACATTGATCCCGTTGTTGCGCCAATTTGAACAAATACTTGAAAGTCAATTTTTTATGCGGTTCGGTTTGAAGGAGCGCGGTGTTTTTGACTTGTGGGATATTCCCGAACTCCAAGAGGGAGAGGACGCGCAGAGTAATCGGGATATAGCGGAAATTAACGCAGGACTAAAAACGATTAACGATGTTTTGAAGGAGCGCGGCAAAGAACCTAAGCCGTGGGGCGATGTTTGGTATCGACCCAAGAGCGTTATACCAACCGAAGGTTGGAAAACTAACGGCAAGGCGGGGGCGGAATAATGAGCGGTACTTTGATAATCAGCCGTGAAGTTAATAATCATGCTTATTTTCAAAAACGCTTTGAAGCAATGGGCTTCCCTGATGTTACTTTTACGGCTCTTGAACGTGACGCGCAATACTTTCTAATTCAGGAATTAAAGCCTAGCCTTGTTATTATTAGTGCGCGGTTTTACCAGTGCTGTACTCCTTTTTTAATGGGCGAATTGCGAAAAAAGTTTCCCGATATTAATATGGCGGCTTTGTGTCTCGGCGAATATCCTCCCGATATAGCCATGTACTTTATCCTTAACGGTATTAATTCTTATATCAATTCGTTTGAGGGAATGGAACAGTTTTATTATGGGTTAGGTGAAATCGCCAAAGGCAAAAATTATGTTTCACCTAAGGTTTTGGAAATGATAAAGCTGCGGCGTGAATATCCTGAACCAGCGGGAAAAATTACAAAAAGGCACAGGGAAATAATAAGGCTGGTCTGCTGCGGTTTTGGGGATATGGAAATCGCGGAAATTATGGCTATTGCTAAAAGTACGGTCAAAAATCATAAAACTGAGGTTTATACCACATTAAATGTTCGGAACGCCATTGAACTTATCAGGGCTGCTTTAACCCTTGAAATAATAAAACTGGAAGAACTTTATTTTTATCCTAAAGATTTAACGCTTAATCCGATACCGGATAAAAAAATATTAAGAAGGGGGAAAAAATGATTATTAGAACAAAAAGCGGGGAATTTCAAGCCGGAAATACGTCAATTTTGCTTGATTTTTTGGGAGTGAAAGAAGGGGCGGGAATTCATAAAGTGGGGGTTGATGTCGAATTGCTTGCTTCTGTTCCTTTTCACCTAACGGAAGATAAAAGCAATGAGAAAGACGGCTTTCCGTGGACGCTTTCAACATTTGACCTTGACAGGTTTGGCGAGCGCATTGACCCTGCGGGGTGGGATTTTTCTCAATACGCTAAAAATCCTGTTGTGCAATGGTCGCATAATTACCTAATTCCAGCTATTGGGAAAATCGAAAGTTTATCAGTTGATGATAGCGGGCTTCATGGGCTTGTGTTCTTTAACGGCAAGGATTATGACGCTTTCGGCTGGTCTATTGGGGAGCGTGTACGGTCGGGAGTTATCCGCGCCGGTTCTGTCGGGTTTCGGGTTATAGAGATTGAAATTCCTGACAAAGAAACTGTAAAGGAAGGTACTACTTTAATTTTCAGAAAACAGGAATTGCTGGAGTTTTCAATCTGCAATGTGCCCGCTAATCCTTTTGCGCTTGCACAATCTATTGAAACGGTAAAAACAGAGAAACGGGAATTTTCCCACCCTGTATTTTGGGGCGGGTTAATAAATAACATTTAGGGAGTGTGATTTATGGACGAACTTTTGAAGGCTATCAGGAAAAAGTTAGCCGACATGAAGAAAATCGAAAGTACCGGATTTACTGATCCGGCAAAGGCGGCGGAGTATTTTCAGGATAAGGAAATACTCATCGAAGAAATGGCGAAAGCTTTGGAAACGGTTACCGTGCAGGGAACTGAGGAAGTGGACGCATTAAAGAAAACTGTAAAGGCTCTGCGTGATGAAATCAAGGGGCAGGCGGCTAATCCCAGAGAACTATCAAGGCGGGAACTGCTTTTCAATCTCGGCAAGGGTATCACGGCGGCTTGGTTGGGTAATCATAAGGTACTAGCGGACTTATCGTTTACACCTAACTTAAAGAGTGAAAACTGGACTAACCCGAAAGATGTGGCATGGAGTGAAAAGGGCTGGACGGTAAATAAAGCCGCATTGGGTGACCCAATGGGGAATATGGCGACTAACGAACAGTTTTTGATCAATCCGATTTATGAAACTGAAATCATGTCCGATGTCGCCAAAAAATCTGTAATGATGAATTTAGTTCGTCATCGTCCTATGGCTGGTCCTTCCATTATGCTTCCAACAAGGGACAGGGGCGGGGTTCAGCTTAACTGGCTGACCGCATACGGACAGAAAATCGAGGGCAGTAAACCGAAGGGGGCGGAGCGTGTCGAGCTTAAAGCCTATACTTTGGCGGGGTACATTCCGTGGTTTGACGAATTCGGCGAAGACACTTTTGTAGATTTGGGGGCAATGTTCATTAGTGAATTTGTCGAAACTTACGGTCAAGAATTTGACCGTCAATGTCTGTTAGCAAATAACGATCCTTTTACCGGGGCTATGATGTGTGATGATGTAACCGAGGTTGCTATCAAGGGGAGTACGATTGATGACTTGACATGGAAGGATTTTAGGGACGCAGTGTATAAAGTGCCGGCAGAGGAAAGAAAAGATTGCGCTTGGTTTCTCAATGAAACTGTGTTAAACCACATAGCCAACATTGAAGACACTACGGGGCGTCCGATTTGGCGGCGGCCTACTGAGGCCATGCCGGGGCGGCTGGACTTGTACCCGTATCATGAGGTTTCAATTCTTCCTCAAATTGCGGATATTGGGGAGAATGAAATTTTTGCTATTTTCATGAACCCCAAGAGGATTATGCACGGCAACAGGCGCGGGATTGAACTGAAAAAATTTGATCAAACAACGGAAAGCCTTGAGTATGGGGAATTGTTTTTAAGGTTCAGAAAGCGGGACGGGTTTCTTGTTACACGACCTAAAGGGAATATGGTTGTGCTTAAAACAAAATCATCATAAAGCGGAAAAAAGAGCCGTCCGGCTGAACACGTTGGGCGGTTTTTTACAAAGAGCGGTCATTCGGAAATTTTGAGCGTTTAGTTACTTTCATTGTGAGTATAGCGACTGTGTGGGTTAGGGAAATTGTGGCCGCGCCTTTTATCAATACCAAGCAGCATTTTCATCGGGAATAGTTTTTTGAAAAATACATCGGCGCGGCTTTTTGTTTGCCGGTGTCAGGGAAGGGAAAAAATTTAACTATTAGGGCGAAGCCCTAAACGCCGAAGGCGTTAGTTGTTTTACTGGCACATAAACTGGCACATAAACTGGCACAACGGGGTAAGTCAAAATGATACAAAATATGTCAAAATATGTTAATTAATAAAAAATAGTTGACATTTTGATAAAAATAATGCAAAATAAGCTTAGATAGTTCGTTGTACCTGAGATTTTCTATTCTGAAAATCTGCGTGTCTGGAGTTCAATTCTCCGAGGTGGCATATAGCTAAGTCCTTATGTTATAAGGAGTTAGCGATGAATTTCCCATTCTATGGACGTTCATTTTACATTATTTATCTTGACCGACACATAAAACGACACAAAAATCGTTTCTATGTTGGTCGTCTTGAGGTGTGTAAAATGAACACTTACCCTTTTTCGATTTTCAAAAGAAATGACCGACCNTTTTNTCTGGTATCTTTNAAAGATGAANCCGGAAATTACCTTCCCCCTGTGTCTACCAAAAAGAAAACAGAGGAAGAGGCAAAGGAAATTGCTTTTAAATGGCTTCGGGACGGTATTCCGCAAAAAAAAGCGTCTTTGCGTGTTAATGATTTGGCTTTAAAGGATGTGGCGCGAAAAATTAAAAATGGAGATGAAGCCGAAACATTACTTAATGAATTAAAGCGTCTAGGTTGGGTAAAAAGCTATGTGCGTAAAGAGACGCCGGGAGCGGTAGATTTTATTTCATTCTTGAAAACCTTCTGGGATTGGGATACTTCGCCATACATTAATGAAAAGCGGCGTAAAATTCATGGTATTCATAAGCGGCATTGCGTTATTCAAAGCCGCTCTATAACGCTCTATTGGGAAACTTTTTTTATAGGGCGGTTTTTGGGAGATATTACGGCAACTGACATTGACGCTTTTATAACCTACATGGGGAAGAAAGATGTTTCCGCTTCGCGAAAAAATGTGGTTATTCTGGCAGGAATTAAGCCGCTTCGGTGGGCGTTTTCTAAAGGCAAAATTGAAATAGACCCGACTAGAGGGCATATTATGTATGCTGGTGAGGAGCGTAAACGAGTTATATTAACGCCGACCGCAGCCGCAGCTGCTTTCAGGGTTGTTTGGAGTGATGAAAGGGCGAAAATAGCAAATATGTTGGCATCTGTAACCGGAATGAGAAACGGTGAGATTTTAGCTTTACGCTTTCAGGATTTAGGTTCTGATTGTATCTATGTGCGCTGTTCATGGAATAAGTTAGACGGTATGAAACTACCAAAAAATAACGAAACTAGAACAGTGGAGATACCGTTTCCCGATTTAATGTATGTTTTGTTTGAGTTAGCTAAACAAAATCCATGGGGTGTATCTCCTGATAGTTTTGTCTTTTGGTCGGTAACAAAAAAAGATGTTCCTATGCAGGGGCAATGTTTTGGGCGTATGCTTCGTGAAGCTCTGCTTAAAATCGGCTTTTCTAAAGATGAAGCGGCAAAGTATATTTTCCACAGCTGGCGGCACTTTTTTACTTCATACATGATTAAGAAAATAGACAAAAAACTTTTGAAATCGCAAACCGGACATAAAACAGACAAAATGCTTTCTCATTACGGTGATCATGAAATTGATGAAGATAGGGAGATAATCCAGACAGTAGAAAGAGAAACTTTTGCAGGGTTATTGCCAGAGCGTTCAAAAATGTTTGTTTTTAAAAAAGAACTATTGATAGAAGAGGCAAGTTAAAAAAAAGCCCTCGAACTGTCGGGGGCTTTTATGGGAAATTCTGTCGTCCGGCGTGAAAACTCCGGACGGCCTTTTTTACTACAAATAAATACTGATAGTATTTTCAGTAAGTAAAACTGTTTTATTTTCCGGGTCCGGAAGTTTGTTTATTTGTTTAATTTGCGCTCGGAAATTACGTGCGTCATCGCCTTGTAGGTAGATATGGGATTTGTATTCATTGTCATGTAACAAATAATGCCCTGTTTCTACTTCATAGCTGTATTTCAAGCCGTTATATATTGGTAACATCATGCTTTATTACTCCTTGATTGAAAATTCCCCCCACATATGCGGGGGGTTGAAAATTAGGGGCTATTTATTAAATCCCCCTTTTACGTGTTCGCTTCCTAGTCTAGCTCTGATTGCGTCCAGGCTTTCATCGAAGGCGGGAAATTCTTTGGGTCTGCCTGAATAGATAAAAGCCCGATGTTTGTAGCTGAGCCAAAACCCGGCGGCTTCTAACTGACAGCCGATTAGGGCATTTGTGAAACAATAGAGCCAGTGCCCTATCATTTCCGATTTGATGTTATTGCGCATAACAAGAGATAACGCTTCCTGAATATTCGCAACCGTGGGAAAATTCCTAGCGTATCTATAAACGCTATGAATTTTAATGTAGTGCTGTAGAATTGACATAATCTACTCCTAAAAAATAAAATTTTCCGGTAACTAAGACCGGAAATAGAAACCTAAAATAAAAATAGCTGGTTCGCGTCCAGTACAGGGCGGGGCGCTGTGCTGTGCGGATAAAGTGTAAAAAGATAATTGATGTAACTATCCGCTTCTGATACTGAATAAAAAAAACGAGAATGGACTAAAGGGTTATTTTTAATGTGGATAAAAAATGGATAAAAAACAGGTGTACTGTGAAGCGAAATACTGACTAATTGTGCCTTACCCTTTTTGAAAGTATATTGAACACAAACTTGATAATAAGTTTTCATTAAATCCCCCTTGCCCGGCATTACGCCGGGCACATTAAAACTACTGAACAGACATTAAAGCGGCTTGTTCCCTTTGCGAAAACTGCATACTTAAAAAATTGTTGCTTTGCTTTTCTTGTGAAAAAGAACACGCATGACATTTTGATTTGTCTGGACACTCCAAACAAATTTTTTTACTGTCTACATAAAATGGAATGAGTTTTGCCATTACGTTTACCGCTTCCGGCATTGACATACCCATTGCCCAAGATAAACGGCGAACTGTTACGCAAGCCATTTCCGAAAACTGCGGCGAATAAAACCGCTTTTTTTCTGTGTTATACATGGTATAACCTCCTAGATAAGAATTTTTCCCCCGTTAGCTAAGCACGAGGGACATGAAGGATACGAAAAAACCCGAAATTGCGCCCTTTAACACAACCCACCAAAGGCAGGCGGGTGGGTGAGCTTTCGTGCCCTTCACTTTTTGAGGGCACGCTCACCCACCCGCCCATTGTGGAATAACGTTTACACTTCAGCGAATTAAAAATGTAATGAGATGCAAATAAAAGAAAAACATAACCGAAACAGACCAGTACCCTGACCCGAAGGGTTGGCGCGGTTTTTGCGTGGCAGTAGCAAATTGAAGTCCTGCAAAAACCGTGCCAAAAGGGTAATGGCGAGTAACGGTCTTGGAATTGTAATTAAGACGGCGGATTACGAAGATTAATGTTTTGGAAAAATCGCGTTAGCGATTTTCTCCTTTTATTTTTTTATAGGAGTGACAAAAAATAAAAAGTTAAAATAATATTTGTGTAGAGCTATAAAAATTATTTGGGGGGCGTTGCGGGGGGTTTCCCCCCGCTGAGGGGGGAAGCGGAAAAGCCGTAGAGTTTGTAGAAAAAGGGGATTTTTTAGCGAGTTAATCCCCCGTTTGATCTTTAAAAATTGGGTATGGCTTGTTTAACGGTTTATT
>JGI24698J34947_10000455_pt1 | contig 19046 bp, 16 predicted proteins | sample TergutMp193P3_FD_34947 | JGI IMG/M metagenome (IMG submission 34947) | reverse complement strand
GACGGAGAAAAAATAGAATCCGAATACGACGTCTTGCTAACAAACGACGTTTCCGTTTGCATAATAGAGACCAAAAGCAGAGCGCGAGAAGACGATATTAAGGATTTGGTAGAAAATAAAGCCACGAAATTCAAGAAATTGTTTCCGATTTTTGCCAATCATAAACTTTATTTAGGTTTTGCCGCAATGAGTTTTGAAAAAGGCGTTAGAGAAGAAGCGAAAAAACTCGGAATCGGGATATTAAAACCCAAAGGCGATTTTGTAGAAGTTTATGACGATAATCTAAAAGTTTATTGAATTTTTGTTCCGTATATTATCCGCAAAAATCCTGAAAAACAGATAATTTTTTATATATTGTAATTTTTATTTATAGATATGGTTTTTGTGAAAGCGGCTTGCGTGCGCGGGGCGATTTTTTTGGCTTGTATTGGAAAAAATATTATATTTATACGTATAATCTGTTATTTTTTAATCGCCAAATATTATTTTTACGACGTGCGTTCAATAATATTATCAACGTTCATTCAATCGGTTAGTGTGCTGATTGTAATTTTTGAGCATAGCGTTTGTGAGGTAAAAAATGCTTCCTGTTGTTGTTGATACTTTAGAAAATTGCGATTTGCTGTTTGATATTCTAAAAAACGAGCCGATTGTCGCTATGGACACCGAGTTTGTGTGGACTCGCTCGTATTTTCCGTTTGTCGGCATAATACAAATAGGAATTTCAGCGGAAAAATCTTATCTTTTAGATACGGCGGTTTTGCCGCAATGTCCGCAATCTTTTAGAGATTTTTTAGAAAACGAAAATATTATGAAAGTTTTTCACGACGCTTATCAGGACGTTCAAATTGTAAATTATTACGCAAACACCGTTACGAAAAACGTTTTGGACACTCAACTTGCGGCGGCTTTCACGGGCTTTGGACGAGCGCCATCTTTGGGAGAATTGATAGAAAAAGTTTGCAATAAAACTTTATCGAAATCCGAAACGCTTACTAATTGGATGAAAAGACCGCTAACCCAAGCGCAATACGAATACGCTTTAGACGACGTTCGCTACCTGACGGATTGCGCAAAAGAACTAATTCGCCTCGCCAAAGAAAACGGCGTTTGGGAATGGATTATGGACGATTGCAACGATACGTTAGTCGTAAGCGACCCGTTTGATTTTTTAAACGCGGTAGAAAGGTCATATCAGAAAGAATTTACAAAAGTCGCATTTCAAAATCGTTGGAAATTGTATCGTTTGTGCTATGCTGTGGAGGATTTGGCAAGAAAAAAGAATTTGCCGCGTTCGTTTTTGTTTAAGCCGGGACAACTTGCGGAGATAATAAATTGCAATCCCGAAGATTTTAAAAATTTGAAAAAAACGTCGCTTTCGCCTAAAAATCAAGAACGTTACGCGCGATTTATTATTGAGAGTATAAACGACGCAAATGTCGCGATAGACGAAAATTTAGTCAATAGAGTAGGATTTATGAGAGACAAAAACGCGACGCTTACGGGCGAATGCGCAAAAGAAATTGGCGACGAATTTGAAAAAGCGGCTAACGAAAAAGGAATTGCGATTTCGCGAATTTATAATCGCAGGCAAATAACAAATTTGGTTCGCGGCACGCTTGAAAATAAAGAAGTTGCGCAATTATACGGCTGGCGGAATGTATTTTTAGGCGAAATTTGGAATAATTTTTGGGAAAATAAACGGGAAAGGAATATTTTATGAAGATTTATCAAAAGTCGGCGCCGATTTTGATGGTAATAGGATTTTTGTCGCTTGCGGCGGGAGTCGTGCTGTCTATGCAGGTACAATACGGTCGCACAGCCGCGTCCGTTTTGGTTGCTCTCGGACTTATATTGTATATTATAGGACGAATCGGCGTGTATTTTACTCCGAAAAAAAATACGGAAAGAAATAACGACGCGGACGAAGACGACGACGAAAACGAAGATAAAACAATAAACGAAACGGAAAAAAATAAAATTGAAATTTGAAACTTTTATCGCCTCGCGATATTTGAATTTTCGCAAACGCGGATTTATTTCGCTCATAACGCTGATTTCGATATTGGGCGTTTTTTTGGGAACTTGCGTGCTTACCGTCGCGCTGTCCATTGCCAACGGAATGGAAAACGAAGTTCGCGATAGAATTACGGGAACTTTTGCAAACGCAAGAGTGCAAAAAGTCGGAAGCGCGGTCATAAAAGATTACGAAGAACTTGCAAAAATCGTATCGGCACATCCCGATGTTGCGGCTATTTCTCCTACTATTATGGGAAAAGGAACGATAGAATACGCAAATATTCAGGAAGGCGTGCAAATAATGTCGGTAAACGATTCGCTTGAAAAACTGACAACCGACCTTCACAAAAGAATGATTTCGGGCGAATTTTCTTTGGATACGGGAATTTCAAACAAAAAGCGCGAACTTCCCGAAATCATTATAGGAAGCGGAATAGCAAACAAATTTGCGATAGGCGTCGGACACGAATTAGTGCTTATGAGTTTGATAAACGACTACGAAAGCGGCGACCCGACTCCCGTTTGGGAACGTTTTGTAATTTCGGGCGTTTTTTCTACGGGAATGTACGAATACGACCAAAATTTAGTTTTTATTTCGCTTGAAGCGGGCAAAAAATTGTTTGAAATAGACGGCGTGGAAATGATTTCGTTTCGCAGTAAAAATATTTATCGCGCAGGAATTGCGGCAAGCGAAATTGTTGAAAGTTTGGGCGGCTATCCGTATAAATACAGCGATTGGGAAAGCCAAAATCACTCGCTTTTTCAGTGGATGCGCCTCGAAAAACTTATAGTTTCCATAATAATAATGATAATAGTTTTGGTGGCGGCGTTCAATATTACGTCGACGCTTGTGATGATGATAATGGAAAAACGCAAAGAAATTGGGATTTTGCGCAGTATGGGAGCGCGGCGTTTGAGTATTATGCGCGTTTTTTTGTTGAGCGGCGGACTTATTGGAATTATAGGTTCGGTTTCGGGAACGGTTTTGGGCTGCGTTATTTGTTTTATTCAGCAAAAGTACAGAGTAATTACGCTTCCAGAAGACGTGTACATAATAAATTTCGTTCCGATTCTTATGGAATTTTTCGATATTGCGATAATTTTTGTCGCGGCGAATTTGATTTGTCTTTTCGCGGCGTTTTATCCCGCGTGGCGCGCGTCGAATTTGCTTCCCGCCGAAGCGATAAGGTTTGAGTGAGGGGAAAAATGATTAAAATCAAAAACATAACGAAGACGTTCAAAAGCGATTACGAAGAACTTACGGTTCTTAAAAATATTTCTTTTGAAATAGAAGACGCCGCAAAAATCGCGCTTGTCGGGGCGAGCGGAACGGGAAAAACCACGCTTTTGCAAATTATCGGCGGATTGGACAAACCGACGGACGGCTCTATTTTTGTCGACGGGCAAAATATAAACGAAATGAAAGAGAAAAAATTATCCGATTTTCGCAGTAAAAATATAGGATTCGTTTTCCAGTTTCATCATTTACTTCCCGATTTTACTGCGCTTGAAAACGTGATGATTCCCGGATTTATCGCGAAAGTCGGACAAAAATTTGCGCAAAAACGCGCCGCCGAATTACTCGAAGAAGTCGGACTCGCCGAAAGATTAAAACATTTGCCTTCCGAACTTTCGGGGGGAGAACGCCAGCGCGTGGCTTTGGCAAGGGCGTTATTTAACGAGCCAAACATAGTTTTGGCGGACGAACCGACGGGAAATTTGGATAATTTTAATACAAAATTATTTATTGAAACAATTTTCCGCATTAGCGCGTTGAAAAAAAGTATATTTATAATCGCTACGCACGATAGTATCGTTGCGAATTCGCTGGATTATCGCTTATCGTTGTCCGGCGGAGCGCTTGAAAGAAAGGACGGAAATTTATGAAATGTGAAAAATGCGGTAAAACGGCGACAAGCCACGTAACCTCCGTAATGAACGGCAAAAAGGAAGTGCATCACTATTGCAACGAATGTTTTATACAAACCCAGCCGTTCGGAAATATTGCGAAAGGACTTAATTTACCATCTTTTGTAGTAGAAGAAATTGGGCAGGATTTTGACGAAAACGTCGATGGCGAGGACGGATTGGACGAAAACGTAGAGACGTTTGAATGCGTGTCTTGCGATGAAGAAGGAAACAACGTTCCCGATTTTTTGAAAAATATAGTGATGTCTTTTGCGGGAGAAGTTTTTGAAAATGGTGTCGCTGCTCAAACTGAAAAAGGAGAGGACGCCGCAAAAAAGGACTCCGCGTTAAAAAATTGCCCCTGTTGCGGAATGTCGCTCGCGGACGTTTCCAAAACGCAAAAAGCGGGATGCGCGAAATGCTATCAAGTTTTCGATAACGTTCTTATGAAAAAATATCGCCGTTTCAGCGACGGAAAAAATTACAGCGGCAAAGATTACAGCCCGAAACTTATATGGAACGACATAGATTATTTGCAAAACGAATTAAGCATAGCCGTGAAAAATCAAAATTTTGAATTGGCGGCTCAACTTCGCGACGGAATGAAAAATTTGCAAAAAGAGGGCAAACGTTGAATGAAGGAAGCGAAGTATCTCGTAAAAACGCATCCCAAATGGCTCGAAATTGAAAAATCAACTCCAAACAAGCCGGCTGTAGTATTATCGCAAAAAATCGGATTGTCGCGAAACATAAAAAAATACCCCTTCCTTGACACTTCGACAAATTTAGAGAAAGAGGCGATTTATTCCGACGTTTCGGCGGCGGTCAAAAAATCAAATATTTATACCGAAGAAAGAATTGTTGAAATGAACCTTTTGACGAGTAGCAATATGGTCGAAATGTTGCTTTTTGAAAAGGATATTATTCCCGTTCAAGTTATGAGTTGCGATTGGACTCGCGGAGTTTTCGCCGATATGACGGACGTTTTGCCGACGATTCTTGTTAATATGAAAAATCATTTGAATATAGTGTCGTTTTGCGACAAAGGCAAAGAAGAATCGACGCTTGCCAAACTTAACGAAATAGATAATATATTAGGCGAAGAATTGCTTTATGCCTACGATTCCCGTTTGGGTTTTTTGACGGCGAAACCCGAAGAATGCGGCAGCGGACTTTTTATGGAAACGATAGTTCATATTCCCGGACTTGTTTTGACGGAAGAGATTGGCGAAACGCTAAACGGACTTTCGGTTATGGGAGCAAGAGCCGAAGGACTTTTTAACGAAAAATTTGACGCTTGGGGCGCGTTTTTCAAAATAATTCTTGGCAACGGCTTGGACGAAAAAGAAATTGTAGAAAAAACAAAAGAAATTCAAAACGCCTTGATTGTCGCCGAAACAAAAGCGCGAAAACGACTTTTCAAAGAAGCAAAATTAGTTATGGAAGACAAAATTTATCGCAGTTTCGCAATGATGAAATACGCAAGAATTATGCCGCTTTCGCAACTTTTCAATTTTTTGTCTATACTTCGACTTGGCAGCGAATACAAAGCGTTTCCCGCAAGTTTGAGAATGCTTAACGTGATTTTTGAACGCGGATTTACCGCAAATTTAATATTGTCGTTAGGCAATCCGGACACGTCGCCCGGCGATATTGACGAAGAACGGGCAAAAATGTATCGCTCGCTTCTAAAAGACATCGAAGTATAATTTTTTAGATAATATTTTGTATTTCGGAAAGAATATTTTCCGCGTCTTTTTTGGAAATTTCCTTTATTTTTGTCAAGTCGTCGACCGATTTTTGCGAAATTTCCTGCACGCTTCCGAAAGTTTTTAGTAAAATTTCGGCTTTTTTCGTTCCTATTCCTTTTATGTCTTCCAAAATTGTGCGATTAAATTGTCGTCCGCGTATTTTTCTGTGGTAAGTTATTGAAAATCTGTGGACTTCGTCGCGAATTTTTTGCATTAAACGACGAACCGGATGGCTTTCTCCAAACTGAATTTCCGCGTTGTCGCAATACGGCGAAATTATTAACTCTTCTTTTTTGGCTAACGAAATTAACATCGGCGGATTTTGAAATTGCGAAATCGCTTTTTGCGCCGCCGAAAGTTGTCCTTTTCCGCCGTCTATGAGCAATAAATCGGGGAACGGTTTTTTGCTTTCTATCAGTTGATTGAGTCGCCGCGTTATCGCTTCGAGCATCATTGCGAAATCGTTTTGCCCCGTTACCGTTTTGATTTTGAAGCGGCGATAATTCGATTTGTCAGGTTCGCCGTTCGTGAAATTTATCATTCCCGCGACGCAAAATTTATCGCCGATGTTGCTTATGTCAAACGCTTCTATCGTTTTTGGTATTTTCGGCAATTTGCAAACGCTCGCCAATTCTTTTAAAACTTCGTCGGGATTGTTGATATAAACTTGCGCAAGATAAATTTGGCAGTTCATTCTCGCGGATTTGACAAGTTTTGCGGCGTATCCGCTTTTTGCGACAAACGTTTTCGATTTATATTTTTGCGAAATGAAATCGCGGAGCAATTTTTCTTCTTCGCTAAATTCTTGCGACAAAACTATATTTTTGGGAACTTCGTTTGCCGACGTGGTATAATAATCGACTATCAATTTTGCGCGGCTGTCGTACTCCCAAGCGGCTTTTGGAATAATTTTATTGTTTTGATTTATTAAATTTCCGTTTCTGACATTCATCGCCGTAAAACACAAATATTTGCTTTGTTCGCAAACCGCAAACACGTCGCAGCACAAATTCGGATTGCGAAAATCCATATTTTGTTTGTATACAAGTTTTTTTATTCCGAATAAAATATCGCGAATCGCCGCCGCTTTTTCGTATTCAAATTTTTGCGAAGCGGCGTCCATTTGGCATTCAAGAAACGAAATAATTTCCCGTCTTTGCCCTTGAAAAAATTTTATCGACTGTTCAATAAAAAATCCGTAATTTTCTCTGTTTATCGACTGATTGCAAGGCGCGCAACATAAATTCATCGCTAAATTTAAGCACGGGCGAATTGTTTTTTCGCTTGAAATTTTTAAATTGCAGGAACGAATTTTTAAAATTTTACGCAAATTATTTACCACCAAACGCAAACGGGTCGTGTCCGTAAAAGGTCCGAAATAAATATCCTTGTCGGCGGATATTTTGCGAACTATCAAAATTCGCGGAAATTCTTCGCTCGATTTCGTAATTTTTACGTATGGATAATGTTTGTCGTCTTTTAGCAGCAAATTATAAGGCGGTTTATGCGTTCTTACCAAATTTGCTTCCAAAACAAGCGCTTCTGTTTCGTTGCGGCAAATAATAAATTCAATATTTTGTATTTTTGAAACAAGCGCGGGAATCTGAAAACGCCCGTCGCCGCCGTCGTTAAAATACGACGAAACCCTTTTTTTGAGGTTTATCGCTTTGCCCACGTATAAAATTTCGTTATTTTTGTCTTTCATAATATATACGCCGGGATTTTCGGGAATATTTACGGGAGTTTCAGTTAAAAAATTCATAAATTTATCTGCTCGAATTAAAATGATTATACCCGCAAATCGCGCAGGCGAGAGCATCGAAAGCGTCGTCTTTAATTTTTTCGTCGGAAAGTCCCAAAATCGCTTTTACCATATATTCGACTTGCGATTTTTCGGCGAGTCCGTTTCCCGTAACGGCTTTTTTTATTTCGGTAGGGGAGTGCTCGCAATATTTCGTTTTACTTTGTCCGACGGCAAGCATTATTGCGCCTCTCGCGTGTCCCAAAACAAACGAAGAATGCGCGTTTTTGCCGAAAAAAGGCGTTTCCACACTTATCAAATCGGGCTTATGTTTTTCTATAATTTGGGTTACGTTTTCGTAAATTCCGCATAAACGAACGGGCAATTCTTCTTTCGCGTCCAATTTTACCACGCCGTATTCGACGGGACTTAATTTGGACGATATTATGTTTATTATTCCATATCCCAAAGCGCGAGAGCCGGGGTCTATTCCTAAAATTTTCATAATTAAAAGTAACCTTTTTTAAGTTTTTTCGTATTTTTCACTATTGAATATAATATACGCCAAAAAACAAAACAGTAGCGTATATTTTTTGATACGCTACTGTTCGCCTTTCTTAAAGTTTTACTTACTGGCACTGAATCCGCAGAAAATCCGGCGTTTTTTCAAATCCGTGTATAGACGGCGTATGCTGTTTTTCTCCGCTTTCCTGTGCCTGCGCTTTATTATTTACTGCAAGTCCGTAGATATTGCCTGTTTTCGGTTTAGGAATTACGTTTGCTTCTACTTTTGCCTCCATAGAAACGGGCATAATTTTTTGCGTTATTGCGTCGTATCTGCCTGTTTCTTTTGACGAAGCGTTTGCTCTTGCGGGCGTCGCGCCTACGCGCCCCGTTTCCAAAGGTTCGTTTGGAATTTCAGGAATGTCGTTTTTCATAGCATTGTTGTTGTGGTTTTCAAACATAGCGATTTTTTCGCCTTTTTCAAAAATGCTCGGTCTGATAATATTGCTTTCGATGCCTTTTCTTTCGTCTTCCAAAGAATTTAAGCCAGCGACGATAAAGAAAACCTTAATTCTTCCGTTCATTTTTTCGTTGAAATCCGCGCCCCAAACGATATTTGCGTTTTCTTCGTCCGTTTTCTTGTTTATTAAATCCTGCGCTTTTTCCAAAACTTCAAGCGGAATGTCGTTTCCGACGAGATACAGCGCAATCATTCCTTTTGCGTTTTGCATATTTACGCCGTCTATAAGCGGGCAGGAAATTGCTCTTTCTACCGCTTCCATCATCGCGTTTTCGCCGAAATCCCACGGCGAATTGTCGCTGGGCGCTTTATAAGCGGATTCTCCGACGCCGATAAACATATCGCCTTTGCATTCTTCAAGCGTCTTTTTAAGGTCTTGAAAGTCGAGTTTTATCGTCGAAGTATCTCTTGTTACGTTCACGAATCCCGCTACCATATCGCTGACAAATTCGTCTATTTTTCCAAATCTTACGGACGCGGGAATATTTGCGTCGCCTATGCAATAAACTTTTTGGTTGTCTATAACTTCTATCGCGTCGACTTCTTTTCGCAGTTCGCTTATTCCGTTTATGGCTCTGTTCATAACGACTTTTCCTTCAAATCTGAACGGTTTTGTAACCATAGCAATAACTATTGCGCCTTCTTCTTTCGCAATTCTAGCGACAATCGGAGAACAGCCCGTTCCCGAACCGCCGCCTTCGCCAGCGATAAGAAATACCAAACTCGAACCTCGTAAAATGTTGCGAAGTTTTTCTTCGGATTCACGCGCAGCCGCTTCGGCTATTTCGGGGTGCATTCCAGCGCCGAATCCTTTGCAGGTTTTTTCTCCCAAAAGCATTACTTTGCAATTTGGAAGCCGTTTTGCGTTCAAAGCCATATAGTCGGTGTCGGTCATAACGTATTCGACGTCGGCGCAAGCGTTTTTCGTAACGATATGTTTAAGGATGTTTCCTCCGGCGTTTCCGCAAGAAACTACAAGCGTGCGAATTTTCGGAACTATAAACTCTTCCGAAACGAAATCAGGGTCGTTTTCAAAATCTACGCTTTTAAGATTTTGCACGGGTCCCGAGACCTTACCTTTTACTTCAAAACTGTTATCGAGCATCCGCTCAATATCCATTTTAGAAAAATCAACTGGCATAAGTTACCTCCACATTTTTATGAAATTTGTATATTTTTAAGTGTTTCCCAAAAATCCTTAATTAAATTTCCGGCGGGATTTTTGCTTTTAGTTCTTGAACCGCCGGCTCTTTTTTTCCTTTTTGTTCCCGTCGAAAACTCGTAATTTCGCATTCCGTAAATACAAAGCCCCAAAAGAGTGCTGAAACTCGGGTCTGTGTTCATATTCGGAAATTCGCTGATTTTTACGATATTCGGCTTTCCTATTTTTACGGGCAGTTGAAGAACTTCCATCGCAACCGACGAAATTTCTTTCAAGTTTGCCGTTCCGCCTGTAATTACTATGCCGTTTTGCGAAATAATTCCCTTGTAAGTCGTGTCTTCAATATTGCTGTCCAATACGTTATTTACGTTTTCAAACAAAAATTTCGCCACAGGATAAACCCACGCCGCAAGCGTTTCCAATTTAAGCGTTCCGCTTCCGCCCGTTATGGATGGAACTTCTATTGTTTCCTTGCTTCCCGCTTTTGTCGGGGTCGCGTATGCGTATTCTTTCTTAATTTTTTCCGCGTCGCCTACGCCGATATTTAAAAACGTCTTAATATCTTTTGTGATAATTCCGCCCGCTTTTGCGCTGCACCACGTCAAAACGGGATATTTATTGTAAAAAACCGACAAGTCGCTGCATCCTTCGCCAATATCTACCAAAGCGACGCCCGCTTCTTTTTCTTCTTCCGACAAAACCGACAAAGACGAAGCCAAACTCGCCGCGACGGGAATAAGTTTTATATCGTCGTCGATTCCGTCGTTGTCTATTGCAAACGCTTTTGTTATAACGTTTTCCAAGTCGGCGATGTGGCTTTGAGCGTCGGTAACAAGGTGTCCTGCGGCTTTAATTTCCTGTCCGTAAAGTCCGACCGGATTTTCTATCGCTTCGCGTTCGTCTATTTGAAAACATTGCGTTATCATAGCGATTTTTTTTATTCCCGTCGGCAAAATCGACGCTTCAAGCGAATTTTTTAGCCATCGAATATCCTCGTCCGAAACCTTGCCGATTTTTGTCGTATAATCGACGTCGTGAATGTGGCGCATTTCGGTATCGGTATTTTTTCCGCTCACTTTGTCGCCCGAAATCGAATAATAAATCGGCATTCTGGACGGGTCAATATCTTCGCCTAAATTTTGCTGAACTTCGTTTATCGCCGAATAAATGCATTTTTCCAATTTTTCTACGTTTATCACATAGCCGTTCACAAAGCCCTCCGACGCGCAAATTCCATACGCGGGTATGCGAAGTTCCGTATCTTCGTCCTGCTGCGCAACCGCGACTTTGACCCACTGCGAGCCAATATCTATAGCCATAATTGTTTTATCCGCGCTTATCATATTGTCTCCTCCTATTTCGCATAAACAACGTTTTCGTATGCGTCCAAATAATACATCGGCGCTTTTTTATTTTGACGCAAAATATCCTCAAATTTCACAAAATCCACAGCCGTATATTTAAGCGTTCCGTTAAGTCGAATCGGCACGGAAATATTGCTCGCGGTAAATTCTACAATGCCGTAATCCTTAAAAAAGACGCTTTTTATGTTATTCGAATTTGAATCTCTGTTTATACTCGAATACGTTTTTTCGAGTCGTTCAAGGTCTGCGGGAGCGATTTTTTTCCCAAATTCGTCTTCAATCGTTTCGAGTCCTATAACAAAACAAACGTTATCTTTTCCGCCGATTTTTTCGTTAGACCACAAATATCCGTGTTCGTCAGCCCAATAAAGTTCGTTGTCGACGTTTAAAAGATATTTCGCCGTTCTTTGCGTAATTTTTATTTCGAGCGACTGCGAAAGCAATTTTTTCTTGACTTTCGCTTTTTCAATTCCTTCTATATTTTCTATATTTTTTTCGATATTTTTCACGGAAGTATTAAAAAAACTTGAATTTTCGTCGAGTTCAAGACGATTTTCAATTTGCGACAAATCCAAATTTTGCGCTCCGTCAATTTCGTAAGTATCAATGGCGATAAACGGCGCTACTTTTTGATAAACTAACGGCAGAACTTCCGAATACAAAAAGGCGATTCCCGCTATAATTGCCGCGACAATTATAGTGAAACTGAAAAATTTTGCCATTTTTTTACGATTTTCTTCTATTTTTCTTTTTGCGTTTGGTCCCAATCTTTTAGTTGTAGGCATTCTCTAACTCCTTAATTAAATTTTCAATTTCATAATTTATGTCGCCTGCTCCAACGACGGCGACAATATCTCCGTTTTTCGCAATTTTTGCGCATTCTTTCGCCACGCAATTTTTTTCCGCGATTTTTGACGTCGCGTTTTTGAAAAATTTTGCAATACTTTTTTCGGAAACTCCGTCGAGCGGTTTTTCTCTTGCGGGATATATTTCGGTTAAAAGCACGACGTCGCTTCCCGCTTCGAGCGTTTTTGCAAAATTTTCGGCAAAATCTCGCGTTCTCGTAAAAGTGTGCGGCTGAAAAACCGTGATAATTCGTCCGTTTTTAATCTTTTGCAAAGCCGAAAGCGTCGCCGAAATTTTTGTGGGATGATGCGCGTAATCGCTTATCACGGTTATCCCATTCACTTCGGCAATTTTTTCTATTCTTCGCTTAATTCCGTCGAAATTTTTCGCTCCCGCCGCCGCCGTTTCAAAGTCGATTCCCAATTCCATTCCCGCGCAAATCGCCGCGAGCGCGTTCAAAACATTGTGATTGCCGATTAACTTTAATTCGACGGTTCCTAAAACGTCTCCATTTTTGTAAACATCAAAAAAAGTTCTTGAATTTTCGTATCGTATATTATCCGCCCGATAATCCGCGTCCGACGACAAGCCAAACGTAACTTTTTTGCAATTTATTCGCGCTAAAATAGCACGAACGCTCTGCGAATCGACGCAGAGGACAGCCACGCCGTTAGCGTCCACGCCGTCAAAGAACTGTAAAAATCCATTTTTTACTCCCTCTAAATTTTTATAAATATCCAAATGTTCCGCTTCTATCGATGTGCAAATAGCCAAATCTATCTTTTTCATTTCTAAAAAACTTCTGTCGTATTCGTCCGCTTCGGCAAGAAAATAATCGTCGCCGCCGATTTGCGCTCCGCTGTCTTTTCCCGTAAATACTCCGCCTACAATCACCGACGGAGAAAGTTTCGCCGCGTTCAAAACGCTCGCAAAAAATCCCGTAGTAGTAGATTTTCCGGCGGAACCGCAAACCGCAAGCGTTCTTTTTGCTTCCCTCATCATCATACCGAGCATTTTTGCTCTTTTTATCACGGTTTTTCCTGCGTTTTTCGCAAATTCAAGTTCCGGATTTCCATCTTTTATAGCCGACGAATAAACCACCAAGTCGCTTTCTTGCAAATGTCCGTTTATATTATGTCCGATTTGAACAAAAATTTTGCTTTTTATAAGTTTTTCGGTAATTTCGCTTGCGGAAATATCGCTTCCCGCCACGTCAAAGCCGCGTGATTTTAGCCAAAGCGCCATAGATGAGCAACCCGAACCGCCTATTCCCAAAAAGTAAATTTTCTTTGCGTTTATCATAATTTTATTTTTATCTCCCCAGTATTATTTTCTTTACGTCTTTAATTTGTTTTTCAACGCTTTCGGTATTATCTACGACTGTTTCGGGATTTTGCACCACGATACATTTGTCCAAAGCGCTAAAAATTACTTCTTCCGGATTTCCTAAAAGATTCATTTGACTCGCCGAAAACGAACCGCGCGCCTGCGAATCTTCTCTCGGGTCGTATTCGCGCGCGTTAAGAGTTATCAAAACGTCCATATCGAGTTCTTTGCAGGACTCGTCAAACGTTTTTTTATCGGTTATTATTAAAGTTCTGGTCATTTTGTCGGAGAAAATTACGAACTTTCCCTGTCCTTGAAACGCGGGACGTAAATCGGCGGGCATCACAAACCGATTTTTCGTCAAAGTAACGTCGTAAGACAAATATCCGAGGTTTTCCATAAAATCCAAAAACTCCTTTTAAACAATACGCCAAATTCCTATATATATAAAATACTATAATTCACACAAAAAAACATAAAAAAACACAAAAAAACAAAAAAAAACTAAAAAAAGTTTTTTGACGAAATTTCACAACCTAACAAATTCACTGAAAACAGCAAAATTAAATTGTTGTTTTTCAGATAGTTACATTGCTTTTATTCGCGTATATATTTAAGAAAAAGAAAAAATGAATTTGGCGGGCATTTTCGCAAAAATAAAAAAAAGTTGCCCGCAAATTTCTTGCGGACAACTTTTTTCATTCAACTTTTATTAAAAAATGTTACTCGAAAGGTACCAAAGTTACTCGACGATTCAATTCTCTGCCCGAATCCGTGTCGTTGTCGGCAATCGGCATATCGGGTCCGTAACCTACCGCGCGAAGTTGAGTATGCGGAATACCGTTTTGTATGAAATATTTCATAACGGTGTTCGCTCTGTCTTTCGACAAACGCATATTAGATTCGCGTTTTCCGACGGAATCGGTATGTCCTTGAACTTCAAGTTTAATTTCGGGCCACTGGCGAAGCGACTTTATTACGTCGTCGAGCGGTCCGTATGAAGCGGCGGTAAGAATTGCCTTTCCGCTTTGGAAATTAACTCCGCGCAAAACCAAACCGTCTCTGGGAATTTCAAATGCGACGGGCGCGACTTCAACAACTTCAATAATCGGGTCTTGCTTAAACGAAACCGTTATAACTTGCGCAGACCTTACGCTCGGGAAAGTATATTGCGCGACCGCTCCCTGATTTATTCCGTTTACAGTTACCTGTTCAATAGAAAATCCTTGCGCGGGGGTAAACGTATATGTCGCAAGCGAACCTTCATTTACGACGTTTACGCCGACGGGAGATATAGTTCCCTGTCCTGCCGCGACTGAAGCCGTTATAGTGTACGTTACGGGGGCTTTTGTTACTTCAACTTTAACCGTATCAACTTTGTCGACAAAAACCGTATCTACAAGACGAACCGTATCGCAATCGGGAGCCAAAATAGGCGCGTCGGGAACAACCGTCGTGCTTTGAACCGTAAGCCCGTTCCAACCGATAGAAGCGACCAAAGATACTTTAGGTTCTACGGCGGTTTCTATAAGAACGTAACTTAATGCATTCTTAAAATTATCATTTTCATCTCTCTCCGAACTCTTTGAAGTATTTTGGTTTCCAAAGTAAAATCCGTCTTGGTGCGCAAGAGAAATATCTACGCCGACAGAAGCGGTAATTCCAATAGGAGTAAGCACTGCAACCCCGGGAGAAAGACGTATAGGGTCGTCAAGCATACTGCGTTTTGTTTTGTGCGACGCATTTTTCGGAAAAAACTCAATATGGTCTGCATACTCCCTATAGTTGGCATCATTTTGAGGAGCCCATAATCTAAACGTTTCATCTTGTTGTATACTTCCAAAACGCGGCGCGGCGGAGAAGTCAAGAAAAACGCTTATCCAATCGGCTGGGCGAACTTCAAGTCCGCTGTTCAAATAAAAAATGTGGTCGTTTCTATATTGAAGAGTCCAGCGAAGTCCGTAATTTACGTGAAAAAGAACGGGAAAGAAATCGGACATTTCTCTAAAATCCCAAGTCCAAAGCATTTTCATATCAATTTCGGGCTGCCCCGAACCAAAAAACTCATTTACTCCCAACAATGATTTCAAGTTAGCGCTGTTTGACGCGTCTTCGGTGTTGATATAATATATGTCCGCTCTTTTGTCCTGATAATAAGTTTGTCTCGGGAAATGTCCCCAATCTTTAGCGCTTGTCGGAATAGAAATTGCTCCGTAATAAGACATTTGGAAGAATTTTCTGTGCGGATAAGGCGGATACAAAAATTTCGCCGATATTTCGAGGTCGCCTGGACCACCTTGCGTATAATAATTATCGGAGTCGCCTAAAGTGGAGTCGGGGTAAGTATGATCGTACCTTTTCATCGCGTCATTATACTTGCCGCCATATACTTTTTCGCCCATATTATCTACATAAATCGGAAGCATAAGTCCCAAGTCCAAAAAGCGAGTAAGCCCGTAAACTGCGCTTAGATTAATAGTCGCTCTCGTATAATTGCCGCCGTCAAATTGCGTAGGAATATATTTATAAAGGCGCGTCGAACCGACAGTTCCTTCTTCCCAAAAATAATAATTCTTAACAAAATCCTTGCTCATTCCCTGAGTAGAATAAACGTTTAACGACAATCTGCTGTAACCCAAAGTTTGCGCAGACAGAGTGTTCCACAAGCCCGTATGCCCGAATCTGCCGATATTTTTTGTTTCGTCGGGGTCGGGTCCCGCAAAAGCGGTTGATGCCAAAACCATTGCGGATAAAACCGCAGCCAAAAATCTTTTCATTTAAAAGCGCTCCTTTTAAAATGTTTTTTAATCCCAAAACCGTACATAAAATAATATAGTGCAACAAGCAAAAATTAAATTTTTTTGTTTTTTTGTGAAATTTGTGAAAAAAGTTTAATTTCTTTTATAATTTTATTCCTTTCGCGGCGCGGCGAGAAGCAATATATTCTTCAAATTCAATATGGCATTTATTTAAATATTCAGAGATTTCACCTCTTTTCATCGTAGCAAATTTAGCGTCTAATTCGTCTTTAATTGCCCGCACGCCTTTTATGCAATCCCAACTAAAATCATCATCGTTATTCGTCATCGTAAACCCCCGTGTCCAAATATAAAGACGTTTTTTTATTTACCATATTTTTTCCCTTTCGTTTGCAACTAAAATATTATTTGCCAAATGCAATTTTGAATATTTTATTTTTATTCATAAACAATTTCATAAGGATACCCTTGTTCTGCAAGAAAAATCTGTCTTTTCATCGCAAATTCCAATTCCGCGCTGTCGCGGGTTACCACCGAATAAAATATTGCCTGCGAGCCGTTTCGCTTCGGGCGCAATATTCTTCCGAGCCGCTGCGCTTCTTCTTGCCTGCTTCCAAACATTCCCGAAACCTGTATCGCGACGTTGGCGTCGGGCAAATCGACAGCCATATTTCCAACTCTCGACAAAACCAAAACGTTCAAATCGCCGTTGCGAAATCTTTCGTAAAGCGCGTCTCTTTCCACATTTTTCGTATTTCCTTTTATTACGGGCGCGCCAAATTTTTCGCCGTAAAGGTCAATTTGTTCAATATATTGTCCTAAAATCAAAATTTTTTCGCCTTTGTGTTTTTTTAGCAAATCCGCAACGACGGGTATTTTGTTTTTGTTTTCGTATGCGATTCTCACCTGTTCGCGCTTTTGCAAAGACAAATAATTCAATTTTGACGTTTCGTCCAATTCTACGCGAATTTCTACGCATTTCGCCGCGGCAATCCAGCCCTCTTTTTCTAAATTTTTCCAAGGAACGTCGAATTTTTTGGAACCTATTAACGCAAATACGTCGGTTTGCAAATTGTCTTCGCGAATAAGCGTGGCGGTTAGTCCGAGTCGTCTTCGCGCCTGAATTTCCGCCGTGAATTTGAACACGGGAGCGGGAAGCAGATGAACTTCGTCGTAAATTATCAGCCCCCAATCCTGCGAATTAAATATTGAAAAATGCAAAAAATCGTCTTCTTTGTCTTTGCGATAAGTTAAAATTTGATACGTCGCTATCGTTACGGGCTTTATTTCTTTTTGTTCGCCCGAATATTCGCCGATTTCGTGCGATTGAAGATTTGTGCGGTTCAAAATTTCGCGTTTCCACTGATGAGCCGCAGTAATATTCGTTACCAAAATAAGCGTTTTTTTGCGAATTGTCGCCATCGTTTTTATGCCGACTATGGTTTTTCCCGCCCCGCAAGGAAGCACGACGACTCCGCTTCCGCCGCGCAAATTATCGTTGCCGATAAAAGAATCCACCGCAGATTTTTGGTAATTTCGCAAAATAAAAGGCAATTTGTCGCGCCCGATTTCCAACATTTTTATATCGTAATCTTCGCCGTCGGTAAATCCCGCAATGTCGTTAATCGGATAATTCAGGTCGATAAATTTTTGTTTGAGAACTCCGCGAAATTTTTCTTTTACAAAATATTCTTCGTTTTCTTGCTCAATAAAATCGCAGACAAGCGGATTTTTTGCAAGTTGAGACAATAAAAATTTATCTTCCGTCTGCAATTTTAGGCGATTTTCGGCTTTTACAAGTTCTATTTTTCCAAATCGTCCGCTTATTTCCTTAATATCGGCTATAATGTTGGACGGAATTGGATATTTCGTGTAATTTTCGAGCGAAGAAATTATTGTTTCTGCCGAAAGTCCTATCGTTTTCGCGTTCCAAAGAGACAGCGGCGTAATCGAATACGTGTGTATATGTTCGGGACATTTTTCCAAATGCGCGAAACCCGACAAAAGTTCGCGGGCTTCGTGAAATTTCGGATTGTCCGCTTCGAGCAAAATAGTGCCGTCGCTCTGAATTATCAGTGGATTTTTAACGTCAAAACTCATAATTTCTTTCAATAAATCGGCATATCTTTGTCAACTTCTCTTGCCCACGCGTTCAATCCGTCTTTAAGATTGAACAATTTTCCCGTAAAACCCGCTTCTTGAAGCGCCCTGATTCCCAAGACGCTTCTCTGTCCGATTTTGCACAGAAAAACCGAGTCGATATTCGGATTTAATTCGTCCATACGACGCTGAATTTGTCCGAGCGGCATAATTATCGCGCCGGGAAATTTCACGATGGCTCTTTCGTGCGGTTCGCGTATATCTATGAGTTGTATTTCTTCTTTATTGTCCAAACGCGCTTTCAGTTCGGTCGCGGTTATCGTTTCGACGGGTTTTTCGTCTTTATTTTTTTTCAAGCCGCAGAACTGTTCGTAATCTATCAATTCCTTGATTGACGGCTCTTTTCCGCAAATCGGGCAATTCGGCTCTTTTGCGAGTTTCAATTCGCGAAATTTCATCCGCCACGCGTCGAAAATCAAAAGACGTCCGATAAGCGGACTTCCGCCGCCGACAATCAATTTTATTACTTCGTTCGCCTGTATCGTCCCGACTATGCCGGGCAATACGCCCATAACGCCGCCTTCCGCGCACGACGGAACAAGTCCCGGAGGCGGAGGCGAAGGATACAGACAGCGATAACACGGACCTTTTTCGGCGTAAAAAATACTGGACTGCCCTTCAAATTGAAATATCGAGCCGTAAACGTTGGGTTTACCCAAAAGAACGCAGGCGTCGTTAATCAAATAACGGGTCTGGTAATTGTCGGTGCCGTCGGCTACTATGTCGTAGTCCGATATTATATCCATTGCGTTTGCGCTTGTAATCGCGGCGTTGTGCGTAACGATATTTATATACGGATTGATACTTTTCATACGGTCTTTCGCCGATGCGACTTTCGGTCTGCCGACGTCTTTCGTTCCGTGAATGATTTGTCTTTGAAGGTTCGATTCGTCGACAAAATCGAAATCCACGATGCCTATCGTTCCCACGCCCGCCGCCGATAAATACAATGCGAGCGGCGCGCCGAGTCCGCCCGTGCCGACGAT
>JGI24698J34947_10000453_pt1 | contig 19048 bp, 12 predicted proteins | sample TergutMp193P3_FD_34947 | JGI IMG/M metagenome (IMG submission 34947) | reverse complement strand
GCCTCAAGTACCCCCGAAGAAATTATCGCCGAAGTGAAAAAAGCGAAGCTCTTGGGGCGCGGAGGCGCGGCGTATCCTGCCGGAAGCAAGTGGGAACATTTGCTCCATATTGAAGAAACTCCCAAGTACATAGTCTGCAATGCCGACGAGGGCGAGCCCGGCACTTTCAAAGATCGACTCATCATGGATAAATTGCCTCTTAAATTGCTGGAAGGCATTATCATTGCCGGGTTGGTTTTCCGCGCAAAAGCCGGTTACATTTACGTTCGCGGCGAATACCGCAAACTGCAAAAACGGCTCCTTTCTGCGATTGAGAATGTCCGCGCCGCAGGTTACCTCGGTAAAAATATCGCGGGCTCCGGTCTGGACTATGATATTCACGTTATTTCGGGCGCGGGCGCGTATGTCTGCGGCGAAAACTCCGCGCTTCTCAATTCCACCGAGGGCAAGGTTGGCCGTCCGCGCATCAAGCCGCCGCACTTGGCGGAAGTGGGGCTTTTCCTTCAGCCGACTCTGGTAAACAACGTGGAGTCCTTTGCCAACATTCCGCTCATCGTGAACATGGGCGGCGACGCTTATTTGCAAGCCGGACACCCCGACTCAGGCGGAAGCAAACTTATCTGCCTTTCGGGGCATTGCCGTAACAGGGGCGTTTTTGAAATACCGCTGGGTAAGGTAACACTGCGCGAGGCAATCTACGACCCGGAACTTGGAGGTGGTATCGCAGGAGACAAAAAACTCAAGTTTTTTCACCTCGGCGGACAGAGCGGGTCAATCGGAAGCGTCGAGCAACTCGACACCGTTTACAGTTACACAGATTTAAGGAAAGCCGGGCTGTCTGTCGGCTCCGGCGCAATCGTGGTGATGGACGAGAGCGTCTCCATTATCGAATATTTGAAGGGCGTGACGGAGTTCTTTATTCACGAATCATGCGGCAAGTGCGTACCATGCAGAGAGGGCAACCGTCAGTTGCTGAAAATACTGAATAAACTAGCCGTTCGCGATGGGGCGACAACGGACGACCTTGAAACGCTTCGCCGTCTTATCCGCACAATGACAGATGCCTCTTTCTGCGGACTGGGACAAACTGCCGCCGCGGCCTTGAACAGCGCATGGAAACACTTCAAGACGGAATTTGAAGCAAACTGACTTGTGAGGGAACCCGGTTGGTTCCCTCACAAGTCTTGCCTTTTTTCGGGCTAAAGCCCTGCAAAAATGCTATTTTTAAAGAAGTTGTTCAGAAACTGAAGTTTCCGAACAACTATAATGAGGGAGACAAAATGAGCCACCATCAACCAGACCCGAATAAAAGCGTTAATTTGATAATTGACGGAAAACCCGTAACAGTCCCCGAAGGAACGAGAATCCTCGAAGCCGCGAAAAAAGTGAACGTCAACATTCCCACCCTCTGCGAACATCCCGAACTGTGCAAACGCGCTCTTTGCAGAATCTGTGTAGTGGAGGCCGACGGCAGAGGCAAGCTGATCGCCGCCTGCGCCAACGACGTGTGGGAAGGCGTGAGTATCGTTACCGTAAATCAGCGTCTCCTCAACATTCGCAAAACAATAATTGAACTGATCCTCGCGAACCATCCGCAGGACTGCCTCTCCTGTATAAGGAACAAAAAGTGCGAACTTCAATCGCTGGCTTTGAGTTTCGGCGTTGGCGCAAACGCAGGCACTTCACTTTTTGAAAATGACGCAGAGGAGCGTCCGCCGTTGATTGAAAGTGAAACCCTTGTCCGTAATATGGACAAATGCGTTAAGTGCGGACGCTGTGTAGAAGTTTGTCAGGAAGTACAGACGATTAGGGCGATTAACACTTCTCACCGTAGTCATGAATACGAAATTTCCACGCCGTACAAACAGGCTCTCAAGGACGGGACTTGCGTTTTCTGCGGGGGCTGTTCGGCGGTGTGCCCCGTAGGCGCGATTTACGAACACGACCAAACCGCCGAAGTATGGACGGCTCTTAACGACAGCGGACGAAAAACAGTAGCGCAGGTTTCACCATCTTTCACCGCCGTCTTAAATGACGAACTTTCACTTGCCGAGGGTACAGTCACAACAGGAAAATTAATCACCGCCATAAAACTCCTCGGCTTCGATAAAGTGTATGACGCAGGCCTTTCAGCCAACGCCGCCAATTTTGAAATAGAAGGAGAAATTCAACAGCGTATGAAAAACGGTTCGACGAAACTGCAAGGAAAAAATTTGCCGGTAATCAGCGGCTGTTCCGAGGGCATTGGCAATTTTATCAAAAATTCCTATCCCGATTTGGCTGAAAATCTTGTTGTTGATAGAACCCCCCGGCGTATATTCGCTTCTTTGCTCAAGGCCGTAAACGGCAAAATTACTGCGGTTTCTTTTGTACCATGTATCGCTCAAAAGTACGTGGCGGGCGTTAAAGCCGAAAATGACTTCGCCCTTACCGCCGGGGAATTGGCGCGTATGTTAAAACTGGCAGGAATTGTAATTGAGACTCTGCCGGAAGAGCCGTTTGAACCTCAACCGAGCCAAGCGAACCAAAGGTTCGCTGGCGAAGGTTCCCCTCTTGATGTTATTGGCATTGGCTCGACAAAACAGGATAACTCGGGTTTGCCGGTAAAAAAGGAAGTTGTCTATGGGTTTGAAAATGCCCGCAAGGTCATGGAGGCAATCCGTAAGGGCGAATGTGACGCACAGTGGGTGGAGATTTTTAGCTGTCCCGGCAGTTGCCATGTTGAAAGTTAAAGTTGATTTTTTTATGGAGAGTTTATGAAAGAAAGAAAAAAACTGCCGTGCTTACAGGCCGTTGCGTTTGGTATGCTCCTTTTTATTGCAGGCTGTCTGGGAACCGGGGGCGGGAGGTCTAGGACTGGCGATATGACCGCCCTTATTGCCAGGGCGGAACGCCTTGTTTCCAACGATTATTACACCATGCAGGTCTGGAACGGCCCTGAGTCGAATGTTGACCCCGGCAGGCCCTGGGTAACCGCCGACGAACTGGCTGTCTTTGAGCAGGCCGTTGCCGAAGCGAAACAGCGGCTTGGTGAAAGGGCAGGCAGTGAGGCTTATAATAAACTTGAAAGCGCCATACTGGTATTTGCGGACGCGGTTAAAGCGGACGGTTCTAATCCTTACTTCAGGGGCAATCCCGGGGCTGGACAGCAGTATTTGACAGCGGCTGTTTCAAACGGCGTATGGTCGGGAATAAGACCCGCCGATGCACGAGTGCCTGCGGATTATGACGGGAGTACCTGGGAAATGGTTGCCTATCCTTTTGCGGATGAAGGCCCGGACGAGCTTCTCAGGATTAATTACAACTATAAAGCCACGGCTACCTTCGGCGGAGTCGCTCTTCAAACCGGATTGACTCCGGCGTTAACACTGACGAACGGCGACCGCATTGAGTTTGACGTGTATTATCCAAGGAGCGCCCAGGGCATATTCATGAGGTGGAGGGTTGGGTTTGGCGGTGCTACCACTGACGGCTACATGAGGGACGATGCTTATAACTACAGGAATTTGAATCCCGAATGGATTGGCACAATTCCCGGAAGTGACGATGTGTGGCTCAGGTACAGCCATATCATTTCCGTACCGTCTACCGGCAATGCGGTAAACTTCAACCTTGAACTTCACGGTGAGACAAGCCGTCCTGCCGAAACCGGCGTTGTTATGGTCGGCAATGTAAGGATAACAAAGCTCGATCAATCTCAGGAACCTCTCCCTATGGCAGTTTACACGGAAAGCAACCTTGATGTGACTCCCATCAGAGGAAAATACAACACGGTGAACGGCTTGTTCATGGTCGGCGCGATTGGAACGGGGCCTGTCGCCTCAGTCAGTACCAGAGGCCGTCATTACGAAATCTTTGTAAACGGCAACAATCTCAAGCCTCAGCCTACTCATAACACAGCTCCCAATTGGCTGAGAAATGTGAACGGGGAATCAATAGGCGGTAATGTAAACGGCATTGCGGAATACACTTTGCCGACTGCCGAGTATCAGGGGATTCGAGATTCGGGACAACAGGGAGAGTACAAAAGCCACGCCCATGTCCTTGCGTGGTACAACCAGTCCCCCCGGTGGATGACGCAGATGGTTCCGGCGACACTTCAGCAGGGGTATAACGGTACGGCGGGTTTCTACGGTCTGGGCAACGATGTCCCCGCCCAGACACACAGGGTTTCCAAAGAGACGGCCCGCAGGGTTCAGTATAACCACATCATGTACGTTATGCGCCATTTCCTGACAACAGGAGAAAAATATGGCTCCAGCGTCTCTCGCGGGGTTATTCCCTTCCATTCCTGGGACGTTCTTAACGAGGAGATACACGAGAGCCGGTTCAGCGAGATTATCCCGAATAACCCGAACGAGTGGCGTACAGCGTTAAAGCATACCAACTGGCTTGCGGCAATGATGGACGACGAGTATGATGATATTTATTCGCATTACATTTATCTGCTCTTTAAATACGCGCATATTGCGGCCCCCAATGCCCGGATGATTCAAAACATCAAGGCGAATCTGAATAACCGCGATGTTATTCCCGAATACATGGTAGTTGACGGCCATCTGGAGGGACTTGATTCCCTGACCTTCGCCGCGCCTCCCAAGCTGGTCTACAATGATTACGGCATTGCGACCTATTCAAAGGCAAGAACCGCCTACAACATGATACGGGATCTTAATACCGCGTGGAAGAGCGACCCGCTTTACGACGGCAGGAACCTTATAGAAGACATGGGTATCCAGGGGCACGATTCGCTTGGCCCGACACTGGCAAGCGACAACCAGATCGCGATTGCCATGTACGCCAGCCTGATAGATCAGGGCTTGCTTGACGGCATATCGTACTCCGAGCTTGACTTGAGGATGCCCGCATCCGCACCCGGCGGCGGAGCCCTTGCTCCCGCGCCGTTGAATGTGAAACAGGCGGACGCGCTCGGCTATCAATATGCCCTGCTCTACAAGCTGTTCACCAAGTGGGCTCCGTATATGGACCACATCATAAGTTGGGGGCTTACAGGCTCAGGCTGGCAAGGCAGTTACGTGCTATTTGACGACTCAGACCCCGCACGGGCCAACTCCGGCTACTACGGCGTTATGAACCCGGATATGTTTATCCTTGGGCATCCGTACCTCGATTCCTGGTTCGCGGGTGAATACGAAAAACTCCAGCCCGGCTACAGACCGTCATTTTAGCGTTGAACCTGAGAGGGATCGTTAAGGCTTGAGCTATTCAAGTTTTGACGATCTCAACAGGTAATTTACCTGGGCAAATTCTTCACCTTTTTACAATGATTGCACCCCAGTACATGAACATGATTGCGGTTGCTCGGTCTTTCAAACATACGCGCAATCAGGAAGTCGTTAATATCAAGGGGAACCCCGCAGATGGGGCATTTCCTCGGCAGATTATTTTCCAGACAGCTAAAACAGCCGCGAATGTACATCAGGCGGTCTTTGCTTCCGGCGAGGGACGGGAAGGCTATTGTTTTTACCTGTTCTCCCTTTTCCAGCTTGACAGAACAGATCGGGCAAATTTGCGGTTCGCCGGGGCTTCCCTTATTGTATTCCTTTCCCTGAGCTCTCCATTCCCGAAAGGCGGGTGACAATGAGCCCCAAAATAGAGAGTACCCGAACCATAGTAAAATGATGCCGGAGATAACTATAGCCAGTATTTGTAAATATGATCCCATATTCCTATTTTTAGGTTATATTGAAAAAATGGCAACCCTTTTTATTATCGGCACGCCAATCGGAAATTTGGGCGATATTGGTTTTCGAGCGGTAGAAATATTGAAAAGCGCCGATCTCGTGGCGTGCGAGGATACCCGCCGGACCCTTAAACTTCTCAGTCATTTGGGGATAAGGGTGAAAATGCTTTCCTGCCGTTCCCAAAACGAGGAATTTGCGGCGGAAAAGGTACTCCAGGCCCTTAAACAGGGGCAAACGGTAGCTTATGCCAGCGACGCGGGCACTCCGGCACTTAGCGATCCCGGCGCGGTTTTGGCAAGAATGGCGGCTCAGGCGGGGCACGACGTAATTCCCATTCCGGGGCCGTCTGCTTTTGCGGCTCTTTTAAGCGTTGCCGGCGGCAGGGATAAAACCGTCATTTTTGAGGGTTTTTTGTCGCCGAAACCGGGCCGTAGAAAGAGCCGTCTGCGGGAACTTATGGCTATGGATGCCGCCTGCGTTCTTTACGAATCTCCGTTTAGGGTACTAAAGCTGTTGGGGGACATTGCCGAAATTGACAACATGCGTTATATTTGTATTGGGCGCGAAATGACCAAGGTGCATGAGGAGTACCTTCGCGGTACAGCGGCGGAAATTCATGCAAAATTGGGCGAAAAAAAGGAGCAAATCGGTGAATTTTCTTTGTATATATCTGGTAATAAATCGATTTAGCTGGTAAACTTATAGTAGAAAGATGCCGATAATAGGGTATAGGTAGGGTACGAATATGACAATAAACAGGATAAGTCATTTAGATCCCGTTCCTCCCGGAAAGAAGCCGGGACGGACCGATCAAGTTGGGGGGAGTGACAGGACTGATACAATCAACCTTTCCGCGGAAGCGATGGAGAAGGCTGAAAGGTATCAGGTTTTAGAACTTATAAAATCCGCCCCGGAACTGGATGAGGCCCGGATTCTCGAACTCAGGCAGCAGATTGATGATCCTGCGTATTTAAACGATCAGATCGTCAACGCGACAGCGGATAAGTTATTGAGCGCATGGTTTGCGTAGGGCTCTTGATAGAGCCGTAATTGGGCCTGACCACTTGACCCAAGTGGCCAGGCTTTTTTTTCGTTATAGAAGCTCTTGCAAAACTTCAGTTTTGTAAGGACTACATTGGAAAAGAGATGGATATTTCGTTTAAATTTGATCCTGAAATACTCATCGGAGCGGATACTTTAAGTATGGCAGGAACGATCTGCAGCCGGTACGGAGAACGTATGATGGTTACTGCGGATCAAGGTATGGATGCGCGTACTATAAAACGGCTGAAGGATATTCTGGGAGATTCCGGCATTGAAGCTATTGTTTTTGACGGTATCTCTGAAGATTCTTCCGTAGATATGGCTCAAAATATCGTAGAACTTTGCTGTGCGGGCCACTGTAAAGCGATGATTGGGTTTGGCGGTCCCAAAACTCAAATTATTGCGCGTATGGCTGCCATTATGGCTCCCCTGAGAATTACCGCCTTTGAACTGCTGGACGGCAGAACATGTTTAAATAAGTTCCTCCCCTTAATTTCCATTCCCACAACCGGCATTGATACTTTTGCGTTTACTCAGTATTTTATTGCAGCCGATCCCAGGGATCGGCTTGTGAAATCTGTCGAGTCTCCTGATAATCTTTACGCCGCCATGATTGTTGACAGCAATCTTTTTCAGTCTTTTTCAGGCGCTTCCGCGTCGATTTCAGTTCTTGGCGGTTTTTGCAGTGCGGTAGAAGCGTATTGTTCAACAAAGGCAAATTTTCTCTCCGATGCTTTGCTGGAGCGGGCGTTGTACTTTTTTGGAAAAATGTTGAAAGGCGGTCCAGGCGGAATAAACGCGGAAACATACGCACAAGCCGGTTTCCTTACTTCCCTTGGAGCTTCGGTTAGTTCTCCGGGCATTGGTTCCGCGCTGTCGTTCGCCGTCAATGCCCGTTATCCGGCGCTAAAGCAAATATGCGGCGCGGTAATTTTCACCGCTATCGCGGAACGGCTTGTCAGCGCCCGCCCCGAGAAAATGTCCCGTGTTGCCTCATATCTTGGTACCGGGAAATTTGCCTCCGTAGCCGAAACGGCGAACTCTGTCGCGGAAACTTTCAGCCGATGTATGGCATCTCTCAATGTGCAGCCCAATTTAAAAGAATTCAGTATTCCGCTGGACAGGCTTATGGCGGCAGCCGAGGCAGCCCGTAATTTGGAACTTGTTTCCCATTCGCCCTGGACTGTTTCACAAGAAGATGTTTTTGGCATTTTAAAAAGCATTTTATAAAAAGCTCAATACCCGTCAGACATGGAACGGTTCACATCGCGCTGGTACAGTTCCTGATACACAAAACTGCGGGTTTTCAGCTTTTCTTTTACTTCCCTGCTAAAGGGCATATACCGCCAGAAGGTTCCGCGCACATCCTTTTCCAGTTTTTGTATGCCTTCCGCTTCTTTGGTCATCCACAGAATGTAGTCCTGGATAAAAAATTCCTTAATGTCGCCCTTTAATTTTTGCGCCTGGAACCACTGGTAGTAATTTCCGGTAAGCCCCTCTTCCATCCAGTAAAACGATGCTTTTTCCTTGGCTACCTGCCAGCGGAGATCGGCTACTGCGTAAAGAACCGCAGTATATAGATTTCTGGGGTACATTGGGACAACGATCCTTCCCCGGCTTGTCGCTCGGTTGTAACGATCAAAAGGTTCCCAACAGAAACCGGTGTCGCCGTATGTGGGTAATAGTAAAACATACGGGACTATGCGGTTCAACTTGTTTTTGTAAACACGGCAGTAGACTTCGGCATCAATGCTTTCGATTTTGGCGAGCATTGTCAAAACATTTTCACGTATGCCTACATCGCTCGGCCCGCAGTGGAAATATTCGCTTGACAGTACCGGAAAGTGGTTTCCCTGCCGTCCGCAGGTCATTTTTGCCATTTGCCTGACAGTGTCAAATTCCGCGTCTATGGCTCCTATGTCCACTTCAACAGCGCCGCCCTCCGATGCAAGTTTATCGGATAATATATTTACATCGGCCTCTGCGTTGATATAGTCCTTTATGCAGACTTCCTTGTCGTGATCATTTTTTAATAGGTCTTTGAGCATATTTTGAATATCCGCGATTGCGAATCTTTGCCCTTCATTTAAACAATCGCTGACATCGCTGTACTCGCGCAGGGGAGTATGAACAAAAATTGTGTGAAGCTGTTTCTGTAAAAAGGCTTCAATTTCTTTTCGTTCCTTGTCCCTGGTTTTTAGCATCATCTTGGCTCCGTCAAGTTTGCCTGTCGCTTTTTCCAGCAACTGTTGAAACTTTGACTGGTTGTTGCTTTTGGATACTTTTACTTCGTCCGTTGTCGATGGCCGGATTACGCTTGTACCCACATTCTTGAGCCATTCGTCCAGATAGTAGACCGGCTGGTTAAGCTCGTTTTCCACGACAATCTTGCTGAAAAACTCTCTTGTTTCGGGATTAATAAAAGTGGGGTGCAATATGGCGAAACGAAGCAGGAATTTTTTCGGCGGAGGCATTTTCCCTGTGGATTTTCTCGCTACATTAAGAAGAAATTCCCAAAACGGCGATATAAATTGCTGGCGGAATACGCTGCGATCCTTTGGATCTTTTGTGGTAAGGTATTTTTGCAGGATACTATGCACCCTTTGGGCGATCTCGCCTTCGTTCGAGAGGGCAGTTTTGTAGTAATTGGGGTCATTAAAAAAGTCATGGGGTTTTTCTTCAAACCGTTTCGTTATTTGAGGAAAACCCGAAGCGGTTAGATCGACCTCCTGCTCGGCTTCTGGTTTTTTCCCGCTTTGATCACCGAAGATTTCGCTAAAATCGGGCGGCGGGCCGTTGTCCTTTTCCGCCGTTCCCAATAAAGCCGCAAGTTCTGGGTCTAATTCGCCCTGATAAGCATTTTCAGTCATACCTTAATGATAAAATTAATCAGACCGTATGTCAAATATATTTATCCACTATACAAAACGGCAGGTCTGTAGTTTAATGGATAGATAAAAGAATTTGGAGGATTCCATGAAAAAGATAGTGCTTTTGGCGCTCCTTTTCTGCGCTTTTCTGTTTTCCTGTAATAAAAATGAACAGCAGGCCTCGGCCCCGCAGTCCGAAAATTCCGGCGAAAACGGGCCGGCAGAACCGGCGGGGGGCTCAGGTCTGGTAAATCAGAGCTATGTTCTGCGTTTAGGCGGGGGGCTTTGGTCAATAAGAGAGGATACCGGGGCTGAATCAGATAGAGTTGTCTGGGCTGAATCAATGAACTTGGGAGAACGGGTGTTTACCGGGGAAATACGGCGGGCAACCTACACTGACGGGGAAGTTTACAATTTTATCAAGCTCAGGCGTGACAGCGGGAGAGAGGGTTATGCTTTTGCCACGCAGATTGGCGTAGGAGGGCGTCTTGCGGTAGTGATTGACGACAGGGGCAATCTGTTCAGTTCGCCCAGGGCGGTCGATGTAACCGGCACAGTTTTATCCCGCAGAACCGTGGTTGTGTACTATCCTGAAACCGAAAGCGGCGGCTTTGTTGAAATTGATGCTTTTGACCCGGTAACCCAGGGTTATGTCCGTGCGAACGCCAAATACATACGCCTCTCTTCCCTTTCCAGAAACGAACCCGACATTCAATCTTCTATCCTTCTGCAAACAGCCCTTCCCCTGAGAGAAAGTGTCAGCGCCGAAAAAATCCGCAGGGACGCCCTGCTTGAATCGGCGTTTCTGGATTATCCAGCCTCGGTATTTCACGCGGAAATAGAGGCGTTGTTATACCCCAACACTGTCGGCGTTATTCAAACCGAAACTGTCAGCCTTTTTATGGTCGTGAACGACAGCAATGTTAATGTCCGCGATCTTCCCGATGTGGTTGCCGGCAGGATAATCGGCACTTTAAACGACGGAGACGAAGTAAGAATCAGCGAACAAACATCCGCTTTGTCTGTAATTGACGGCAGGAGCGCGCGCTGGTATCGCATAGTCGCTCCGGTTCAAGGATGGGTATTCGGCTTTTATCTTTCTGACTGAGCTGTATATTTATCTGGGGTTAATTTGAAAGCGAACAGGGGAATCGTTTTTTCTGTAATACTGATTTCTCTTGCCTTTTCGGCGTGTTCCAAACTATTGGACGAAGGGAAAGATTACGTTACAATAGCATCAAGCGATGGCAAGGGAACGGTAATTACGGGATATATAGGGAATAAAACTGAAATACGAATTCCCGCCAAAATAAATAATCTGCCTGTTACAGAAATTGGCATGAATGCGTTTCGGCTGAAGGGTCTCGTAAGCGTAATTATTCCCAATACTGTAACTTTCATCGCAGCGAATGCGTTTTCCAGTAATGGAATTACCAGTATTACTATTCCCAATAGTGTAACTTACATCGCAGCGAATGCGTTTGGCTATAATGAAATTACCAGTATTACGATTCCCAACGGCGTTTCTATTGAAGATAATGCGTTTGACTATAATGAAATTACCAGTATTACTATAGGCGCAAATGTCAAAACCTCATTTAGTACGTTTGGCTCTGTTTCTCGACATGGAATACCTGGAGCACAAAACTTTTATTATATTTATTTGAAAAACATGATGAGGGCGGGAACTTACACATTCGACAATGAAAAATGGGTTTTTGAATCCGCCGGTGGTTTCACAGCAAAGACAGAAGAAGCTGACGCTGACTTTATCGAAACGATGCTGCAAAGATATGAAACCGACCTCCAGAGAAAATATTTACCTGTGATAACGTACAGGGATGTATTAAAGGTGAGTGCGTCATCCGAACTGACAATGTCTCAAATTTTTTATCGTGCCAATAATCTTATCGATCAATCATGGAATTCATGGGCGGAAGGAGCAGAAGACAGCGGGATAGGAGAGTTTTTCACCTTTGAATTTGACCGTGCTGGATTTTTCATTGTCGGATTTACATTGAAAAATGGACACGGGAATCCAAATTATTACAATCAGAATAACCGCGTAAAATCCTTTAAAATTTATATTGACGGAAACTACGCCGAAACAATAACGGTTAAAGATTCAATCGGGTTTGAACAATACGCTCTGCAAAAACCTGTTTGGTGTAAAACGATACGTTTTGAAATTGACGATGTGTATCCGGGAACAAACGGCGATGACACCTTTGTCGCGGAAATAGCCCCCCTTCAAATGATGTTAAGCGATTCTTTCTTTTATGAAAATATTTCTTTATGGATTGCCGGTTCGAAAATCGGCGATGCATCCGTATACAGGGCCAATGCTCAGGGAATAGTTTCCATACCCGATATTGACAGATTGCTGCTTATTGATTATCTGCCTTTTGATTCGTTTACAGAACTTTATTACAGAGGTAAAAAATCAAACGTCGCCCTTCTTGAAAGTCCGTCATCATTAATGCTGACTGGTGATCTGCCGCGACTTGACGGCGCAACGGCAATGTATCCTCTCTATTCATCCTTTGTCCGCGCTGTGTATCCCGAAACAGGCATTACAGGCGGTCGTGATGTTAATGAAGGTTATCGAATGTTATTAAAATGGCCGTATCTTCCCAATAAAAACCTGCTGAGTAATCTTTATGACTGGCGCTGGAATCCTTCAGTGATAAATGCAGAACTGGAAAGCATCGTCCAGTGCAGCACAACATCCGAAGCCTACAGGCGGCTTATTAACGGAGAAACTGATATTATCTTTTGTTATGAGCCGTCGCAAGCGGAGATAAACGCCGCCGCCGAAAAGGGCTTGAGTTTCAACCTTACGCCAATCGCGCAAGACGCGTTTGTTTTTATCGTCAACGAAAACAATGTTTTGGAAAACATAACCCAAAATCAAATCAGGGATATTTATTCAGGCAGGGTAACAAACTGGAAAACGATAAGCGGAATTGACGAACCTGTAATCGCGTACCAGCGCCCTGAAAATTCCGGCAGTCAGACAATCCTTCAATCGATCATGAGGAATGACCGGCTTGTTGCTCCGATTTTTGACGTGGAATATATCCCGCAGGGCATGGGAGCCATGATCAATAAAATAATATCTGATTTTTATAATTACAACAGCGCAATCGGCTACACATTTTTATTTTATCTTACCCAAATGACAGGAGACGAGGGGGTAAAAGCATTGTCAGTTGACGGCATCGCTCCCACGCTTCGGAACATACAAAATAACGCCTATCCTTTTGTTCAGACTGTATACGCCGTCACTACGGGAAACGAAAGCGAGAACACCCGAAGATTCATCGAGTGGATTCTTTCCGCAGAGGGACAGGAACTGGTTGTAAAGACAGGTTATACTCCTGTAAGGTAAAGCGCGTCCAGATCAATCTCGCCGGCAGTGCAGGGGACGGTAATGCCCCAGTTTTCCAGAACTTCGGGGTGAATTTCGCCGAATGCACCGATTTGCTTTCCGCCGTAGACAATGGCGGCGGCTCTTCCGGGGATAAACCGGGGGTCGTCCGTTTCTTCCACATCGTACTCGCGGGAAAGATAGTAGAACAAGGTTTGAAGCTCTCCGGCGGCTGTGTTGAAATTGGCATCCGCTCCCGCGTGGAGAAAACCGGCGTATTGACGGGTGGAACTTCTGTAGTTTTCTGCGTCGTCAAGCCAGGCGATTTTGCCTACTTCAAAAATTTTATGGGGATATACAGAACGCCCTGAAATTGATTCGCTTACCATGAGCGAAGCAAGAACCGAGTCGCGTACATATTCATAATTTTCCGTCATCGGGTTGAAGATACGGACTATCCTGTCAGCTTTGCCGGTGCTGGAGGCGGGGCGCATATTTTCTACCAGTTCCTTTCGGGAGCCGAGGTAGTTGTAGATCATTTCCTGATAGCCCATTCCGATGAGGAGTTCCTTGACCTGCCTGCTGAACAGGGTAATGGGCAGAAGCCGTCCGATAGTGGAATCGGTAGGACGCTGAGGTTTAAATGAATTGAGAGAACGTCCGATCATCACGTCTTCGGCGACATCGGCGGCGTGCAGGAAATCGTTTCGGTATTCAGGCGGATACGCTCGTACGCCTTCGGTTTCCGGCGTTTTCTGTTTCCGCTCGACGGCTGTGGTTTTTTCCGCCCTTACGCCCATGCGCTCAAGGGCCTTCACACATTCATCGGCACTTAATTTTTCGCCCAGGAATTTTTCTATACGGGAGAGCGAGCAGAATACCGGCTCCTGAAAATAATACGGGGTGACAATATTTTTTCCGAAGGGCGTGTCAAATTCATACTCAACTTCGACAGGTTCAATGGTAAAGCCGTTGTCTGCGAGGTCGCAGGCTACAATCGAGGCGGCAAGGGTGAGCGACGGCATATCCGTGCCGGTTAGCTCCACAAAAATGTCGCTGTCGCCAACCTGCACTGCGCCAAGATCGTTTGAATTGATGATGGGCGGATAAGACAGAATGAAATCCTGTGAATCTGTAAGAAGCGGATGGACCTTTTCATGCTCAAGGATGAAGGCGTATTCCTTGCCCTTGGGGTGCTGTTTGAGAATTTCCCGGAGAGTAAGCGGGGTTTCCCATTGAAGAGGGACAAAGGAAACGGCATCGGGGTCTGCCCCCTTGTAAATGATCGGCCATTTAACCAACGAAATGCGGTAAAGGCCCATTGAAATGCTTCGCCGTTTCCGCCCGAAGTTCCAGGCGAGTTTTTCCTGGGTTTGAATCATATCCCTCAGCATAGGGTCGGTGATTGTCTTTCCGCTTGCAACAAAGCCCGCCAGATACGGACGCACCTGTTTTACGCTTGCCTGTACTATTACTTTGCGGGTCGCTTTTTTTACATTGCCTGCCCGCGAAAAAAAGCCGTACTCGGGGCTTTTCCCGCCGTTGTATACCCTGAGCTGGCGGGCGCACCCTGCCGTCCCCCAAAGATCGGGCCTGTTGGTGTCGTTTAGCTCGATTTTTAACGTTCGTTCACTGACAGGCAGGCTCTTGTCGCTGTCTTCGTCCAACTCAGCCTTGGCGCATGTCAACGCTTCTTCAAAATCTTCCCTGCTGTTCCATCGGCTCTTTCCGCCCGGACATCCGGCGAGTGTATAGAAAACTTCTTCGTTAACTTCAATTTTTGGCATTTTTATTCCTAACGCGAATTATAGTAATTTTTAAAATTAGCGTCTATATGGGATTTTTTATAATCTGGCGATCACTCTTTCGATCATCTCATAAAAAACCCCGCTTTCCTTGCGGATAATGCGGATGAATGAATTGTCTGCGGGCTTGCCAAGCACTTGCTCCATTTCCGCCTGATTGCGGAACGTTGCTTTTTTAAACGGGTTGCGGTAGTCCTTTGCCCTGCTTTCGTAAATTTGCCTGTCTATCCATTTTCGTGTTTCCATGACGGCATTGAGCTCTTTTTTGAACTCGGCTATGCCGGGGACTTCTCCGGTGTATCTGAGAAGCTCCAGCGTTGCCCACGCATGGCGGCATTTATCCAGGGGATACTCTTTGTCCCAAAGATCGTACGCTCGATGAATCTCATCCCAGTTTTTATACTTGCCCTCCGGGATGTCTTTGCGCAGTTCGTCCACACGAAAAGCGGGGGCAATCTGCCCGCCCATGTTGACCCAATCCCTGACACGCGGTGTATCGGAGTTTAGCAGATCGCAAAGCGCGTTATAGTCCAATTCGGGACGCGAATCAAAAAAAGACGCTATTGTTTTTACCGCGTAATAGTGCAGCATTTGGCGGTAGGCGGCTATGGCCGTAAGAGGCTTGATGATAACCTGACCCCGTTTGCTGTTCTCAAAGTGACGGCAGAGAATTAAACGTACAGTACCGCCGTCTATGCCTGCCATATCCTCAGGCGAGAAACCGGATTCGCCGAGCCAGCCGTCAAGGAGTTCAAGGGCGGTAATTATTTCCTCGGCGGTGTCCGGGGCAAGATAGTCAGCTTCTATGCGCTGGATTTTTATTTTTCGTTTGTCGCGGTTTTTGGTTTTCCATGAATTGCGTTCAAGCGCGTAAAGGTTGTGAATCCAGAAATACGCGGGCATCACTTCGAGCCGGTTTTTATTTACATTGTTGTTTACAAGGGAGAATGGCAGGGGGATATTGAGTTCCGACGGATATTCGCCCTTTGCGATGATCACGAAAGAGGCGAATGTGCTTGAATGTTTCAGGCTCACCGCCAGTCCCGGCCAAAAACCGCGTTTAGCGCGTATTTCCCCGTCGTTGGCGCGGCTGTTGTGGTTACTGCCGATGGTAGCCGCCGCCGCCATATTCGATATTCCCTGAATAAGGCTTGCAATTAAAAATGAATTGTTGTGGTGCTGTTCATGAACGGGAAAGATCAGGTTATTGAGAATCTCACAGCATGATACTGTGGAATTGTCTCCCAGCACGGAATGTATCAGCCTCGCTCCGTATTTTAGATTGCTGTTTCTGCCCATGACAAAGCGCACAGCCTTTGAACCGTAAAAGACATTACATGCGTAACCGACAATGCCGTTTACCATCTCCACGCCTTCGCCTATCTGCGTCGGCTCTTCGGCGGATGACTGTATCGTAATGTTTTTGAGTTTGTTCGCTCCCTTGATGTAGGCGTATTCGCCGATAGCCGCGTCCTTGATAATTGCACAGCTTTTAATCACCGCGCCCAAGCCGATGACTCCGTAACAGCCCCGAAAACCGCCGTACTGTTTCTGTGTGATCTCCGCCAGTTTTTCCACAAGCGCGGTGTCATCGCGGTAACCCGCCCACAGGTAAGCGTCGGCGGCGATCATTTTGTCGAATGGCAGGATGGAGCGTCCGCCCGCTTCGTTCATAACATCGATCCACACCCGCACTTCTTCGTCCTCACCGTCCTTGACAGCGCCGTTGCCGAACTTCGCGTGGTTGGTGGTCTGCATTTCATCTACTCTGGAAAGTATGCAGTTGTCCCCGATGATATAATGTGAAATGTACGCGCAGTCCTGGATAGCCGTATCGTCGCCGATGTCGCAGGAGATGATTGTGCTGTTACGAATCCCCGCCGGTACGCAGAAGTCGTGGTGTTTTAACAGGACATTTTTAAGAATGCCTATTCGCACCAAGCCGTAGAAATTGGAGTCGCGGATCAGTTCGGGATCAAACGGGCTTCTTACAAGAAAGTTCTCCCAGTTTGTGCAGTGGTTTCTGTTTTTTAAGAGCGTTTCTATTTCTTCAGGCTGAAGCTTTCTCCAGTAATTCTGTAGGTCGATTTTCCCGGCATCCGGTTTTTTGGATAAAATTTCTGTCTGTTGCTTGTTACGAAACCAGTATTCATCCATGCCGGGCGGAAGAAATTCCGAAGGAATGAAATCGTATCCATGACGTTCAATCGGTAAAATTTTATTTTCTTTCATTCTTAAATCAGCTTGCTAACTCCTGGCCCGTCTTAGCCGTACGTTTTCAATATCATAACTGAAAAGCTCGCGCAGGTCGTTAAGGCCGAGCGCCATCAGCGCCATGCGGTCAATGCCGATGCCCCACGCGGCGACAGGTACGTTTACACCGAGGCTCTCCGTCACTTCGGGGCGGAAAATGCCCGATCCGCCAAGTTCAAACCAGCCGAGCGTTGGGTGTTTTATATGCACCTCCACCGATGGTTCGGTAAACGGAAAGTAACCGGGAACGTATTTAACTTCTTTTGCTCCGGCAACTTCGCGGGCAAACATTTCCAACATCCCCAAAAGCGTGCGGAGGTTGACGTTCTCGCCCAGCACAATGCCCTCGGTCTGGTAGAAGTCCGGCAGGTGGGTAGCGTCTACGCGGTCGTAGCGGAAACAGCGCACTATGCCAAAATATTTGCCGGGGATATTCGCCGTCGGCAAAGTTTTCGCCGAAAGCACCGTCCCCTGCGAGCGGAGAATGAGCCGTTTTGTAAAGTCGCGGTCGAAGGCGTAGTTCCAGCCACGGCTTCCCGTTGACCCGCCGTTTTCATGTGCGGATGCGACATTGGAAAGCCACGGTTCGTCTATAGACTTTGCCCTCGCAATTCCGTCCTTTGTAGAATTGGACGGATCGGCAATGCTGTACGCGTCATGGATGTCCCGCGCCGAGTGAAACTGAGGCATAAAGAGAGCGTCCGAATTCCAGAACTCGGTCTCCAGCAATGGGCCGTCAAATTCTTCAAAGCCAAGCGAGGCGAGTTTGTCTTTTACATTTTCCAGAAATTTCGCGTAGGGGTTACTGCGTCCCGGAGTAAGGCGCACGGGAGGCGTTTTTACGTTGTAAGAGCGGAAGGTCTTCCCCTTCCAGCTTCCGTCTTCAAGCATTGACTGAGTTAAAGAGCCAACCTCGTCGCCGGTTACGCCTGCATCTTTTAGAGCCTGCGAGACGGCTGGTGCGTCGGCGGTAAGGGCAAAGAAAACTGTCTCCCTGTCTACCTGACGGAAAGGCGCGTCCGCAGAACCGCGCTTTTTGGCAATGCCTGACATAGCGGTTTTTTCCGCCGGGGAGAGAGAGGCTTCGGAAATGGGGCCTACGGCTCCTTTTTCCAGCAAACCACGAAGTGTGGCAAAGTGTTCACCTGCCGGACCTTGCGACGGCCTGCCGTTTACAAGCTGATCCTGCGGAAGTGCCATTATCACATTTTTATCGCCGTCCATTGCCAGTACGCCAAGTTTGGAAAGACTGCCAAACGCGCTGCCAATATCTTTATTTTCAATTTTGAGAGTTTGAGCAATGTCGGGCAGTTTAAGACTGCCGGACTTTATCCTGACAAGCTCAATAATCCTCTCTTGGGGACTGCCCTTTTCTTTCCATTCACGGCCAAGGTCGGTCAATTCATAAAAAACCGCCGTCTCCCGCCTGAGTTCGCTTACCAGCCCCTTGCCCAAAAGCCACGAAAGCGCCTGATTTCCGTTCCCCGGCTTAAAGCCCAGTTCCTGCTCAACCTTCTCGATAGTAAGCTCATCGCCCTTCTTGTATGCAAGGAGAATACGCACTTCCAGCGGATGCAGATTTTTGACAATGTTTTTTATATCAAGTGACATATTTAAGGTTAGCAGTTTTTGGGGTGGCGGGTCAATGGACTAACAAGGCGCACACTTGTCAATTATACCATCAACATCGGCGATATTAAAAGAAATGTCACTGCACCATTCACCGTAGTCTTTTAATGAGTTGACTGCTTCTACCCATTCGCCAAGCGCGTTGCGTTTTGCCTGTACTTCAGGGTTGTCCTGCCCTTTGGTTTCCAAAACAAGAATTTTGCCATTTTCCAGCTTGATGAGAAAGTCGGGATAGTAATAATGGGGGACGCCACCATAAGTATAGAGAATGCCAAAGCCAAGATGGTCATTCTTTGCGAAAGCGGTTACATGGGGATTTTTTTCAATCTTGTAGGCTTCGGTGGCTTCCCATGTGCTGTCAAAAACGCAATG
>JGI24698J34947_10000452_pt1 | contig 19069 bp, 15 predicted proteins | sample TergutMp193P3_FD_34947 | JGI IMG/M metagenome (IMG submission 34947) | reverse complement strand
AAGCCCCGCAGAGGCGAATGGGTGTACACAAAGTACCACAAGATTTTGGACAAATACTGGAAGAAAAATCTGTACAACAGGGAATACCGCGATCTTTCCGGCAACAATATAATTAAAAAACCAAGCGAGGCGGAGTTAAACGAAATCCTGCGCAGAATGAGAAAATTCAAAGCGGAAGATTTATACGACTGCACGGCCTGCGGTTACGGAAGCTGTAAGTCAATGGCAACGGCAATTTTCAACAAACGCAACAAACCTGAAAATTGCGCCCACTATATCCTTGCCCTTCTTAAAGATGAAATGAAGGTAGAGGAATTAAACCAGCTTTTGACGGAACACATCCACAACGCTTCAAACTTAATCGACGGAATAACCGGAACAGTACACGAGCTGAACAACAGTATCACATCGCAGACTCGGTCGGTAGAAGAATCCTCCAAAAAAACCGAAAAAATGGTAAACTCGCTAAAAACCACTTCGGACATTTCGCGTAACAAACGGGAAGCCATAAGCAAGTTGATAGAAAACGCCTCACAGGGCAAGGAGTCCATGCAGGAGACCATACAATCCGTTCAGGGCATTTCGCAGTCCGTAGACGGAATAGCCTCGGCGATTAAAATAATAAGCGCAATCGCGGCAAATACAAACCTGCTGTCCATGAACGCGGCTATTGAAGCGGCCCATGCCGGAGAAGCGGGAAGGGGCTTCGCGGTAGTCGCGAATGAAATTCGCCGCCTCTCGGAAGACACAAGGGAAAACTCGCGCAACATTTCCCAAACCTTAAAAAATATTATCGACGGAATAGCCGTTACTTCCAAACGTTCCGATGACACAAATGGCCGCATCATCGAAATGTCCGATGAAATAAAGGACTTTGCGGAAACAATGAACACGTTGATATCCACTTTTAGCGAACTATCCTCGGAAAGCAGTGAAATTACCGCCGCGCTGGACAGCCTCCGCAATGAAAGCGCCGCCGTAAAAAACGGCTATTCCGAAATGCTGACGATGACCGACAAATTGCGCGACGCCATGAAGGAACTAACTTCAATATCAAAGAGCAAATCCGCGCCGGTACACTAGCCTACACCTTTACCCGNCCGCGGAAACTTCGCGAAAGGGTAAGTTTGTCAATGTACTCNATGTTTCCGCCGACGGGCATACCGGACGCGAGGCGGGTAATTTCTACGGGAAAAACTTTCAGTTGCTTTTGCAGATACAGGGCGGTGGTGTCNCCTTCCACTGTGGGGTTCAGGGCAAGAATGAGTTCCTTCACCGGCACGCCCGCTTCGGCTCTGCGAAGNCGGTTTATCAATTTGTCGATGGAAATATCCTCGGGGCCTACTCCTTCCAAAGGGGCGATTAACCCGCCAAGCACATGGTACACTCCGGGGAATTCGCGGGATTCTTCTATAATACGCATATCCTGAGCGCATTCCACAACGCAGATGATTGAGTGATCGCGGCCTGAGTCGGAACAGACGGCGCACGGGTCTGCCTCCGTAAAGCCGCCGCAAATGCCGCAACGGCGAATAGCCTGATGCAAGCCGGAAATTTCTTTCGCTAACGCGGCGGCAAAAGCGGGGTCGCTGTCAAGAATGTGATACACAATTCTGCCCGCGCTCTTTTTCCCGATTCCCGGCAGTTTTGAAAAAAGAATTACCAGCCTGTCCAGCGCGTTCGCTGTCACATTGCCCCCGGAAACCCCGGTATGTTTAAACCGCCGGGAAACAGGCCGCCGGTCATCTCGCCGACTTCGCCGCCTATCGCTTCCCTCACCTTCGCCATGCCGTCGGTGAATGCAGCCATAACAAGGTCTTGAAGCATCTCCGCGTCTCCGCCGTCCATTGCCTGCGGCGCGATACGCACTGCAAGCACTTCAAATTTCCCGTTTAAATCAATTTCCACCAGACTGCCGCCGGAAGAACCTGTAACAGTAATGGCTTCAAGTTTTTCCTGAAAGCCGCTCATCTGCTCCTGAATTTTTTGCGCGTTTTTTAATATATCAAATGGATTTATATTCATATATTCTCCGTCATTCAACCAACGTTCCGGGAACCATATCAAGTACCACTCCAACCTGCGGGGGGATTTCCTCCGCGCTGTTTTTTCTAATGGCGCTGTCCCATACCGGCGCGTCATCGTCTTCATTTGCGCCCGATCCCCGCGCCGCGACCATCCGCTGTAAATCTTCGGCAAGAGAACGCCCCCCGCCTGAAAACTGTTCGCCTGAGTTGCCTGAACTATACCCCGGCTGTTCCGGCGGGCTTTGCCGGGGGCGCGGCGGTTCCGCGCTTGCGCCGCCGGAAGAAGCGGAAACAGACTGGCCTCTGAAAGAAAGCCGCGCATTTTCGATTGCCTGTTTAAGCTCAACGGGAGAAACCCAACTGCTTAACCACGACAATTTTGAAACCGCAATTTCCAGTTCAAAACGGGGAGACACCGAATAGCGAATGTCCCGGTAGCAGTCAAGCAAAATTTCCAGCGCCTGTTCAAGGCGGATCGAATCAAAAGTTTCTATCGCTTTCGCGGAAAACTGGGCGGGACGGTAACCCAGAAGGGATTCCCTTGTTACGCCGTTTTTGATCAACAAAAGGCTCCTGAAATAACCGGCAAGGTCTATCACAAACTGTTCGATTGCCACGCCGCTGTCAATAATTTCATCCACCAGCGCGAAAGCGCCCGCCGTGTTATTGACAGCGCATTCTTCCGCAAGCGCGTTCAGTTTTTCAAGGCCGGTAATGCCCAGTTTTTCGCGGATTAAATTACTGCGAATGTGCCCCGCTGAAAAAGAGACAACCTGATCAAAAAGGGTGAAAGCATCCCTCATGCTTCCGGTGGATTCTCTGGCTATCCAGAAAAGCGCATCGTCTTCGGCCTCAATCTTTGCTTCGGCGCAGATTTTTTTCAGTATTCCCTGAATAGTCTCAACAGGTATAAGCCTGAAATTGAACTGCTGGCATCGGCTTTTAATGGTAGCCGGAACTTTGTGCAGTTCCGTCGTGGCAAACACAAAGACAATGTAGGGGGGCGGCTCTTCAATGGTTTTAAGGAGCGCGTTGAACGCACTGCCGGAAAGCATATGCACTTCGTCGATAATGTAAACTTTGTAACGTCCGGTCTGCGGCGGAAAAAGCACCTCGTCTTTGATTTGGCGCACATCGTTAACCGAGTTGTTTGACGCGCCGTCAATCTCCAAAACATCCATACTCGCGCCCTGACTGATAGAGCGGCAGTTATCGCACACCCCGCAGGGATTCCCGCCGTACCCCGCCTGCTCTGCTTTTTCGCAGTTTAGCGAACGCGCCAAAATACGTGCCGCGCTGGTCTTTCCGCACCCCCTCGGCCCCGAGAACAGGTAAGCGTGAGCAATATGCCCGCTCTGCAAAGAATTCTTTAAAGTGGAAACCACAAATTCCTGCCCTGCCAATTCATCAAATGTTTTGGGCCTCAGTTTGGACGCGGTTACTTCATATTCCGAGGCTGATTTTTCTGCCATAAAGGCAGTTTATTAAAAAAGGGAAGAAAATGCCAGTAGGGGAAAAAACCAGCAGTCCGGCACTTGATCATTATTGGGTGGAGTTATAAGATAAAATACCCGCCTCAGGAACCATGCGAGCAGGCGCCGCCCAACCCCGCCAGGTCTGGAAGGAAGCAACGGTAAGCGGATGTTTGCAGCGCCGTGGAACTCCTGCTGCGGGTTTTTAACTGCCTGTTGAACAACATGAGAAAAACAGGAGAATTTATGAAGAAGATTTCTTTGATCGTTATTTTAGCTGTAATGATGACTGCGTCCGTATTTGCCCAAATGGGCGTAAGCGACTGGCTGTCGCCGCAGAGCAGAGCTACACTTGGGGGAATTCGCAGTACGGCGGACGACTTTATCAGGCCCGACAGTTACGTTGACGCGGAATTTAGCAACTGGTTCGCCATGACATCCTTTGCCGAAACCGGCACGGCGCATCTTGGCTACGCGAAAAAACTGGAAAACCTGTACATTGGCGCGTACTACGGCGGCAAGTTCTGGGCGGAGATACCATCGACCGACTACACTGAGCGATCTGAAACCTTGAACGGCAGCAGAAACAACATTCGGGTTTACGATAAACTTCCTGATGATAAGATTTACTCCGCAGACCCAAGCAACCGAATCGCAATCCTCATTGGAACCGCGGATATGGGTTTCCGCCTTACATTCTTCTCGAACTATCGTTCTTTCAGCGACAAAAATTTCCTGGCTCTGCCCGATGATTTTATGAAAGATTATGTATATGAGAGGGGCGTTTTTACCCCGCAGATTGCGTGGTCGATGGCAAAAGACCTTACCTCAATCGGGATTAGGCCCTGGGTAACCGCCGACCTGAATATCAACAGATATTACAAAAGATTTGAAAGATATACTCTGAACTCTCCCACCGATACTGAGATTCAAATTGAAACATCGGATAACAGTATCATGCCGGTATTTAATATAGGACTGGGAGGATTAACCGTTGTAAACAAAGACAGTTTTACAGGTTCCGTCGATCTGGAATATACGCTTTCATTTATAACCTATAGCAACAACGAGTACAGCTATCCAGGAGCCAACGGAAAAAACCAAGTCCGCGAATTAAACGGGCATTTGTTCTGGAAGCCTGATGCGTTGGACCCCGATATGGGTGCTTGGGTCATGGCCGAAGAAAGCTCCGTTCAAAATATAATTTCGCCTTCTTTCAGCGGTTCATGGAAAGGGGAAAAACTCGAACTTGGATTTTCGGTCGAACTGCCGGTTTTATTCAGAGACAGAGAAGTTGCGCCGTTAGAAATTAACTCAACTACTCCCTCAAACGGAAATCTGGTAAAGGACGGAGACTATGTAAAAACTTCGGAGTTCGTATTTTCACCCACTCTCCGGTTAGCCGCCCAGTGGAGAATTGTCCCGCGGCTTGCGCTGAATATGGGCGGAAGAATCTCTCTGAACGAGCTGACTGTAACAACCGATGAGTACACCGCATTTGTTCAGGGAAATAAAATTACCGACAAAAATGACCCTGCCTACAATACCCATAAAACTGTTACAACAGGCAAACTTACTTTTATCAACTTGTTAGGCTTGGGCGTTACATTTAACCCCACAGACAATCTGAGCTTTGAAGCGTCATGCGGCATAAACATAAACAGCGACAATCAAATCAGCGTATTCGATACCAGCGACAACGGTTTGTTCTATTTCGCCGGTATTCTTGCACTACTGAGATTCTAGGGTGACAGTCACCATTAAGGAGAAGAAATTATGAAGAAGTTTATATTGATTGTGATTATGATTGCGGTAATTGCAGGTTCTGTTTTCGCACAGAGTATTACCGGCGTGGGTATTCCCGGCGGATGGACATCGCCTCAAGGCCAGGCAACACAGGGAAGGATTCGCAGTTGGGCGGATGACTTTATCAGGCCGGACGCATACAACAATCTTCAGTTTACAAACTGGTACGGCCTGGTATCATTTGACAAAACATCAAGAGCGGCTGTTGGATTTGCGACAAACATTAAAGAGGGCTTCTATCTTGGCGCGTTCTACTACGGAAGCTTTTGGGCGAATGTAAGCATATTCGATTATGATGAAGGAAGAAAAAACTGGCTTGGAAATGATAAAGACGGCGTGTGGGAATACACCAGCGTTCCTGGTTTTCCAAGTACAGCCGCCGATCAGCCTTCCAACCAGCTTGCGGTAATTGTTGGAGTTGCGGACATGGGTTTCAGACTTTCGTTCCGTTCAACTCATCAGGCTTTCAGCATCAAGGAAGATTCTTTGGTGAATGGCACGCCCTACAAAAGCTATTCGATTGAAATGGGACTTATCTCTCCTCAGCTTGCATGGTCTATGACAAAAAATCTTGTTGACGGGAAAGGAATTAAGCCCTATGTAACATTGGATTTGGACTTTAACAGGGATTACGGAAAAGCACAGGAATACAAAAACAATGTTATCGAAGAGCGCATAATTACGTCAAATAACAGCTTTGTTCCTAAATTGGGCTTGGGGTTTGGCGGCCTTACCATCGCCGAGAAAGAAAGCTTTCGGGCGACTTTAGACCTGGATTACGCTCTCGCGATTGGAATATTCAACAACGAATACAATTACCCTCCCGATAGGGGCGCAATTACCAAAACAAACAGTATCGGTACAATTAATGGTGTTGTAAGCGGCGGCAGTTATTACGAGATAAATTACAACTCACATATAGTTACGCCTTCTATTGCAGGTTCATGGAACAGCGAAAAACTCAGGCTCAGATTTAAACTTAACCTGAATCTGAGCTTGCAGGGCGGAAGCTATACGGAAAATCAACTTGAGTACACGACAACAGACAAGTATGTAGGACTCCAAAAAGATGGAAAAGTCGGAAGTTATTCCGTCTTCAATTTTAACCCCGATCTGCGCCTTGCCGCACAGTGGCAGGTTGCTCCAAAGTTGTCACTGAATGCCGGCGGGAGAATTAATCTTAGAGCCTACTCCTGGATTCAAGATGAAGGTAAGGAATTTGATGATGGGAATGAAGCAGCCAACAGCTCGTACAAAAGTGTCTACTCCGGTTTTGGCATCTCCAATGCGGACATTTCCAGTATCATTAACGACAGAGTTAACAAAGTTAATTCTACTTCTCCCGACAGCAGAATTACCAACCAGCTTACCCTGGGCGTTACCCTTAACGCCACGGACAATCTGGGCATTGAAGCAACCTGCGGTGTTGACGATAACAATATTATCAACGTGTTTGATTTTCAAACAGAAAAAGGGTTGTTCACCTTTATCAATCTGCTTGTTACCCTGAAATTCTAAACCATCCCGCAAACGAAAAAAAGGCCGCTCTCGTGAGCGGCTTTTTTTACAGCGCCTGTTCTAATTCTTTCGTTTCGTTCTGGATTAGCGGCTGGCTTTCGGCAGAACTTTTTTTCAGGTTTTCGTAGAAGTTGGCAATTGAAAGCTGGACATATGGTTGCAGCCACAAAAAGCCTATCCACGCGAACGCGCAGAGGAAGGCCCATCCGAAAAAACTTAATTGCAAAAGGAACAGTTTCTTTTTATATCCATTCATCATGGCCTCGCTTTTTTTCAGAGCCTCAAGCGGGTTCATACCGGGATTATCATTCAGAATGTAAAATGCCATTGAGTAGCCGTACATTTTTACTATTCCCGGAATTATTAAAAGCATTGCCCATAAAAACACAAAAATACTGCTGAATATCATAAGAAGGAAAGCCGGAAGAAAACGATTGAATCCGTCAAAAATATTATTTACAGAAAAGTCTTCGCCTCGGATTCTTTTAAGAAAAAAACCCGCAAAGCCCAGGGCAAAGGGGCCGCCGATGACAATAAAAATTATCATGAACAATGTGTTAATCCCGGAAACATCGGGGATGTCCAGCCCCATACTGAACTGTTCGTTAAAGGTATAAAGCGAATCAATAACCGTGGTGACGTTAAATGGAAGATCGATCAAAAACAAAATAAAAAAGGCAAGAACCGCCGTTCCCCATACGCCTTTTAACTGCGCTCTTGCGTTTGCCCGTAATTCATAATTTTCCAAAACCGCGTTATTATTCATATTGTCAATTTTANACNGCGGGGGTTATAATTACAAGAGGATCGGCATGATTGATATTCCGTATAAACTCATTCGTTCCAACCGTAAAAGCATAAGGCTGGTTATCAACAGCGAGGCCCAGTTGATTATACAGGCTCCGCTGAACATTACGGAAAGCGAAATTGCGGGCGTTATTAAAAAAAAGAAACGCTGGATTACCGAAAGACAGAAAAAAATATCCGCATCCGCCGCCAAATTAACTCCGGTGGTTATCAAAAACGGTGGAAACTTTTTGTATATGGGCTTCTATTACATAATACAGATGGACAATGTTTCAAAAGTTCAGTTTTCAGGCGGGAATGTTATTCTGCCCCGAGGCTATACAAAGGAAAAAGTTACCTCATGGTTAAAAAAGAGTGCCCGTAAAATACTGTGCGAGAATGTTGAAAAACACGCTTCTGTTATGGGCGTAAGCTATTCTTCAATCAGAATTTCCTCGGCGCGGACGCGGTGGGGCTCATGCANCGGCAAGGACAACCTCAGTTTTACATGGAGNCTNATTTTGTGCCCTCAGGACGCGATAGATTATGTCATCATCCACGAACTGTGCCACACAAGATTCAAAAACCACAGCCGCGGCTTTTGGGAAATGGTCAAATCCTTTTACCCCGATTTTAAAGAGCAAAAAAACTGGCTAAAAGTAAACCGTAAAATCATGGACTTGATTTAAGCGGGGCGAAAAACGAAAGTTTTCAACTGACAATTTAGTCTTTATAGAGTATAATCGGGAGAGGAAGCAATATGGTAGACGGCAAGCCCCTGATCTTAATGGTGGATGACAATCCGGCAAATCTCCGAATCGGGAAAAATATCCTTACCGAAAAATACGCTATTGCCACGGCTCCTTCAGCGGCAAAAATGTTCGAGCTTTTACAAACCAGCGAACCGGACCTTATTCTTCTGGATATTATTATGCCGGAGATGGACGGTTACGAGGCGATAAAAATCCTCAAGTTAAAACCGCAGACAAGCGATATTCCGGTAATTTTCCTGACTGGCCGCACCGAATCGGACGCGGAACTTGAGGGGCTTTCTCTTGGAGCGATTGATTTCATCACCAAGCCAATCCAGCCNTCCCTTTTGTTAAAACGCATAGAAGTGCATCTTTTGGTTTCATCTCAGCGCAAAATACTGGAACAGCAGGCATCGGAACTGAAATTCTTCAACGACAATCTGCAAAAGCTGGTTGTAGACAAAACCAGAGGCATTCTTGATATGCAGAACGTCCTGTTAAAAACAATGGCGGAACTTGTTGAATACCGGGACGACATAACCGGCAAGCATATTGAGCGCACACAGCAGGGAATAAGAATCCTTGTGGACGAAATGAAAAAGAGCGGAGTTTATCTGGACGAGATAAAGGGTTGGGACGTGAATCTTTTAGTGCAGTCCTGCCAGCTCCACGATGTCGGTAAAATTTACATCAGCGACAGAATTTTAAAAAAACCCGGAAAACTCGACACCAATGAGTACGAGGACATGAAACTGCACACCCAAATGGGCAGGCACATAGTTGAAAAAGTGGAACAGCTTACAAAGGAAAGCGATTTTCTTAAGTACGCGAAAATTTTCGCTGCCAGCCACCATGAAAAATGGGACGGCTCCGGCTATCCTCTGGGCTTGAAAGGAACTGACATCCCCCTCTTGGGCCGTATCATGGCAATAGCGGACGTATACGACGCGCTCACATCGATCCGTCCTTACAAAGAGGCTTACTCTCACGAAGAGGCCGTCAGAATTATTACAGAGGGGAGCGGAACTCAATTTGATCCAAAACTGGTCGAAGTGTTTTTAAGAACGTCGGAGCAGTTCAGAGAATGGGAGACAGAGGAACTTGGCGATGATAATAGGGATTGATATTGGCAGTACAACGACAAAGGCCGTTTCCATTGTTGACGGAAAATTAACAAAAAAAGTAAAGATAAAAGCGTCGGACGCTGTTACCGCCGCGACAGGCGCTTTTGGAAAAATAGTTTTGGAAAACGAAATAAAAATTGACGCTATCGAAAAAATAAAAATTACCGGNGCGGGCGCGACAAAAATAAATAACGATATTTTCGGCATCCCGACAGGAAGGGTCAACGAGATAGAGGCTATCGGNGTAGGCGGAATGTTTCTCTCCNGCATGAGCAACATTATCATTACCAACATAGGGACGGGAACCGTTATCCTCGAGGCGGGAGAGCGGGGTATACTTCACTTTGGCGGCTCCGGCGTCGGCGGCGGCACGATACTTGGTCTTGCGAAAAAATTACTGCCTGTCGCGGAATTCAGCGACATCATGGAGATGGCGAAAACAGGCAGGCTGAATCAGGTTGATCTTTTACTTGGCGACATCACAGATACGAGCATCAGTTTTTTGAACGGCGAAAGCACCGCCGCCAACTTCGGGAAAATGCTGGACACGGCGACCCCTAACGACATAGCGCTTGCGATTATTAACATGGTGTATCAGGTGATAGGAGTGCTGTCCGTCTTTGCAGCCAGAGCGAGAAATTCCACCCGCGTCATAGTAACCGGAAACGGCAGTAAAAACCCGATTGGGCAAAAAACGCTCGCGGACATTACTTCCATGTACGGAATTGAATTTATCTACCCCGAATACGCCGAGTACACAACGGCCATCGGAGCCGGCTTGTGGAAAAAGTGACCTGTCTTTTACTTTTTAGGCTCTTCTGTTGCCGGAACTGAGACAAAGAAAATTATTCCCTTGTCGGGCTCGGATTTAAGTTTGATAGTGCCGTTTACTTCTTTTACACGGTCGCGAACCAGATTCAAGCCGATGCCGCGCCCCGCGTGAACGCCCTCTTCATCGGCGGTGCTAAAGCCCGGCGCGAAAATTGCCTTGAGCAGCATATCTTTGTTATTCGCGTCTTCTTTTTTGATAACGTTGTTTTCAACGGCTCTTTTGGCAATCTTGTTGTAATCAAGACCTTTCCCGTCGTCGCTGAGTTTCATGTGGATATTCTTGTGGTCTTCCGTCAGTTTGATCGAAAGTTTAATTGAGCCGGTCTCGTTCTTGCCCTTTTCCACACGCGCATCAGGCGCTTCCACGCCGTGAACAACAGAGTTGCGGATTAACTGCATAAGTATCTCTTTCATGGCGCGCCGAGGGCCTCTGTCAATCGCTTCGGCGTCAACATCGTTTGCTATAAACTGAACTTTCTTGCCCAAATCTTCTGCGGCCCTGCTTGCTGTCTTTGAAAGGGATTCGATCAGAACCTTGACATTCTGCCTTTCTCCGGTGCCGCCGCCGCCGCTTCCCGCGCTTCCGGCATAAGACTGAAGTTTTTCAATAATGTCCCTGAACCCGTCCTTCTCCTGCGAAATTTTTTCTATATCCATAGTCAGGTTCAGCATTTCAACAAAGGGCACTTCCCCTTCCTGTTCGCGCATTTTTTTAATTTTCGATTCAAGGTTGTGAACTTTATTGCCAAAAATATTCAGTCCCAAAATTACCGCGTTGGATTTTATCGCGTGAACGGATTGATACACTTTTACCAGAGCTTCATGCGCCGTCATTTTATCATTCTTGAGAATGTTGTCGATATTTCCAAACTCAAACTCCATGTCGCCCATAAAGTCGGCGAACACGTCCGGCTCAACCTGAATAAGCTCGAATACGGCCTGCATCTCTTCCTGACGCTTGGATTCCTCTTCGGCCAGTCTTTCCTGCAACTCTACCCTTGTGGTAATATCGTACACCGTTACAAGAAGGAAAACTTCTCCTTTCCCTCTTTCCACCGTGGCAAAGACAAACTGGAAAACTCTTCTTTCGCCTGTTTTGGCGTGAATGTAATGCATTTCATTCATGGGGTTAATATCGTCAAGCATATCCTGATCATAGTTGCGCTCCATGACCATTCCAAAATAATCCTTTATGCTTTCCAACTCGTTTGGAGTAACCGAGTCGGCGATAATATCCGTAAACAGTTTTCCGAAAAGGTCCTTCTCCATGAGCATATCTTCAAGGTAGCGCGAATAGTGATCCTGTATGACAAAATTTTGATCCATGAAGAAAAGGCCGATCTTCATACTGTCCTTCATGGCGGCAATTTCATCGCGTTCAGCAAGGTGGGTCATATCATACAAGTTGACAAGAACATCGCCCGAATTTCCCGGCAGACCGTGAGAAGCCGCCTTGAAATACCGCTTTTGCCCGTTCAGGGAAAATTCCCAGTCTTCAACATAGTTGTCTTTTTCTTTCAACATTTTTCCGGCTAAAAGCTTCAGGCTTTTTCCGGGGAAAAGATCGATAAAGGGCCGCCCCTGAACAAGCTCCGGTTCTTCAACATGGCTAAGTTGGGACAGAGTTTTGCTCGCGTAGACAACTTTATTTGTCCCGTCCACCATAGCGATAAAGTTTTCGGTAGTAGCCAAAAGGTTTCTGAATGAATTCCTGTGTTCAATAGCCTTGTTAAGGGTAATGGTAGCCCGTCTTGTAAGCATAAGTATAATTACGCTGGCAAAAATACAGATGGCCCAGTTTACCAGCACGATTAAAGTCGGCACGCCGATGCCCGCAACCGGAGTGCCCTTGAAAATAAGATAGCCGATCATAAGATTTTGGGCGATGATATAGGCTAACGTTCTGCCGAAGCTGGCATACACGCAGCTTATTCCGCAGAAGGCAAGGCAGACCAGCATATAATGGGACGATGTCCATTTACTGGCCATCATCAGCAATGTATAAAAAATAAACAGGACAATCGGAACATTCAGCGCCATTTTGTAATAATTTCTGGTAGTTCTTATTATCGCAATTACAACTACCAGGGCCGCGAGCATGATAAGACCGACAAAGGCATTATCTACCACCGTCCCCGACATTCTGGTTTCAAGAATAAAAGCGGCGCTTAAAAAAATAATTATCAGAATTGATATAGTATTTGCGACTCTTAAATATCTTAAATTCTCGTTCTTCTTTGCCATGCGTCAAGCCTTCCTTAAGCTCGGGAATTTTCAGCTACAGGGTAAGATAGATTATTAACAGCAACTATCTGCACTGCATGGGGGACAATGTTCAAACTGATATTTGTGTCCTGAATGTACTCGTTATCCAGTTGAATCCACATATTCTTTTCCGACTGCACCGTAACTTTTTTTGCCTGCGTAATAATACAATTTGAAGCGCCTTTCCCCCGGGAATATCTTCCTATTGTCCACATTGCCCTTAAAGGAAGCGACGATTTGATAAGAGCGACATCAAGCAGGCCGTCATTCGGCATGGCGTTTTTCACTCCTGTTTTTTTGCCCGCATAGAACGGGCCGTTCGCTATGTGGATAAGGCTGTAGCGCCCGCTGAAATCATTGTCGTCGATAGTAACTTTATATTCCTGCGAAACGATTTCTCTGTCCAGGGCAGTCGCGATATAATTGAAGAAAGAGGCAAATTTGGAAAAAAGAATAAAACTGCCCTTGTTCAGGCTGCTTTTTAAATCCTTTAATTTGGAAGCCATAGCGGAATTCAGGCCGATGTAACAGGAATTGAGCGCGTAATTTACGTCCCACCTGATCAAGTCCGTATCAATTGCCCCGGCCTGAATAACGGACGCTATATCCCTGAAACCTTCAACTTTATCTTTTCCGAAAATATCCAGAAAGTCATTCGCTTCCCCGTGCGGAATCGCGGCAACCTGCATATTGGGAAAATGGGCGGCTCCGTTTATGCAATCGTAAAGAATCTCTTCCCCGCCAACGGCATAAACCCTGATAGTGTCGCCGGGCTTCGCCTTTTCAACTTCTTCATTGATAATCACAATCGCGTCTCTGCGGTAACGTGAAATCTGTATGGAGAAATCGGGCTTTTCCTGAGTTCTGAAAAACTGCCCTATGTGGTCAAGTATACCGTCCATCTTCCATTGCTGGTTAAAAAAAGATTTAGGGTCGAAAACAAAAATATGCTTCATAATTTTTCCTAAATCTATTTATCTTCCAGTTCAATAGCCACCATTAGATGAAAAATGTCGTTTTCGTATGCCCTAAAGGGAATGCACAATATCCGCGTCTGCTTGCTTGGCCACGCGATTGAATGTTCCTTTCCTTTGATAACCGTAGGAATGGAAATTACGATCTTTTCCCCGTTTGGCACTTTTGGCTTGATATTTCCGGCGATAATATTGTTTATTTCGCCGATAGCGTCTACAACATCAGCGTCAATGCTTGTGTGCCCAGGCCCGGCAAGCAAGTCGGTCAGCTTTATCGCCAATTCCGTCTTCATTGAGACAATTACGGCTCCGCGAATTACGCCTGAAAGACCGATAACCGCTGAAATATCCCACTCCATACCTTTGTCCGGATCGAGATAGAACGGATTCTTCGCTTCCACATTTTCCATCTGAACAAAATCCCTGAATGTGTCCTTTGTAACTTCGACAAACGGAACAATATAATCCTTAAGTTCTACTGCCATAATCACATCCTGAATAAACGTAGTTTCGCCAACTTCTGCTTGAACAAATCAAGTTTAATCGGCTTGGTGATATAATCAGTGGCCCCGTGCTTTAACGCTTCGATAACGTTAATCTTGGAAGCCTCACTGGTTACCATGATTATTGGTAAGTCTTTGTACTGATCCATTGCTCTTATCTGCTTCAGAAAATCAATTCCCGATAATCTGGGCATATTCCAATCAAGCAATATTAGATCGACTGATTGGGTTTCCAAGAGAGCAAACGCCTCTTCCCCGTCTTTTGCTTCCACAAAATTACAGGTAGACTCAATCCCGGAAAAAACACCTTTAACAGTGTTTCTCATAATTTTGGAATCATCAACGATCATAATCGTCACACCGGCAGGCATAATACCTCCTTTATATACTATTCCTTATAATCATACAATACTTTTATCAAAAAAAAAAGCAAATAATTCACTTTTTTTTGTCAAATTTTAACGATTTTCCAGCCGCCACGAAACAGAGCAAGTCCACTTTTCAGGAAAATCCGCCGAAACCGCCTTAAAACCGAGTCTTCCGTACTTGAAGCGGGCAGCCGCGCCAAAAGAAACTTCAAATTTGTCGTCTTTTCCTTCATAGGCCGAATAGCCGAATTTGGCCCTAAATTGAAAAATTCGCGGCGACCATGTAAATTCGCACGCTCCCGATGCGGTATTAAAAGACCGCGTCTCCCCAAAAACGGGATATGGCGGCGGGCTTTCCGTTGAAACTGCCAATTCTTTATACGTTCCGTGAAAATTTAACCCAAGCGGGCTGTTTGTCAAACTTTGCGGCAATTTTATGGAAATTCCCATATTGGCGGAGTACCCCTCGCTGATTTTAGCGGGATTTTCCGCGTTTCGGTCCATAGNGAACGATACTCTGGTTAAGCGGACCGGCGGGCTGTTTTTGTTNGCCGCCGGAAANCGGTATGAAAGANAGGTTGAACTGCGGTTAAAATCCCCGCCTGCTTCCGGCCCGCGCAGTACCGTGCTTGCCCNAAACAGCGAATTCCGCTTTCCCTTCCATTCAACTTTCGCGGCGTTCCTGAAACCGGAGCCGTGATTTGCGCCGTCCCTGTAAACAAACCTCTCCCCCGCCCCGTCCACGGCAAAGGAAACTGACAACGGCCTTGATTTGCCGGAAAAAGGCAGGGACGGCGTGAAGCAAACCCCCATGTTAGCGTAAATGTCCGTACCCCACGCAAAAGTCTCCGAGAAAGCCCAATCGGCGCTTAGGGACACAAGCGGGTTGTAGAAAACAAGCCCCGCCGCGAAAAGACCAAAGTCGCGTTCCGGCAGAGGCGGCGGATCGGAAAACCACGTGCTGGTTTTTGACGGCGGAAGCGTCCCCCACGTGGAAAAAGTTTCCAGCATCAGGCCGGTTTTGCCGGAAAAGACAAAATCCAGTCCGCCGGAAAGGGCGGGAGTAAATTTTTCAAACTCTGTCTGCGCGGAGGCAAAGCCCCTCAGCCTTATATTGCGCGGCAATTCCAAAAAGGGGCTGGACAGGTACAAGTACGCCTCGTCTTCCTTTGTACTGGACGCGGCTGTTTTTAAATCCGCGATTACGGGCTTGCGGTTCTCCGCATAAGGCGGCGAGCGAATCCACGGGTTGCGGATTCTTGCCGGAAGACCCCATTCGTCGAGTACGCCGAACAGCAAACGGGAGCCGGTATCTTTGTGATACAGGCCGCCGTTATAATTGGCGACATCCTTCCCCGGCGTTGTCCAGGGCGGGTCAAGCTCGAAGTTTATCACATTCCTGCCCAAGAATTCTGCCCGAAGCGCAAGTCCCGGCGGGATAAAATTCAATTTTATCCCCGCCCTGTTATAAAGAGTTCCGCCCAGGTTAATTGAGGCGCTCTCTTCCCACGAGCCGCTCCAGAACAGCGTCCAGTCAACAATGTCCCTCGCGGCAACATCTTCCGTCTGTGCGGGATTTGCCGCAACGAGAACAGCCCCGGACAAAAATCCGGCAGCCAAAAGCGTAAGAATTTTCATACCCCTTATTACCCGCGCAGATGCACAGCGCTTTCATGTTTTGGGGAAAATTTGAAAAATTTAACGGAGTTGTTCGGAAACCTCAGTTTCCTAACAAGTCCAGAGTTGTTCGGGAGCCTGCTGGTTCGGGTCAGTTTTGGGAAAGCTTCAACTTTCTGTCTATCTTTTTGTTTAGCACTTCAACCATTATGATCTTTACAATCAATATTATTCCGATAAATACCGGAAATATGTTGAAACTCATGTACGGCGCAAATCGACCAAAAATTGGCGGCATTGATGCAAACCAGCCGAATATTGGGGGCATTAGAGTTGTTCCTATGTACGCGCTTCCCATTTGTATGCCCATCATCGCCTGCGAATATTCTTCCCCGAAATTTTTGGGCGTTTCGTGAAGAAGGCTTGGGTAAATGGGAGCGCATCCCAGGCCTATCAAAAAAAATCCCGGCAATAACGAGTTTTCAAACGGCAGAAGCAGGACGGCAACTCCGCAGGCGATGATTATCTGCCCCAGACGGATCATCTGCCTGTTGTTTAATTTCATGGTTACAAAGCCGGATATAAAACGCCCGAAAGTTATTCCGATATAGTACAATGCTATCCATCGGGCGGCAGTTTCAGCCGGAATTCCCTTTTCCATTACCAGAAAGCTCGCGCCCCATAACCCCGCGACGGTTTCGATACTGCAATAACAAAAAAACGCCGTAAGGGCCTCTTTTACACCGGCGGTACGGAACAATTTTGAAAATTTGATTACATTGCGCGGCGAACTTTCCGTTTTTTTGTTTTTTTCCCACAGGGACAGGGAAATAAACAACAGAAAAACAAGGCAAATTTGAATTATGCCGATAGTCCTGTAACCCAAATTCCACGAATTTTGACGTATCAAAAATGACGACATTATTATCGGGCCAATGGACGCGCCGATGCCCCAAAAACAATGAAGCCAGCTCATGTGCCTTGCCTTGTAATGAAGAGCCACATAATTATTCAAAGCCGCGTCAACGGAGCCGGCTCCCAAGCCTAGCGGAATAGCAAAAAGGCACAGGTAGAAAAATGAACTGGAAAGCGAAATGCCCATAAGGGCGGCGGCTGTAAGAAGAACGCTTACCGCCGTAACAATGCCGGTTCCAAAACGCCGGATGATTTTTTCGCTGAATACNCTGGAAANTACCGTTCCGCCCGCTATAATCATGGAAATAAATCCCGCGTANTGCAGAGGAACATTTAGCGGANTGTACATTGCCGGCCATGCCGAACCAAGCAAGGAATCCGGCAGTCCCAAACTGATAAAAGAAAGGTAGATTATAATCAAAAGCAAGCTGGAAACCATACTTTTCTCCGGCAGGGCAAAAAAAAGGCTGCCCAAAATTACTTGGACAGCCCTTAGATTGCTTTAAATTAACACCGTATCAGGCGATCACGTACTATTTGAACGTGATGGAATTGATTGTTGCCGAATAGTTTGATGTATCCTGCGACATTATTCCAATTGTCTTGATGGTGTTCCCTTTCTGCGCCGAAGATAATGTTATGGTCGTATCTGTGGCATTTGAGCTCTTGATATTGTACTGGACAAACACTTCTTTTCCGCTGGCGTCATAGAATTTGACCGCCGTTTGCCCGTTCGGGCTGGAAGCGTTGATTACAATAGCAGAATAGCTCGAAAGATTGATGTTGCTCGGCAGGTTGTACTTCACTTCCTTGTACTGACCCTGATATGTTACGCTAAGAGCGCCGCTTGAATTGACCGAGTAGCTAATTCCGCCGCCGTTTGAAGCATAGCTTAACTGGCTGAATGTGTACTTGGTAGAGCTGGCTTGTGCTGTACCGCCGCTGGTTCCACCACTGCTGGTGCCGCCACTGCTTGTGCCGCTGCTAGCGCCGATTTCTATCCAGTCAACCAAAACATCCCATTTACCGTTGTCGTTGACACAAATCAGTTCAACAGTAACGCCGTTTTTGCCGCCCTGGTTATGGTTAGCCGTGATGCTCTGCTCTGTGGCCGATGTTCCTTTGAACTTGAACGTTCCATAGCTTTGTCCGCCAATTTTCAGTTGTACCTGAGCTTCCTCGCTATTGCTTGACGCGCCGCGAACCTTGAAGGTGTGGCTGTTGTTAGCGAAGTTCTGGCTGAACGAAACCTTGTCATCGTTCGCGTACAATTTAACCCCGGTGAACGGCGAGCTGACATTACCTGTATACTGACCGCCTTTGGTCATATTTTCGGCTTCAATTTTCGTTGCGCCGCTGGCAGTTGTGGTGCTGCTGGTTGTGGTGTTGCCGGATGAAGTGTTATTGTTGTTATTGTTGGTTGTGTTGTTGGTATTGGTGTTGCTGCTGCTCCCGCTTCCGCCAATTGTGAGTATGTGTTTGGTTACTTTAGCGTTTCCACTGCTCTGATAGCCTTCAACCAAGAGCGAAGTTTCATACAGTTTGCCGCCCATATCCATACCGGCGCCGTGCCATGCGTTGAAGTGGTCGGTTACGGAAATAGTGCCGCTTGTTCGTTTAGACTGGCGGACAGACCAGTATTGTTTGAATGTTTTGGTTCCTTCGATAGAGGGCTGATTGGTTCTTGTCGTTTCATAGAGGTCGTATGTACCGCCGTTAATTGTGGCTGTGCCCTTTTTTGTTCCTGTGGGCCTGTACGTTCCCCAACTTTCTACGATATAATACTCAACCAGCGGGCTTTTCGTCCAGCCGTAAACGCAGAGATATGAATTGCCGCCCGGATTAAACGTAGCGGAGTATTCAATTTCAATCTTGCCGATCTGGCCGTGCGTCTTTGTGCTGTCGAATTTTCTCCCTTTGCGGAAAAGCGCGTTGCCGATGTTGCTCCATTCACAGTCAAAATTTCCGCCGTTTTGAAGCGTCATTGAAACTGTGCCGGAATCTCTCCACAACTCGTAGTCATAACCATCATGTTTACCAATTTTGTCCTGATTTTTGATGGTTTCTGCCATCATTGGCGGCGGGACCTCTTTTTCGTGATCAATTACTCC
>JGI24698J34947_10000451_pt1 | contig 19079 bp, 16 predicted proteins | sample TergutMp193P3_FD_34947 | JGI IMG/M metagenome (IMG submission 34947) | reverse complement strand
CTGAATAAGCCGTTGATGATGCCCTCACGGTAGGTAAAGGTGTCCAGCACGTCGGAAATCATGCGGTTGCCGGCGTTGCTCATCAGGAAGATCTGGTCGAAACCATTGTCCAGGACGTTGCCCATGCGCAAAATCAGCAGGATGACGATCGTGCTTCTGATGGCGGGCAGGGTGATATGCCAAACCTGCCGAAAACGTCCCGCGCCGTCAACGATGGCGGCCTCGTACTGCTCTATGTCAACCTGCGTTAAAGCGGCGAGAAAAACGATAGTACCCCATCCGCATTCTTTCCAGATGGTCTGGACGATGATTATGGGGCGGAACGCTTTGGGGATGGTGAGGAAGGCGACCGATTCTCCTCCAAGAGATCTGATAAGCCCGTTTATGGGACCGGTGCTGTTCAACACCATAAACGTTATACTGGCGACAATTACCCAGGAAATAAAGTGCGGCACGTATATCATCGTTTGGATAGTACGCTTGAACAGCTTCGACTGGATTTCGTTGAGGAAAAGCGCCAGGATTATGGGCGCCGGGAATGCGAACACTATGCTGTAAAAGGACAGAACCAGGGTGTTTATCATCAGGGGGGCAAAACTGCTGGAGTTGAAGAAGTTGACAAAGTGTTTTAAGCCTACCCAGGGGCTCGCGCTGAAACCCCTGTAAATATTGTAGTCCTGAAACCCAATCAGGATTCCCCACATGGGGAGGTACCGGAAGAGGAAAAAGTACACTATGCCCGGAACGCACATGATATACAGCCAGTAACTATTGCGCATTGTTTTTAGCGTTTTAGCGAATTGCATTAGATATATTTTTACCCAGGTTTACCGTGCTGTCAAGAAAAATAAAAAATATTATATATTTACCCGCACGCGCCCGAGGCGCCGGGCGCCTTTTTAGTCCATGTGAAACATTTCTTCGAGAGCGTCACTCACCGGCGACTCATCGGGATTGGTGTCCATAAGATCTTTCATCATGTGCCACCACTTCCTGACAATCTCTTTCTGCGGCAGCTCGCCGTCTGCCGCGTCATCCGCAAGGCGCTGAACGGCGAACAGGGTGCTGGTTTTGGAATCCAGGTAAATCGAATAGTCCGAAACTCCGGCTTTACGAAGTTCTGCCTTCAGTTCAGGCCAGATCGCGTCATGGCGCTTTTTGTATTCCGTCTCGCAGCCGGGACGCAGACGCATGGCAAACGCGTTTCTCTTCATAGTTTCTCCTCCTTATGATGATAGCGCGTTTTACCGGATATTGACAGCGGGAACCAGCCGCCAAAAAAGCGCTATCCTTGTCCATTTCCCCGTTTTAAGCTAACATAAACCATGACCCAAATAAAGCAATCAATCGAACTTTTGATAGATAATATCAGGCGGTTAATTTCCGTTGATGTTAAAAAACTGGAATATATAATTGCCGCCCAAATAGCCGGGGGGCACGTGATTCTGGCGGACTCCCACGGGGTGGGAAAAACTTCCCTCGCACGGGCGCTGGCTCAGTCTATCCGCTGGCGTCCCGAGGATATGACCGCAGACAGTACCACAGAAGCCAAAATGGAAGGGCTCAGCCGTATTCAGTGTACGGTAGACCTTCTCCCCCAGGATATACTCGGCTACAACCGCTTCATCGGTCATTCGGGGCAGTTGATCTTTAACAAGGGGCCGATCTTCGCGCACTTTGTGTTATGTGACGAAATCAACCTGCTCACCCCGAAAACTCAAGGGAGTTTCTTTCAGGTGATGGAAGAACAGAGCGTTACCATCGAAGGCAAACTGTACCGCCTGACAGACCCTTTCTTCATTATCGCTACAATGAATCTGAAGGGCGTTCACCTGTTCCCCCTTCCGGTGCCTCAGCTTGATCGTTTTATGATTCGCCTTTCACTTGGCTACCCATCCGAAAATGACGAAAGGGAAATTGTAAACAGGCACGGCAGAATTGACGCGTGGGACAATTTCAAGAGCGTGATTGACAGCGCGGATTTAATCCGCTGGAAAAAAATGGTTGACGAAGTGCAGATGCATCCCGATATTACCGCGTATATTGTGAACTGCGTCAGGCAGACAAGGGTCCATCCTGACATTGAAATTCCGGCAAGCCCGAGAGCAGGGGTGCGTATTTCGCGGCTTGCGCGATCCCTTGCCCTCTGCCGTGGTATGGACTATGTGCCTGTAGACATTGTCAAGGAAATATTCATTCACGCCATGGCGCACCGTATAATTACCCGCGATCCTTCAATACCGCCGGAAGCTCCGCTTGAAAGTATCCTGAATTCTGTACCTGTGGAACCGGCTAAACGGGAACAATCCTGATGCTAAAACCACGCTTTCGGCCTGTCTTTACGCCGGTTGGTTTCGCGGTTCTTGCCATCTGTATTGTCATTTTGATTCGTTCCCTTTCCGCGCGTAATTCCTACGAAGTGGTACTGTCTTCAGGTTTTTTGCTCCTCCTTTTCATACTTGGCGTTACAGGCTTGCGGAAATCGCGCAAACTTGAATCGCTGGAACCGGGCTGGAAGCCGCCCTTCCCCATGACGGCTAACGCCGGTGAAGAGACGCTCATTACAGGATTGGGTGTGCCAACGCCGCTGTTCTTCCGTATTCATTTTTTGGTCCGCGGGCGTTTCTTGCCGTCCGGTTCTATTGAAGGCTGCCCTGTGTTAGCTGAAACTTCCGTCTCAAGGGGGGAAGCGCAGGCGCGGCTAAAGTTTGATTTTCCCATGTCGGGGGTGTTTCAGGGAGACGGATTTTGCCGCCTCAGGGACATTTTCGGTTTTTTTTCCTTTCCATGTGGAATAACACAGCGTAGAACTGTCAAGGTAAGAAGCTCCCCCTGTTTCGGGAAGAATTACCATATAAACGCCCAATCAGGCGCGGAGGACCGGCGCAATAAAAACTCCACCGATGAGGAGCGGTACTACATGAGGGAATATACGCCGGGAGACCGTTTCCGCGACATCAACTGGAAGAGTTCTGAAAAAGTGGATACGCTCATTACCCGCATATCGCCCGACAATCAGGAAAAGATCAGCCGGATTGAGGTGTACTTCCGCAACTACGGACCCGTCAAAAAAACTTCCATTGAGGCGCTCTGGCTGCTGGACCGGGCAAAGGCGCGGCTTTCACACTTTCTGCGCAATGTCATGGAAGAACAGTCCTCATTTGTTTTTCATGTTCGCACCTCAACAGGCAGTTGGGAAATTGAAAATCAGGAGGACTTGGATGCCTTTCTGGAAGAGCTAGCCGGCTTTTCTTTTTCCCCGCCCCAAAGCGAAGCGGCGGCTCCGCTGGGCGCGGGAGAACTGTACGTCTTTTCCACAGCCTGCGACATGGGCTTGCCCGGTTTTATAATAGCGTGTAACCCCCGTCCGGTCTCTCTCTATATGGCACAACCCGTTACGCGAAAAGACGAAAAAGAAACCGAAACGCTTCGTAAAATTGATTTTCCAGCTATGGGGTGCGTCCCCCTGCCGCGCTGGTTTATACACGGGAAAATAAAGCCGTTAGGCGCACACGCGGACAGGGTGGAAAATATTTACGCGGAGGCAAGATTATGAAAAAGTCAAAAATCATTCTCTTTACCCTCAGACTGTTTTTCTATTTCAGCGTAACAGGAATTATACTAATCCATCCGGGCATTTCCATCTCATTCGACCGCATCGGCATATTGCAATGGTTTGTCATCATCCCGCTTGAAGTTGTGATTGCCTTCCTTCCCGCCTCCTCTTTTAGTTTGCGTAACAAGTGTATCATAGCGCTCCTGGCGCTGTTTCCGCTTTCAATATGGGCGGGGGGTTTTAGCCTTGACGCGTTTTCGCCATTCCTTGCGGGCCTGATAAGTTTCACATTAACGTTCCTGTTATTCCATCATCCCCGGTGGGCAAAAATCGCAGTGCTGGAACCTTTCTTTCTGGCGTGGGTATGTCTGCGCCTGCTTGCCCTGTCCCGTTCAGGAGAGGATATCGCAGGGGAGAGTGTGGCTCTTACCCAGTTTATCCTTGTCTGGAGCGCGGCGGTTTTTCTGTTTCACAGCGTTGTAATTTACTTTTGCCTCTTTCCGCAAAGTTCGGGAAACGCCGGAAAGGAGGGAGCGATTTTCTTCCTTGGGGCGTTCGCGGCGCTCCTTGTAACGCTTGTTATCCTGCCTCCTGATTTTGTCCGTAACGCGGTCATCAATAACCTCAATCTCGAAAAAATTCCTGAAAGAATAAGAAATTCAGATAACGAATTGGGCATGCCAAGAGATTCGGGGGGAAGGAGAACAGGACGGCGAACCATCCCGGGACAGGGAGACGGGGAAGGAGAAGGAGAGGGACAACGGCCGGGATTGCGCGGTATTCCCGGAGGAGAAGAAGGCGAACCGCAGCCGGGATTGCGCGGCGTTTCAGAATACGACTGGCAGAACAGAACCGACCGGGGCAGTGGAAATTCCGGCGACAGCCGGCAGTACATGGTGATGATTGTCGCTTCGGACAGAGAACCTGTATATATGGGCAATTCGTTCCGTGGGCAGCTTGATCCTGTTATGGGATTTACCGTAAGTCCCGATGAACCACTGAACCAGCTCGCGAACCAGCGTTTTTTTGTTACGTGGTTTGACAATGAGCGTAGTTTCGATTTGGGAAGAAGGCGGCAGGAAGTTTTTTCGCTTTCTACCCTCCCGAATAAATACCTGCCCTACCGTCCTGTGGCGATTGATCCGACAATACTGAACGAAAACTCAGGCCCCCTGCGCTACATTCATCAGGTTGTTTCCAATACCCATTTTGGAGATCCTCTCTCGCTGGTTCACACACCTTCGCGCAATTTCAGTAACTCTGAAAATACCACCCTTGCCCCGTACTTTGAAATTTCCCTGGAAGAAAGCGACAGGGAAATTTTTGCCGCTTATCTGGACGAAGCGCTGCAAAATTGGCGTAACAACCGGGAAGAGACTATTCTGAAAGACAGATATCTCAGGGAAATTTTCGGATCAGGGCGGGGTCTATCGGAACCTGTAAATGAGTATCTGGAAAAAATTCTGGCAATACTGACAGGCTTTTCAACGTACCAATACAACCTGAGTTACGACGATGACGCTACCATTTCCTCAATAAAAGAATTTCTTTTAAATTCAAAAGAGGGAGACTGCGTTGAGTTTTCAAATACTTTCGCGCTGCTTGGGCGGCTTGCGGGAATTCCTACCCGTGTTGTAACCGGGTATCTTGCCGCGGAGAGTTTACAAACACAGGCGCATCTGCGGGGTATTGCCGCTCTCAGGAGACAGATACCAGTCCTGCAGGATTTTGATTTTAATGACCTTTTCATGGTAACAAATATGCACAGCCATTCATGGGCGCAGTTTTACATTCCCGGTTACGGATGGCTTGATTTTGAAGCGACATCTTTTGCAATTCCGCCTGAGGGCGGAGGAGATTTCGGTACGTGGGATGTTGTGATTCCCATCATTGATGAAACAAGGGTACTTTCCGGGGTGCGCAAATTTCCGTGGCTGGCGGTATTAAGGGCGGCAGGCCTTATGGCGGTATTCGCTTTGGCTTGCGCCTATATCCTGCGCTATGGGCGGGAGCTTGTTTTGTATTTAGGCTCACGCAAGGGCGGCAGAGCGGGAGCGCGCTCATTGTACCTCCTGCTCCTGTCGCACCTTGCCGCCGACGGTAAGCCGATAAAGCCGGCTTCAAAGACAGCGCTTGAATACTCACAGTTGTTCCGAATTCAAACGAAGTTTGACAGCGCGGAAGAAAACCCGCACTTTAAAACATTCGCCGATTATTATTCGCAGTTACGCTGGCGTGAATTCAGCGACGAAGCGGAAAGGGACGAACGTTTCCTGCGCCTCAAACAGGAGTATAACAATATTTTGGAAACAACAAAACGGCGGGGAATACACAGGTGGTTTATGCGCCTGTTAAGTTTACGAGGACTGGCGTATTTATGAGAATTCAAAAAAGAACTTTTGTAGTTATTTTCCTTTTAACCGTTATTCTTGGCTCCTGCTCGCGCCGCGCCGACTGGGTGCAGTTTCGTGGAGAGGGAGGGCGCGGGGTAAGCTCCTCCCGCATAACGCCTCCGCTCGGATTACGCTGGAAGATCAACCTTCAATCGGGCGATGAAAGGATACGGTCTTTAAATCCGCCGGTGGTAATTGGAGACACAATTTATTTCGGTTCCGATGACGGTAACTTCTACGCGCTGGATGTTGAAAGCGGTTACATGCGCTGGGTGTTCAAGAGCGGGGCGGAGATCAATTCAATTCCGTACGCCGACAAGGATCAGGTGTACTTTGGCAGCAAGGACGGCAAACTCTACGCCCTGTCACGCGAAACAGGACAGGAGATGTGGAACTTCCCAATTTATAGCCAGATAAATTCACAGGTACAGCGTTACGGTGACTACATCATCTTCTGCGGGGACGCGGACGCGATTTATTTTCTTTCTCCTGACGGCAAGGAACAATTCAGAATTGACAACCCCGGCTGGTACAACTTTACCTACCTAATGGCGGACGATGTGATGTACTTCGCGACAGGCCCGTTAGTTGAATTAATCGGCCCTTACGACATCAAAAAAAGGGAGTTCCTGTGGTTCTTCGATGAAATAGTCGCCACCTGGTATTCCGTTGCCGCAGTTCGCGGAGACCTGTTGTACTTTGGAACGGCGGTTCCTTACGGCGGACTGCTCCTTGGTTATAACGCCTATAACCGTCATACCGGCAAATTGGTTTGGGAACAGTACTACGACGGAATTCTTGATGACTGGAATTATGAGATGGTGTGGAATCTTTTCAGACGGAATGTGGAACTTTTGGACTTTATGGCTCCAAGTATCTGGAAAGACCTGGTTATCTTTACAGGAGGAGATACCGCCGCCCGCGCCTTTGACGCGGATACCGGAGTCCTTCGCTGGGAGCGGGTGTTCGACATCCCCATAAGCTGCGCCCCCACGATAGCCGCAGGGCGCGTGTACTTCGGGCTTCTCGGAGACGAGCTTAACCCGTCGCAATTGGTCTGCATCTCCGCGAGGGACGGCAAGGTCCTCTGGCAAATGGAAACAGAAGGTTCCCTTTTATCCGCCCCGGTAATCGCAGGAAAGAGGATAATCTTCGGCACGGATAAAAGCGTTTTCTATGTGCTTGAACAGGTGTTTTAAAAAACGGCTCAGTTTGAAATTCGCGGCTGGTTGTAAACCCTCACATAATCAACCTGCATTTCAGATTCTACAAAATCATTCAAGAGATTGCCGGTCGCGCTTTCCACAGTCAGTTTAATATAGTTTGGGTTTTGATTTATGCCGCTGTTCTTAAACTGCCGCCCGCCGTTTACCCGCCAAAACTCCTGCCCATCCACGTAGAACACATATTCCGACGGCGACCAATCAAGCGCGAAGATGTGGAATTCCCCATCGTAAATATTTACAGGTTTTCCGCTTCCACCGCTTGTCGCGCTTTTGTGCTGCTTGCCGTAGCCGTTCCAGTGAAGCGCGGCGTTGTACCTGCCGTCATGGTTGTTGATGGTTTCCACTATGTCTATTTCTGTTCCGTCTTTCCCCTCGTTGAGGGTGATCCACTGTGTTGGGCTCATCAACCAGAACGCGCCCCATGTCCCGCCCACTACGGGAAATTTAATTCTGGCTTCGTAATACCCAAAAGTGTTGGAAAAAAGTATATGCCCGTCCTTTGTCTGTGTACGTATGGCTCCCGCTCGAATCCATGTTTCAGCTAACGATGGGTCTTTTGTTTTTATAGCGCCAAGAGCGGGATCGCCGGCGAATCTCAGGTGCAAAAGACCATCGCTTAGGTAAACCATGTTGTCTCTCCATGAACTGTGTCCCTGCCTGTCCCATTCGGGACACAAATCCCACCTGGTTGTATCAAGCGAAGTCCCGTCGAACTCATCGGAAAAAATAATTCGCGCATCTGCTTTTTTACCTGCGGTTGCCTCGAATAAAATCCGTATCACTAAACTACTGCGGTTAGCTGACAATGAAATATCCTGTACTCCGTCTGTGGGCAGACCCGCAATATCATGGAGAACCGTACCATTAAATGTACACCTGTCCACAGGATTGAGCGTCAACGTAGCGGTGTACTGCGTGTTTATGTCGAAGGTTTTACTCACCTTCGGCGACCATTCAAGCGTTTGAGTGAAAAGCTCCGTTTCTTGCGTTCCAACTTTGTACGGGTATTTGAACAACCCTTCAGGATAATTTCCCGCGACAGGCGCGTTTACTGTAAAAACTTTTGGCGATTTTATTTGAGATAAGTTATTCCCTCCATCTTTATCTTTAACGCATGAAAATAAAATAAAAACAGCGCATATTAAAATTAATTTCACAAGGAACCTTCATTGCTAAAAAAAAGAGCCTGCTTTTCACAGGCTCTTTTCGCTGACTGAAAGTCAAACCTGAAAGGTCAGACTATCTCCACAGAGAAGTTCTTTCGTTGAGCACTTCCTGAGCGCCGGAAGCACGCCAGTCCGCTACACCGGCATCCCATACGCGGTCAAAGTTAGCGGCGGTTGCAGTAATGGACTGCGCCAACAGGGCGTCGGCTTTATCCTGCAAGGTCTGGGTGTACTGGTTCACAAGGGTAGTAACCTGACGCACTACAGGGGCGCGTCCGTTGCGGATAGCAATAGCGTACGCGTTTTCAATAGTCGCCGAGGGGATAGAACCGTAACTCAGAGCCAGAACCCTGGCGTTGAGCGTGTCGCTGCCCATCTCCACTCCGTTCATCGGCATCGTGTAGTCGATGTTCTGGGATGAATTCTGGAACCAGGGATCGCCGGCGGGCCGCGCCTGAATACTCGGAACGCCGTTTACGATAGTGTGGTTGACGCCTACCTGCCCAATCTGAAGGAACTGATAATTTTCCGGTTTCGCGAGCCAGTTAAGGTACCTCAGCGCCGCTTCAGCGTTCCTGGAGAAAGAAGGGATGAATATCTGTAAGCCGACTTTATCCATTATATCTTTGTTATTCAGGTTGAGGAATACAGGGACAAATTCCGCGCCGGGTACGTTCCTCGCAAGCTCTATGTTGATATTGTAGTCCGTCCTGTAGGGCAAATCCCAGTTCCCGCTGAAGGCGCCGGCAACGCCGCTCTTCAACAGGTTGTTTCCGTCATCCGCCACAGTCATGAGGGGGAAATCCCTGTATATAAGCCCTTCATTGAACCACTGGTTCATCACGCGTACGCCCTCTTTGTATCCGGGCATCAAAATATTGCGTTCGGCAATGCTATTTATCCAGCGATCCCTGTCGCTCAGATTTGCCTGGATGTAATGGTTCATAAGGTCCGCAAGCCCCCAGCGTACGTCGCTGCCCTGGAAATAGGGGACAACCCTGTTCGCCCCGACTCCGCCGGGATCGCGGGTGCGGAACGCTACAAGCGCGTTGTAGAATTCCTGGATGTTTGTGGGCAAAGCCATCCCGAGCCTGTCAAGCCAGTCCTTGCGGATAAAGATGTTCCGCTGGGCAAGCGCCACGCGGTAGCTGGGAATAGAGTAGATCCTTCCGGTCTGCGGATCGGCGTTCCGCATGATAAAGTCCTGTCCGGGGAACACGGGGTCCGCTCCAAGCAGTTTTTTAAGATCGGGCAGATGGCTGTCAATGTAGGGCCTTAAGTCCAATATGCCGCCCTGATCCCTGAACGCTGAAACCATGCCGCCTGAATAGGTATAGCACAGATCAGGAGCGCTTGCCGATGCCATCAGGTTTGTGAGATCCGTATCTTCCGACCAGCGGCCTACAGGCACGAAAGTTACGTCAATGTTGAGTTCCCTCTTCACCTTTTCCTTGATCCAGTTCGTCCACGCGTTGTTATTCGCCAACGACCTGCCGCCGTCAGTACCGCGGTCAAAAATCTCCACGGTAATACTGGCCGCTCCTGTGGTGGTGGCAGTAGAACCGCCGCCGCCGCCGGCAAACACCAGCGCCGAGGTTACCAACAGGGTAACCAAAGCCAACAAAATTTTTTTCATACTTTTCCTCCAAAAATTTTAATTTATGTCTGTGCTTGCGCACAGGCAATAATTACTAACCTTTTACCGCTCCTATGGTAACGCCGGCGATAAAGTAACGCTGGAGCCAGGGGTATACCACAAGGATTGGCACGGTGGCGAACATAATAGCCGCCGCCTTGATCGCGTCCGACGCCCTCGGAACAGTACCCGCGACCATTTCCACAGTACTAACATCAATCGACGTCTGGTTTTGAATAAGCTGCCAGAGCTTAAGCTGGATTGGAACCCACTGGGGCGCGGCGTTGATATAGAGCAGGGCGTCGCCAAACCCGTTCCAGCGGCCTACCGCGTAGAAAAGGGCAAGGGTAGCCAGTACAGGTAATGACAGAGGAAGGTAGATTCTTACCAGTACTGTAAACGGATTGGCGCCGTCAATTTCCGCGGATTCCCTTAAGCTGTCCGGGATTCCAAAAAAGAAACTGCGCAAGATAATCATGTTAAACACCGAAAGACAGTTCGGGATAATCAAAACCAGCGGATTGTTGAGCAGTCCAAGGGTTTTCATCAATACATAGTTTGGAATGGTTCCGGCGCCGAAATACATGGTGAAAATAATGATTGTGTTTATGACCCCCTTTCCTTTAAGCCAATCGTATGTAAGGGGATACGCGCACAGTATTGTCATAGTCAGGGAGACAAAAGTACAAATGACCGTAAGAATCGCCGTCCACCACATGGAACGCGCAAACGCCTTATCCAAAAAAACATACCTGTAGGATTCCAGCGTTGTTCCGTAACTGTAAGTATTTTCATCAAAATTATGGACAACGGGCAGGAATTTTACCCTGCCGTTGATGACAGCCTGGGCGCTGCTTAAAGATTGGGCAAGAAGATTCAACATGGGCAGAATACAAAGCAGTATGACAAAAACACAAATCAAAAAAACTACATAATCGCTGGTTTTAGCGCTTCTTAATTTACTACTCATAATTTCTCCTTACCAAATGCCACGTTCGCCGAATCTTTTCGCTATAGAATTGGCGGCTACAAGGAAGATTACGCATATCACAGATTGGAAAAGACCAACCGCCGAGGTAAGGGAGAACTGGAACGACCTGATACCGACGCGGTAAACAAAGGTTGAAAGCACATCCGCCACTTCCATTACGATATTGTTCATCATTGTATACGGGCGGTCCAGCTCGATACCCAGAATACGGCCAATATTCATTATCAGAAGGACGATGATTGTAGGTCTGAGACCCGGCAGGGTAATATGCCAGAGTTTTCGCCACCTGCCCGCGCCGTCTACTTCGGCGGCTTCGTACAGTTCCGGGTTGATCCCCGTAATCGCCGCCAAATAGATAATGGTTCCCCAGCCCATTTCCTTCCATACCCCGAAAGTTATGTATGTGCCGACCCATTTAGCCTTATCCATAAGGAAATCAATGGGCCCAATTCCAAAGTTTTCTACCAGGAATATATTGACCACACCGGTGGAAGGCGCCAAAAGCCTGCTGGCTATACTGGAAACAATTATCCACGACAGAAAGTGAGGCAGGTAAATGACAGTCTGGGTAAATTTCTTAAAATTCTTGAAAAGAAGCTCGTTTAAGAGCAGCGCAAGGATAATCGGGGCGGGAAAGCCCACAATCAGATCAAGGAAATTGAGCCACAGCGTGTTCCGCAGCGCAAACCAAAAATCCCTCATGCCGAAAGCGGTACGGAACCATTTCCAGCCTACCCAGGGCGACCCTTCCGACCAAACCCCCTGGAAAATATTGTAATCTTTGAAAGCTATTACAATATTAGTCATGGGAACATAACGGAAAAGGACGAAAAACGCTATTGGGAGAGCCAACATCAAGTAAAGCATCCATGAGCGTTTAAAGTAACTCGAATTATTAGACTTTTTTATCTCTGTTTTAGCCGGCACTTCTTTCCCCTTTGTATACTAGCATAATACTACACGACAATGATTAATTTTGTCAATTTCTTTTTTCAAAATAATTGAACATTCCTTATGACAGGTTATCATTACATTAAATATCCACGCTCTTATTAAGGAAGCTAAAAGTAAAGATTCAATGTTTTTGACATTTTGGCGTGTCGTATACCCGGGATCTGGCGGCGCGCGGAGAATTTCCGCTTTTTTCGCCCTGTCCCGTCGATTTTGATTTCCAGACTGACGCCTGCTGCGGCGATACGGAACATTCCGTTTGACAACAGCGTGACTTCTGTATAATGTATTTTATAAGGTAAACATGAAAACATTGGCTGAACAGAGGTATTCAAAACTTGGCCCGAAGGTTGTAAAAGCGCTTAAAACCCGCTCCTTTGACGCGTGGTATTTTGACGAAACCGCCGAAGCGGTAGAAAAAATTATCTCCCTAATCCCCAAAGATCACCAGGTTTCATGGGGCGGCTCCAAGACGTTAGTCGATCTTGGCGTTCAGGAAAAACTTGCCGGCGAAGGCTACAGCCTGCTTGACAGGGACAAAGCCGCAACCCCCGAAGAGCGTCAGGAGATCATGCGCCGCGCCCTGTTATGTGACACTTTCCTCTCCGGCACAAACGCCGTAAGCGAGGACGGCCAGCTTGTAAACATCGACGGAAACGGCAACCGCGTCGCCGCGATGATCTACGGCCCCAAACAGGTAATTGTAGTTATAGGCATGAACAAAGTCGCCAAAACTTATGAAGACGCCGTCATCCGCGCCAGAACAATCGCCGCGCCGCTGAACGTCCAGCGTTTCCCAAACCTAAAGCCGCCCTGCAACGAAACCGGAAGCTGCGCGAACTGCCTGAGCCCCGACACCGTCTGCTCATTTATAGTTACTACCCGTTTCTGCAAGCCGGCAGGCCGGATAAAAGTTATCCTGATCGGAAAAGATTTGGGACTGTAAATCAGAGATATCCCATTCTTCTTATTTCATTGATTATGCTTTCAAGAGTCGCGTTATTCGGATTACCCTTTCTGGCTTCCTGTAAATACACCAACGCTTCTTCATATTTATTCTGATAGTACAGTATAACGCCCTTATAAAAATAAGCGTCATAAACATACGGTGAATTTGATCTTATGTACAGTCTTATTGCCTCGTCAAAAAACACCATCGCGTTTTCATAATCTCTGACCGTAAAAAACAATTCACCCATTCCGTAATAACCTTCGGTATCGTCCTGATCGAGCAGAACCAATGTTCTGTATAACTCAAACGCTTCAGCAAGCCTGTTCTGCATTCTGTAAACAATCGCAAGATTCTGATAGGGAACTTTATTTTCCCCGTTTAACCCAATTGACCTTAAATAAATTTCCTCGGCTTCAGCAAGGCGGTTCTGTCTCCTGTAAACCATACCAAGATGATCCATCGCGTCAACAAATAGGGGATCCAAATCAATAGCTTTCTTTAAGTGTCTTTCAGCTTCTTCCAGCCTGTTTTCCCACAAATACTGCGTCCCCAAATTATACGCAACCATGGCCTCTTCATTTTCTGTAGGCGCGACCATGGGAAGAGAAGGACCTATAACCTTTATACCGAATTCGTCAGTACTGTCCGATTGCTGATCCTGAGACTCAACATTCCCGGTTGTCGCGCAACCCGCCAACATCAAACATAAAACAAAACCCAAAAAGGAAACATTTCTCATATCATCCCCCATATACTTATTTTACCACAAGAATCTCTTTTTCCATCCAGTAATCGTTAAGAAAAAACCTGTCCCCAAGCGGCATGTCAACGGTTTTTGCTATTTTATACCCCAGATGCAAATACACTTCTACTGCCCTTTTATTGTTACGATTTACATGCAGCAGTATCTTTTCCTTCTTTTCGTTACGGGCAATTTCTTCAAAATACGAAAATACCCCGGACGACAGCCCCAGCCCGCGGAACTCTTTTTTTAAGTACACCTTGCTGACAGCCAGATGATCCTCTTCCAGTGAATACGCGAAATAACCTATTGGACTGCTGGAATCTTCAATGAAAAAATACCGGACTCCATTCTCCATTTCGCAAGTAATAACGTCCTTTCCCTGATAATGCACAAGCATATAATCAACCTGTTCCCTGCCAATAATGGGTATAAATACCTCAGGCCATATTTCACGTATCAGGCAAATCAGACAGTCAATTTCATCCGCTGTTTTTATTTCCCTAAATTTCATGTAATTACCTATAAAAACAGCTTACCCCTGTTACCGCAACACATCATATAGCATATCCAAAAAATAATTTGCCAGATCAAAATCAGGGTACAATTTTACCGACATTTCCAAATCAATAACAGCCTGCTGGAAATTTTCCATTATAATGTTTAAAGTGCCTCTGCTGAAATAAGGCTGAAAAATATTGGGGCTAATGCTGATTGCCTCAGTGTAATCGTTATAGGCATTTTCAAAATCGTATTTTGCGCCATAGCTGTTTCCTCTCATACAATAAGCTACAAACGGATTTATTTTTTGAGCAATGCACTGAGAAAGCACAGTAATCGCTTCATCATAATTTTCCACGTCATCAGAAGCACATTCATATCCATAGGCAAAAAGCGAATACCTTTTGTCATACTCGCCCGCTTTCAAATAATTTTCCAGCGCTTTTACCTGATCGCTTTTATTATCATAACAGTTTCCACGTTCAAGATAGGCATCCGCATACTCTGGAAATATGGCAATCGCATTTGTAAATTCAATTATAGCCAAATCAAAGTCATTTTTATTATAGTAATTCATCCCTTCATTATAATGCCGTAAAGCATCGGGATTTATATCAGCAAAAAGAACACAAGAGTAAAAAAATAACAAACTTAACAAAATGCCTTTTCGTTCCATTGCTACCCTCTCTGATATTTTAAGTATACCCCGCAAAAAGAAAACATCAATATATTATAGAGAATTTTTAATAAAACGGACATTAAAAAAGGGCTGCCCCAGGACAGCCCTTGTAAAATCAATCCTAGACGCGCAATTCAACTTACGCTACGCTGATCTGAATTGTCCTCTTTTGCGCTTCGGAGCGTTTTTTGATCTGCAGGTTGAGGATGCCGTTTTTGAACGAGGCGCTCACAGCTTCGGGGTCTGCGTTTTCGGGCAGCTTGAAGGAGCGGCTGAAAGAGCTGACCCTCCTCTCGCGCAGAATGTACGTTCCCCCATTCTCATCGTTCTTGCCCTTTTTCTCCTCTTCCTGTTTGGAAGTGATGGTAAGGCTTGAGCCGTCAACATGAACCTCAATGTTGTTTTCATCGTAACCGGGCAGATCCATATCAAGGATGTACGCATTCTCGGTTTCCTTGATGTCAACAGCCGGCAGTTGGCTTAACATCCTCGCGGCGGGAGCCAGGATGGAATCCCCAAAAAAGGACTCAAAGTAGCGGTCAAAATCACCCAGCGCGTTCTGAATTGTGTTTGGGCGGTACATGGTCATCGTTTTCATAATTTTTCTCCGTGTCCGGCGGGATATTCGCGGATTTAACAGTTCAACGAACCGTCCCCCTTTCGGCGGGTCTTTCCACTTGTCCTCGTCGACATCTATTATTTAGCAAAAACCATGCCAAGCGCTCGGCTCATTGTTTTGCAGGTAAATTTATTAAATATTTATAAAAAAACGGCGATTTTTAAAGAAAAACAAGGAACTAAGAATGGGAAATGGGAGTTAAAAGCCCCAACATTCCCAATTTATAAAATTTATTGTATAAAAATGATACATTTCGTAAAAAATTGCCCAATATTGTGTCAAATTGACACACTAAAACCGGTATTAATGTTTTTGTTGAATAAATAAGAACTATAGGATATTCTTACATTCAAGAGGAATTGTCACCGCGTTGCGGTGACTTCCATTTACGTTGCCACTCACGTGGCATAATAATAGGAATTGTCACCGCGTTGCGGTGACGCGAACCGAAGGTTCGACTATTTACGTTGCCACTCACGTGGCATAATAAGAGGGTAACTATGCAATACGGTTATTTTGATGATGACGCCCGGGAATACGTCATTACCCGCCCCGACACCCCCTATCCCTGGATTAATTATCTGGGCTGTGAGGATTTTTACGGTTTGTTTTCCAACACGTCAGGCGGTTACTGTTTTTACCGTGACGCGCGCATGCTTCGATTGACCCGTTACCGCTACAATAACGTGCCGGCGGACTCAGGCGGGCGTTACTTTTACCTGCGCGATTGTGACGATGTATGGTCCCCTTCATGGATGCCGATGAAATCCGCACTCGACCGTTACGAATGCAGGCACGGGATGGGCTATTCGCGCATTTCCTCATCACGTAACGGTTTGGTATTCTCTCAAACGTCGTTTGTTCCGTTACACGACACCTGCGAAATTCACAAGGTTACGCTGACAAACGAATCAGCTGTGGAAAAAAATATTGATATTTTCTCCTTTATTGAGTTCTGTTTATGGAACGCCAACGACGATATGACGAATTTTCAGCGAAACTTCAGCATCGGCGAGGTTGAGGTTGACGGTTCGCGTATCTATCACAAAACCGAATACCGCGAAAGGCGCAATCATTACGCGGTATGGGCGGTCAATGTTCCTGTCGCGGGTTTTGACACCGACAGGGAAACTTTCCTGGGTCTTTACAACGGTTTCGAGCATCCGCAGGTTGTGTTCGCGGGAGAGTCAAAAAACTCTGTCGCTTCCGGCTGGGCTCCGGTCGGCTCTCACCATATCAAGGCGCGTCTTGCCCCAAATGAATCAAAAACTTATGTTTTCGTTCTTGGCTACTGTGAAAATCCCGAAAATAAAAAATGGGAGAAAGCGGGCGTTATCAGCAAAGCGCCTGCAAATATCCTGCTTGAAAAATACAGTACAACGGCAGCGGCGGACAAGGCGCTTGCCGCGCTTAATGAGTACTGGAAAAACCTCCTGGGACGCTTCACTGTGGACGCTGAAGACAAACGCATGGCGCGTATGGCGGGCGTGTGGAACCAGTACCAGTGTATGGTAACATTTAACATGTCGCGCAGCGCGTCTTATTTTGAATCTGGCATCGGGCGCGGCATGGGTTTCCGCGATTCAAACCAGGACCTGTTGGGCTTTGTACACCTTGTGCCGGAACGCGCCAAAGCGCGTATTCTCGACATCGCGGCGACGCAGTTCCCCGACGGAAGCGCGTATCATCAGTACCAGCCGCTGACAAAGAGGGGCAATAACGAAATTGGCTCCGGCTTTAACGACGATCCTCTCTGGCTCATCTGCGGGGTCGCGGCGTACATCAAGGAAACAGGCGATTACGGCATCCTTGATGAAAAAGTTCCTTTCGACAACAACGAGGCGTTAGCTGACACTCTCTTTATTCATCTGAAACGTTCCTTCGATTACTCTGTAACTCATACCGGCCCGCACAAACTGCCGTTAATCGGACGCGCGGACTGGAACGACTGTCTGAATCTCAACTGCTTTTCCAGTACGCCCGGTGAATCATTTCAGACAACAGCAAACTTTGAAAGCGGCATTGCCGAATCCGTTTTAATCGCGGCGATTTTTGTTTTTGTCGGCCCCGATTACGTTGAGATATGCAGACGTACAGGCCGCGCTGATGAGGCGGAATACGCTGAAAAAGCCATCGCCTCAATGACAGAGGCGATCAATCAAAATGGATGGGACGGCGACTGGTTCCTTCGTGCTTACGACGCTCACGGCAAGAAGATTGGAAGCAAGGAATGTGAAGACGGAAAGATCTTTATCGAATCAAACGGTTTCGCAGTCATGGCGGGTATCGGCATTGAAGATGGACGCGCGAAAAAGGCGCTTGATTCTGTCAAGGAACATCTTGATACAAAATACGGCATCGTTCTGTTACAGCCAGCTTACAGGGACTACCACCTTGAGTTAGGTGAAGTTTCTTCCTACCCGCCTGGCTACAAGGAAAACGCCGGTATCTTCTGCCACAACAACCCGTGGGTTACGATAGCGGAAACAATGCTGGGAAGAGGAGAACGCGCGTTTGAAACTTACACTAAGATATGCCCCGCCTACCGTGAGGATGACAGTGACCTTCGCCGGATGGAGCCGTATGTGTACGCGCAAATGGTAGCGGGCAAGGACGCTGTACGTCATGGAGAGGCGAAAAATTCCTGGCTCACCGGAACCGCCGCGTGGACGTTTGTCAGTATTTCGCAGTACATTCTGGGAGTGCGCCCTGTTTTTGACGGGCTTCTCATAGACCCGTGTATTCCCGCGAGTTTTAAAAGTTTTTCCGTTACCCGCCATTTTAGGGGGGCTGATTATCACATAACGGTAGACAACAGCGCGGGCGTGGAAAAGGGCGTTAAGTCGATAACTGTTGACGGCAAACCGTTGAATGGCGCGACCCTGCCTTTCTTTGGCGATGGTAAGGTTCATAAAGTCAATGTTGTATTAGGTTAAAACTAAATATACTAAGGAGAAAAACATGTCTAAGAAAATCCCTACACGCATCTATCTTTCGGAAGACGAGATGCCAAAATTCTGGTACAACCTGAGGGCGGCAATGAAAGAAAAGCCGGACCCCATTCTGCACCCGGGAACATTACAGCCGATAACCGCGCTGGAACTGGAAGCGATATTCTGCAAAGAGCCGGTTAAACAGGAATTGGACGAGACCACAACCCTTGTCCCAATTCCCGACGGTATTCAGGATTTTTATTCAGCGTACCGTCCCTCGCCCTTGATCCGCGCGTATTATCTGGAAAAGATACTGGGTACTCCGGCGGAAATTTATTATAAGTTTGAGGGGAGCAACACTTCAGGCTCGCACAAACTCAATTCGGCGGGAGCGCAGGCGTATTACGCGAAAGAAGAGGGGCTTACGTCCCTCACCACTGAAACCGGCGCGGGACAGTGGGGAACGGCGATGGCAATGGCGTGCGACTTTTACGATCTCAAGCTGACGGTCTACATGGTGAAAATAAGTTCCGAACAGAAACCGTACCGCAAAGCGTTGATGGAAGCATACGGGGCACAGCTTATCCCCTCCCCGTCCAACACAACGGAAACTGGGCGGAAAATTTTAGCGGCTGATCCCAACACCACAGGCTCTCTTGGATGCGCGATTTCCGAAGCGATTGAAACGGCGGTCAAGACGGACAAGTGCCGTTATGTGCTAGGCAGTGTTCTCA
>JGI24698J34947_10000450_pt1 | contig 19082 bp, 21 predicted proteins | sample TergutMp193P3_FD_34947 | JGI IMG/M metagenome (IMG submission 34947) | reverse complement strand
AAGGTCCTGTAGCTCAGTGGATAGAGCGGCCGCCTCCTAAGCGGCAGGTCGGCCGTCCGATTCGGCCCAGGATCAGGGGTATCCGTCCAGGACTCGAATATAGGCAGCAGAGCCTTGCCGGGTTTCCGGTCTGGAAGGCAGAGGGTTCGAATCCCTCCGGGCGGATGCCTTTAACAAAGAATGCAAAGGTAATACTATGAAAAAACTACTTTTAGCAAAATTTTCTCCAGTAATTCTATTCAATTCTGTGTTTTTCCTTTTCTTTATTTGTGAAATAAGAAAAGAATATTCCTTACCTGCTTACCGCTTGGCTAACTTTGAAATAGCTTTCAACTTTGTCTTTAACCCCATGTATTTGGTGTTTGTATATACTTTTTTTTCTATAAAGCTTAGAAATAAAATTTTTCATCAAATAGCAAATATATCCTTTATGATTATAAGTTGCATTACTGGAATGTTGTTATGGTTTTACAAAGACTGCAAAAAATTGGCTATGTTAGGTTTAAATCTTTATTATAGAACGGAAGAGTTTCTGCCAGCAATGTTATTCATTACTGTATTTTTAGCTATTATAGGGTTTGTTATATCAAAAATTATCTCTAATCTTGGTAATAAAGGATGTATAGAATAAAAAAGCAAAAATCCTATTTCATTATACTTAAAGGAGAATGTAATGTCAGATGAGGAAGTTGGTTTTGTATATATTCTTAAGAATGAGGCAATGCCTGGAATATATAAAATTGGAGTTACCGGGCGAGAGGAACTTGATGCTCGAATAGATGAATTATACATTGGCAAAACAAATATCCCGTTGCCTTTTCAATGCGTATTTGCCTGTAGGGTTAAGAATTACAAGGATGTTGAGAAAATAATTCATAATGCCTTTATGGATTCAAGAGTAAACCCGAACAGGGAATTTTTCACAGTAGAACCTGATAGGGTAATACCTTTATTGAAGCATTTACAGATAGATGATGTTACAGTTGATATCAACAAGAAAATTGATCAACAAATTGACAGTAATGATTTGGAAGCGATTAAAAATGTTGTTCGGAAAAGACCAAAATTTAATTTTGTTGAGATGGGTATACCGATTGGGAGTAAAATAACTCTTAATGATTCTGATAATCCTGTTGAAGTAGAAGTTATTGAGGAGAGAAAAGTAAGGTATAATGGCACTGATTATTGGTTATCGACCTTAACGAGTGAGTTGCTAAAACTAAATTATAATGTACCGCCATTGCGTTATTGGCGATATAAGGGGAGTTTATTGACGGAATATTATGTTGAGACGTATGGGGAAAGGGAGTAGGAAGGCGGGGAAATATTTAATCTTACAAACTTAATCATAATTAGATTATCTGGTTTTATTGGGATAGTTTGCTTTTTCTACCGCGCTGACAAGCTTGTCCTCGTAATCGGCGTTTTTTGCCATGGGTTTTAGCTCACTCTTCGTTGAGAAATCATACTATTAATCCATTTAAGTGAGAATTCAGGAGATAGAGTACATTAAGTGAAGAGCACTTGACAAAATCGGTATAATACGGCAACGTCGCTGAATAATAATTAATAAATGCCGGGGGATAATATGGCAAAAAATCAGGCAGCCAAAGAACGCGAATTCATAGTCAAAATGGAGAAATTCCTTGCGGATCAAAAAAGGGAAATCATCTCGAATTTGGTGGTTAGCAGCGAGGACTTTAAGGAAATAGTGGAAGGCATGGACCCAAAAGACTTTGCGGATGTGGCTTCCGATGATATTGACCGTAAAATGATTGAGGCGATGGGCTCCCAGGAAGTGAAAAGGCTTGGGATGATCGATGCCGCCCTCACCCGTATAAAGCAGGGTAAATACGGCCTCTGCATGAAGTGCGGTAAAAAAATCCCCAATGAACGCCTTGAAGCCCTTCCCTACGCCCTCATGTGTATTGAGTGCAAGACCGCGGAGGAGAAGCGGAATAGGTAAATTAATGATTTAGCGGGGAATCTCCATATCAGCCGGTAAATTCTCGCTTCTTTCCCATAGGCTTATGTAAACATTATGGGTGAGAAATTGAGTTACTTTTATCGAAAAGGCAAGATTTACCAACCCATTGACAAGTATTTCTTACTAAACTGTTTGAAATAAGCCGGTATAACAAGGTAAATAGTCATTCTGTTCGGTTCTTCCGGGTTTATACGCCTACCTATTCATAATACGAATACGCACTTGTATCCATACAATATGTCATCATTTCTTGTCTTTCTCATGTTCCCCCCTTTACAAAACCATTAGTATAGTATATTATATCTGGTATAGATATTCTATACCAGATTTAGAGGTTGTCAATGAAACCTGAAGCATATCGCTATAATTTAGTTCAACAGGCAAGTGGACTCTCAAAAAAGGACTTCGCGGAAAGTTTAGGCATTTCAAAGGCTATAGGCTATCAAATTTCTACAGGTGTAATCAGACCGTCCCGTGATGTACTGGACGCTCTTTCAACGATATATAACGTAAATCTCCAGTGGTTTATAACTGGAAGGGGCAGCTCTAATTACGCCCAAGACACAGCCGAAATAGAATTACTAGAACAGGAAGCTGCAGCCGGACAAGGCCGTGAAGTGGAAGAATACCCCGAAAAGCGGTATTTTCAGACCTTAAAATCATTTTTATACCCCTACGACCCAGAAAACCTAAAAGCCGTCTATGTTTCAGGTGACAGCATGATTGATGAACATATTTATAATGGGGACATTGTTATATTTAATATAAAACAGACCGAAGGGAACGGAATCTATGTAGTGTCTGTTGGAAATACCCTTATGGTAAAAAGGGTGGATTTTGATCTTTCAAATCAGGCTTTAACCTTCATAAGTGCAAATCCCGCTTATGAACCTCGGTGTTATAAAGGGCATGAACTTGCGGATATAAGGGTTGCCGGGCGTGTGATTGCCTGTTATCATAGGATATAGTGGTTGCAATGGGGGGGATGTGAAACATATGCCTACAATGGTATCACTTTTTGCTGGCTGCGGTGGTTTGGATTTAGGGTTCAAACGAGCAGGCTACAAAATTCTGTGGGCCAATGATTTTGACAAAGACGCTCAAGCTGTCTATACTAAAAATAAACTAGGGAAAATAGACGGAAGGGATATCTTGGATATACCTGCTTCTGAAATACCAGACTGTGACATATTAACAGCAGGTTTTCCATGTCAACCTTTCTCTAATGCTGGGAATAGGAAAGGAGTGCATGACTCTCGAGGTATGCTATATAGAGAATGCTTAAGAATAATTGGGAAAAAACTGCCTAAAGTATTTGTATTTGAGAATGTAAAAGGCTTGCTTTCTACAAGATACATAAATGGAGAAAAACTTGTCGATGTTATATATAATGATTTAAGCACCATAAGCGACACAGGCTATAATGTTATATACAAATTAATAAACGCAAGTGATTACGGTGTCCCACAAAACCGTCATCGCGTAGTATTTATAGGGGTACGAAAAGATTTAAATATAAGGTTTAATTTTCCTTATCCACAGAATAGAAATGACTTAACACTACGCAGTATACTTGATATCCCTGCTATTGTGCCTAATCAGGTAGATTGGGGATTTTCTCCTCAGGCATTAGAAATGATTGCATATATACCAGAAGGTGGCTCATGGAAAAATATTCCATATGAGAACCTAGCGCCGCGTTTTCAAAGAATCCGCGATAATATGAAAAAATATCATTCACCTAATTTCTATAGGCGTTTTTCACGAGATGAGATAATGGGCACAATAACTGCGTCAGCACAACCCGAAAATTGTGGAATAATCCACCCGACAAAAAACAGACGATATAATATAAGGGAAATCGCACGTATTCAAACATTTCCAGACGATTTTCTTTTTATTGACGATAGCCTCCGCAACATTGTGGCAATGTACAAAGTAATAGGCAATGCTGTGCCAGTAAAACTAGCTGAAGTTATCGCCCTTTCCATTAAAGAACAAGTTTTTGAAAACAAATTTGATTCACTTACTCAAAATGAAAAGCAATTGGCGGGGTGTTAAGCGTGAGTGCCATTATGAATTCAGATAAGGCGTATTTACTTGGGCTTGTCATTGGAGGCGGTATTTTCGGTAATGCCGAAGACACATTTATAGTAAAACTCCCGTATAAAAAGTGGGGTTCCTATATTCAAAACCCAGGACGTGCCGGTGATATAGCGCAAAACATACTAAAAGTTGTTAGTCCCATGTTCAGGACAATATATGGGCTAAACATATCATATCAAACATACGAAGGTGGAACTTGGAATATTTTATGTGAAGGGGATCTGACCTCACTTATTAACGACCTTAATCATTATGGTATTTCTCCGACCGGAGAGATTAAAAGAAATGTCTCTATAGAGAAGATCGTCAATGAGTTAATTGATAATAATCTAAAAAGACGTTTTATAGCGGGATTAGCTGATACTATAGGAAGCCTGACTCCTTCTCAACGGCGTTTCACAGATGATAATCAGATAATTTCTTTTGAAATATCTGGTATGTGTTATAATTTTGTGTGTCAAGTTTGCCGTCTGTTGCATAGTATTAAATGCTACCCAGATCAGATTGCATGGAACCATCCAAATTTGCATGCAAGCAGTAATCCATATTTCAAACAATGGAAGAAAGGTTTTAAAGTCCGAGTTAAACTGGATCAATACGCACAATTCGGCGCTTATGCTTTTACAACAAAAGCGGAATCAAGTGCCGAAAATTTACTGTTGCAAGATAGTATTGTAGATTCTGAACCATGTAAGCAACACAGAATAAATGCTTCAGCTTCCTGTGTGCATCCTGACGAGGACAGTCGTTTATTACCTCCAGAGATAAGGGGCGGTCATTATATACACAATAGGCATGTTTGTGCAGTACTAAGGTGCGAACATACTCCATACGATGAAGTTAGAAGAATCTTAAATGAATCAGAAAAATATATAAACCCTTTCCCAATAATTGTAAAAGACAAAACTATGAATATAGAAGGAATTATTGATAAAACTCCATTGTTTAAAAATAGGAAATACAATATTCAGAATCTTTTGGTAAGTGGTTTATATGAAAAATACAAAAAGGATACGCATTTACTACTTTTTGGTGATTCAAATACAACGGGCTATCCGCTTAATGAGGTTATGCAAGGTATACATTATCTTATTTCAGCTCAGAATGGAAATTTGCGCGGCGACAGACCAATAGGTAGTTATAAAAAAACAATAGAAACAACATTATCATTTTCACCAGAAATTTCTTTTGAGTTTAAAATTCCAGATCTGTTAACTCCATTAATTATTTCAAATGGTACCCATTCAGTTTTGATTGGCGCAAAAAATCCGTCAGTATATAAAAAATTAATTAGCTTTGATATTCATAATCCTTATAAAATATTCGTCCGTAATATTACGGAAACGGATTTATAATGAATGCGAAAAATGAAGTTTCTTATTATCCTGAAATAACTCGTTTTATTGAAATGCAGCTGCATAGCAATTTTAAGGTAAAAAACAAAGACAACATCCATATTTATTGGAAAATTGGTGAAATGAAATCTAAAATCGAAGAATTGATAACGGAATATCCTGATTTATGTAATTGTTTAAAGGATTTCGCAGAAAGAATGCCGCCACTTAATGTCGATATTTTTGCAGTAATTACTGACGGAAATAAATTTGAACTACTAATTTTAGAAGTAAAATTAATGAAAGCCGTAGGGCTTGCCCAATGGTCTCAATTAATAGGATATTGTATGGTTACTGATTGTAAATTTGGGCTATTGGTAAACATTGATGGAGGAGCAAGTGAGAGGTTATTTAAATTGTTGCAGCAAAATACTGATGTATCTAAAATAATCCGCATAAAGAGAAATAATCAAATAAAAACCCTCTTGGGCTTTATGCAATGGAATTCCTCAACAAAGAACATAGAATATAGTGAATTAGGACAATTATATTCATTGTCATTTATAAGTGATGAGTTGATCAGTCAATTCACTGAATAATAGACAGATTAAACCCTGAACAAAGACATAAATATATGTCTCATGAATGAATAAATGCATCATCAAAATGATCATAACTATTAATCAAAAACGTGCTTGTATAAATTCCTTTTTAGTACTTTTCTTATGGCTTTGCCAACCAGTCATTGTCAAATTTCACACGAAATTCTTCCAGAACCTCTTCAAATCTGGTAAAGCCTTCTTTTTTCATTTTAGCCGCAAATCCGATACTTCGTTCTGTACCAACTATAGCACTCCAAAAGTAATGAACCATACCCAAAGCATCGCGTTGTAACATCCTCGCTCTGGTTAACCTTATCCCGCTCTTAAGGTTATTGGATGCTGTGGTAGAGTCTAATACCGGGTTAAAGACTTTTTCATCTAAAAAGGCAATGATTTCTTCTTCTTTTTTCATATGAACCTCGTGATTATTATATCAAGCTGAGAACAGAAATATCCATTCATACCAGAAGCTCCCTCAAGCAATCCTCCTAAACACATACACCCCCTCCTGCTCCTCCCTCTCCTCCACCGGCTCCCCGTCAAAATCCGGCGCTTCATCAAACACCAAAGTAAAAGAACCCTCCGCCAAGTCATAATCCATGCAGCATTCCAATTCATAGTCTACAGTGGTAAAGTAACTAATACCCTCATACGGTTCATCGCTTGTTTCCAGGGTTTCTGTCCCGTCATGCTCAACAAGCCTGTCCGGGTGCATTTGTGCGTACAAATCAATCTTCCTGTAGGTAAAATCACTGGCAAGCAGAATGTTGGGGTACACATTATATTGCATGTGGAATTTCTCGACGTACAGGTTTATCGTATCGTCCCATATTGTGTAATCGATGATTATTCCGGTTAAACGGAGAACGCCGTCATCTTCCATATAATGAGTATATCACTGGAACGTGACACTTGACAACAGCGCAGTTTCGTTTACCATATAAGTATTATGGCTACCAATACAAACGATTACAAAATTGACTCCCGCAAGCCTGTCAAGCTGGACTCATGGGCTACGCGCTACGAGGGGAAACTTTCCAAGGAAGAGGCAAATGAGGAGACATCCGCCCTTATCAAGCGGCTTAAAGATCTCCAGGAGCTTCTGTACGCGGACGGCTCGAAGGCGCTTCTGGTGGTGATTCAGGCCATGGACGCGGCGGGAAAAGACTCGACCATCAAGAATATATTCGGCCCCGTCAATCCCCAGGGCTGCAAAGTTGTTTCCTTCAAGACGCCTAACTCGACGGAACTTGCGCACGATTTTCTGTGGCGTGTCCATCAGAATGTTCCGCGCAAGGGGATCATCGGCGTGTTTAACCGCTCCCATTACGAAGATGTCCTGGTTGTTCGCGTCAAGGGGCTTGCGCCAAAAGACCGTATCGAGAAACGCTACACTCACATCAACAGTTTTGAGGCGCTTCTGGGCGATGAGGGTACTCGCGTTGTCAAATTCTTTCTGCATATATCCCGGGACTATCAAAAGGAACAGCTTCAGGAGAGGCTCGATACGCCGAGTAAAAACTGGAAGTTCAACCCTTCCGACATTCCCGAAAGGATGCTCTGGGACGACTATCAAAAGGCGTTTGAACTCGCCTTCGAAAGGTGTTCATGCCCTGAAGCGCCCTGGTACATCGTACCCGCCGAGCGCAAATGGTTTCGCAATTTTCTGGTCGCAAAGGTGTTGGTGGAAACGCTTGAATCAATGGAACTGAAGTATCCGGAAATCACGTATGACCCGAAAACTATAAAAATTCCATAAGGGTTATGCCGCCGTATTTCACATAACGCCTCACTCCCCACGCTTGCGCTTCACAATCCCAATTGCCTTTGCCGGACATATCTCGTGGCAGCAAAAACACCTGATGCAACGGTTGTAGTCGATGATCTCCCGGCGTTCTTTTCCCTCCCCGGTTGAAGTTATGGCCTTTGAGGCGCAGATCCGCGAACAATCGCCGCAGTGGACGCAGATGCCGTGGTTGATTTCAGGCACGGGTTCTTGGGAATCCTTCAACCGCCTTAACGGAGGGGGAAGGACGAAATCGAGAAGTTGGGAACCCGATCTTTTCAATGGCAATTTGACGAAATCAAGGATTCGCACATCGGCTGGCAAAAGACCGGGATACTCAATTTCACCAAGATTCGTAAGCCAGTAACTGCGGCCCACAGCATCCTTGATTACCGGTATTTCCATTGGAGGATAGCATATAACGGTAGTGGCGGCGATATCCATTGCAAGGAGATTTGAAGAGGCCATGACAAGGCCGATTTGCCGAGGGTTTCCGGCGGCGGGGCCATGCCCTTCCATTCCAATGACCGCGTCCATGAAGGCGTAGGCGGGCTTTACCGCCAGATTGAGATCGACGAGCATTGCGGCGAAAGACTCGCGGCTGGAATAACGGACATGATAAGGGCTCTTCGCAACCGAGGGAACAAGGCCGAAAATGTTTTTCATTGCGCCGGTGTAGTACATTAGCTGGTGGGTCTTGAGCTTCGGAATGCTTATTATAACATCCGCTTCTTTCACCGCCTGGGTCAGGGTAAATTTCTTCGCCGCCTTTCCCTCCGCGCAGGGGACATCAATTTTTCCCTTTGTGAAATCCACCCATTCAGCGCCGTTCTTTTTGGTGACCTCCCCAAGACCGCAAGCCTTCGCCGAAAAGCCGGGGGGCTGGAGGCCGGGGCTGTCCCCCGCGAGTATGCGCTTCGCCCCCATCTCCCTGACCAGCCTGATAGCCGCCTCGAGAACGGCTGGATGGGTGCAAACGGCCTTTTCGGGAGGGGTGTCGGACAGGATGTTGGGTTTCAGGAGCACGGTTTTCCCCGCCACATCAAGGTCGCCCGCAAGTTCCACAGCCCGTTTCAGGGCCCCGTATACTTCCTGATGGTCATAGGAAGCACAGCGTTCAATTCCTACTTTTTTATTCATACAAACAATCTACACCAATTCGTGTTTTATCTCAAGGAGAATAATTATCAAAATGGCGCGAATCTGCTATGCTTTGATGATGACCATCGATATAGCGGAGCGGGAGTAAATGGGTGCTTTTTACGCACGGGTCAGTGGCAGAGTGCAGGGCGTTGGTTTCAGATATTCCGCAATTATGGAAGCCAGGCGGTTAGGCGTAAGCGGCTGGGTGCGGAATGCGGCTGACGGTGATGTTGAGGTATGGGCGGAAGGGACGCCTGAAAAGCTCGGGCAGTTTCTTTCCTGGCTTCGGCATGGGCCCCAGTACGCCCGCGTCGATTCGGTAGAGAAGGAAGACAAGACGCCCCATGGGTATCGCGGTTTCGATGTGGAGCATTAGCTTCTTCAAGGCTGCGAAGCCTGCGGTTCCTGTGCGGTCAAATTTTTCACCCAGCGTTCTTTTCGCAGAAAGTGACGGCAGATAAACAGCTTAATAATATCGGTGAGTTTTAGTACTGCGAACATGGGAACCGGAGGCATGGGAGTAAAGAAAGAGAGGATGACAGCGCCAGGGACAAACAGCAGGGTATTTACCGAAAGGTCGACGTACATCCCCATCGCGGCATCCCCTCCAGCACGGGAGATAGCGAATTGCAGGTTGAGCAGTCCCCAGAGGGGGAGGTAGGCGAGGATCACCAGAATGAGGCCGAAGCTTGTGGCCCTCGCCGCCGCGCTCAGGTTTGAGAAAACCAGCGGGATGATGAGGCCGGATAAAAACGCGCCGGGAATCGCGAGAATAATGCCCGCGGCAACCGCACCCGAGCTGAGCCACTTTGCCCGCAGCCGGGCTTCGTCAAGTTTGCCTGCACCTAACGAGCTTCCTACCAGCACGCTGGCGGTTATCCATACACCGCCAAAAAGCAGAAAGAAAATATTCGCGATTGTCCAGCCAGCCGCCATACCGGCGACAACTTCCGCGCCGCCCCGACGGTTATACATCGCGGTCATAATGGTTTCGGAGCTGACCCAGGATAACTCGGAAGCAAAGATCATCCCTGACTTGACAAGAATTTCCTTTACAAGCCGCTTGTGAATGTGAAAGAGCTTTGCGAGGCCCACAAAGAAGGGCGCCTTTGCCCGTGAGGCGTAAATAACGAAAACCGAAAGCTCAAACACCCTCGCTATGATCGTGGCGTACGCCGCACCCGCCACTTCAAGGCGTGGAGCGCCCAGGTTTCCATAAATCAAAATCCAGTTGCCGATTGTGTTCACGAGGGTCGCGAAAGAAGAAACGATAAGCGGTATTTTTGGCCGCGCAATTTCCCGAAAACTGGTCCCGATTGACATTGAAATTCCCATCGGCAAATAAGTCCACGCAATCAGTCGCAAGTATTCCGAACCTTTTTCGACGATTTCATTCTGGGACGTGTTCCCCATTGTCATCATGGCAATCATTGACCGGGAGAAAGCATTGGCGATTACAAAAGCTGTCACCGCAATTATGGCGGCAAAAATCGCCTTGAAGCGAAAGGCGTGCTTCATCCCCTCGCTGTCCTTTGCGCCCCTGAACTGGGCGAGGTAAATACCCCCGGCCTGACAGGCAGTATTGATTATTACGATATAAATAAAGTTGATTTGGTTGGTTACGTTTACCGCTGCCATGCTGACGTCACCGAGACCTGCAACCATGAAGTTGTCGATGAGGGAGACCATGCTCATGATAAACTGCTGCATCATTACAGGCAGGGCGATGGCTAGCGCTTCACGGTAAAAAGACCAGGGGCCGAAGTGCTGTTTCAAACTTACGCCAGATCGTGAATGAACAACCCACTGAGCAGCTTCGGCTCAAACCATGTGCTCTTCGGGGGCATGATCTTCCCCGCGTCGGCGATATCCATGAGATCATCCAGAGTTGTCGGGTACATGGAGAACGCAACGGCCATATCCGTGTTCACGCGCCTTTCCAGTTCAGCCAACCCGCGTATACCACCGACAAAATCAATATGCTTGTTCGTGCGGGGATCGTCGATGCCGAGGATCGGCCCGAGAAGGTTGTTTTGTAAAATGGAAACATCAAGCCTCTCAACAGGATCATCGTCGTTCCACTTGCCTTTTTTGGCCTGTAAATGGTACCAGGCGTTGTTTAAAAAAAGGCCGAATTCGTGTTTGGCGAAAGGCCTTACGGGGCCCAAGGAATGTTTGATATCGAAAGACGCTTTAACTTTATCAAAAAATTCGGTTTCGCCAAGGTTGTTGAGGTCTTTCACGACGCGGTTATAATCATAGATAGTCAGTTGATCAGAAGGAAAAATCACGGCGAGGAAATAGTTGAACTCCTCATCGCCCGTATAACCGGGGTTTGCCTCCCTGCGCTTCCAGGCAACCCGCACCGCCGACGCGCAACGGTGGTGGCCGTCGGCGATGTAGAGCGCGGGGATGCGCTCAAAATACTCCGCGATCTTCGTGATTACGAATTGGTCGTCAACAACCCAGCCTTCATGCCTCACGTTATCGGCTGTGAAGGAGAAGATTGGTTCGTGCGCGGAAGCCCAGCCCCCGGTAATAGCGGTTAACACGGTGTCCGGCCTGCGTGTAAGGAAAATGGGCCCCGTGTTCGCGTCCAGCGTGTCCACATGGCGTATGCGGTCGGCTTCCTTGTCCGCCCTGGTCAACTCGTGTTTCTTGATCTTGTCATATAAATAATCATCGACTGAGGGGCAGGCAACGATACCAGTTTGCGACTTGCCGTCCATCGTTAGTCGATAGATGTAATAGCAATCCTTTTCGTCTTTCAGCATTTTGCCGGAGGATCGAAGGGCGAGGAAATTCACCCGCGCCTTTTCGTAGACCGCATCATCGTATATATTGATGGATGGATCGAGATCAATCTCTGCTTTATCGACATGGAGAAAAGACAGGGGCTTATCCTTTACCATAACGCGGGCTTCTTCGCTGTTCATTACGTCGTATGGCGGCGCGGCTATCTGCTCGGCATATCCCGGCGCCGGCCTTAGAGCCCTGAAAGGTCTCACCTTCACCTAACGGTTCTCTTTCTCAAACATCTTCATAAACCCAACGAGGTATTCCACACCTTCTTTTGGCATCGCGTTGTAGATGGACGCACGCAAGCCGCCAACCTGTTTGTGGCCCTTGAGGTTGGACATACCGGCGGCCTTGCTTTCACTTACGAATTTGCCGTCAAGTTCATCGCTTGCGGTTCTGAAAGTGACGTTCATCATTGAGCGATCCTTTGGTACGACGTGGGTCTTGTAAAAATCGGTGGTGTCAAGATAGTCGTAAAGGATCTTCGCCTTGACCTCGTTGCGCTTCTTCATTTCCGCGAGACCGCCCACTTTTTGGATCAACTCCAGGACGAGCTTTGATATGTAAATCGGCCAGCATGGAGGCGTATTCTTCATCGAGTCGTTTTCGGCTTGGATGCTGTAGTTGAGCATGGTCGGTGTTCCGGGCAGCGGATCGTAGATCAGATCCTTGCGTATAATGACAACGGTCAGGCCGGCCGGCGCGATGTTCTTCTGCGCGCCCGCGTAAATTATGCCATACTTCGTAACGTCAATCGGTTCGGAAAGGATGCAGGAGGACATATCTGAGACGATGGGCACGCCGCGTGTATCGGGAAGGTACTTCCACTTGGAGCCGATAATCGTGTTGTTCTCGCAGATGTGCAAGTAGTCCGCGCCGGGGTCGAGCTTTAACTCGTTCTGGTCGGGAATCCGCTTGAAGTTTTCTTCCTTCGTGGTACCGGCGAGTGAAATTTGCTTTCCGAAGAGCTGCGCTTCCTTGTAAGCGCTGCCTGAAAAAACCCCGGTCACGATATAATCAGCCTTTCCTTTTTTTGAAAGGAGATTCATCGGCACCATCGCAAACTGCTGGGTTGCACCGCCCTGCAGGAACAGCACCTTGTAGTTGTCAGGAATTCCCATAACGGTGTGAAAAAGCTCCTCGGTCTTCTTGATGATATCGTCGTACTCTTTCGAACGATGGCTCATCTCCATGACCGACATACCACAGCCTTCGTAATCAATAAGGTTCTTCTGCGCGTCAAGCAGCACTTCCTTCGGCAGCACCGAGGGGCCGGCTGAAAAATTGTACAGTGTCTTCATATCTCTCTCCTCTTACTTCTTAAACTTATCGGAAATAATCTGAACGATATTTTCACCGATTCGAAGCTGGGCCTCTACGGTGGACGCACCGATATGAGGCGTCATGGAAATCTTCGGGTGGGTGTAGATGGCCGGGTCCTTGATCGGCTCCTCATCGAAAACATCGAGGGCGGCACCGGCGATCTTGCCGCTATCAAGCGCCTTGAGCAGCGCGTGCGTGTCGACTAACGCCGCCCGGGCGGTGTTGATGAAGTAGACGCCGTCTTTCATTTTCGCGATTGCGTCAGCCGTAATGATGGAACCATCTTTCTTTGATGCGTGCAGCGAGATGAAGTCGGACTTTGCCAACAGGTCGTCAAGCGGAGAAAAATCAAATGCNGCATTTTTTTCAGTAGCGCCCTTGGTGTCATAATAGATTACGTTCATGCCGAGAGCGCTCGCCTTCCTGGCAACCTGGCGGCCAATGCGCCCCATGCCGATGATACCAAGTGTCTTTCCGGCGATCTCGATGCCCTCGTAGCGTTTCTTCTCCCACTTGCCGGCGCGTATTGTGATGTTCGCGTCGTAAATAAATCGTGCGAGGCAGAGCATGTGCCCGATGACGAGTTCCGCCACCGACGCGCTTGAAGCCGACGGGGTGTTCTGCACGTCTATGCCTTTTTCTTTCGCGTAGTCCGCGTCGATGTTGTCGATACCGACGCCTCCGCGGATGATGAGTCTTAGCCTGCCCGCTTTGGCAGCCGCGTCAATGACCGGCTTGCGGATCTTTGTCGCGCTCCTCACCACAACAACATCGTATTCGGCAGCCTTATCGGGCAGCTCATTCTCGTCATAAAACTGTTCGACCACCTCAAACCCGAGGTCTGAGAGGGCCTTCGCGGCACTGGATTCGATTCCATCAGTTGCCAGAATTCTTACCATATGTTGCACCTCCGTAGATATTTGGGAAACTCCGATTATACTTAATTAAACATAAAGCGTAAACATGAACATCCTCAATACTTCAAAGTAATCATCAGCCTCAAAAAGGACAGTCGTCGAGGAAATCTTTTTTGCCCCAGGATAAAATGAGACTTTAAACGCTTTAACGTGATTTAAAAAAGACATTTCCACTTCAAATTTTTTTGGCAGTTGAAGTCTGCAACCATTAACATTGCCTTTTAAGCTGTCTTCCACGCCTTTCTTTATTCTGTTAAAAACCAGCTTTGGATGGATGCTGATCACAGAACCCCCTACTCCTTTTTTTGTTCCGGCTGTTGTAATATTGGGGCTTATTTTTTTTGCATGCTCGCAAATACCTGTATCACCGCTTACAAAGACCACGGGAACGTTGGCTAACGCCGCAGTATAGGAATTAATTAGAAACTCACTCGCGTATTCTCCGTTTATTTTTACATGGGAGAAAAAATCATCCAAAGTATGAGACAGGGGATTTCCGTCGGAACTTGCAAATGAATGATACCCGATCATTAACGCGGCGTCAAAAGAATTATCAATCTCCGACATCATACAATAGGGGTGTCCGTTGAAAGCCCGNATCATNGTTACGTTNTCGGGTAAATCGGTGAATCTCAGATTTCTGCCGCCTCCGTGCGCGTCTTTTACCCATATCTCTTTCGCCCCGGCCTGGTTCGCCCCCTCACAGGCGGCCCTTACTTCATTCACCATTTCCTCGACAAACGGCGGATAATCAGGCTTCGTCCTGTTCACCTCATCCCAGTTTGCTATTCCGGTCAATCCTTCCATATCCACGCTTATATAGACTTTCATCGTATCACTCCTTAAAAAACACTGGATGATTATTCTATAAAAAGCATGGTTTTATGTCAATACCGGTTATAAGTCCCTTTTCAATAGTCCATATTCATACGTATCAAGCCATATCGGGTTTCCATTTTCGTCATTATTGAAATAAACGCTTTCCCTCATCTTTCCTTCCCGTTTCATTTTTACCCTTTCCAATAATTTCCATGATGAAATATTCTTTGGGCTGCAATGCGCTATTATTTTATGTATATTCAGGTTTTGAAAACCATATTCAATAATTGCCGTTAATGATTCTGTGGCATATCCCTTTCCCTGATACTTTCTGTTGAAAATGAATCCTGTTTCCCATGTCATTAATGCTAGAGGCGATATTTGCGCAAAATATATATGCCCTATAACTTTGTTTCTTAATTGTACTGCCAAAAAATCATTGTTTTCGGATCTATCATTACAGAGGTTCTTAGCTATCTGAATTGATATCGGTTCACCGGGTTCAAATTTATAGGTTTCTTTATCTGACAAGTATTCATAAAGATCATTATAATCATTTTTCATGAAATTTCTTATCAAGAGTCTCTTCGTCTTTATGGAGATATATTCTAAATCATTTTTCATTATTCACTATTCCCTCACAAGATTCCCGTCTCTCTCGTATATCTCCACGAAAATTGGCCGCTCCAGCGGGCTCTTATTGGGGCTGTGAACCGTGAGGTAGAGCTTTCCCGAGGGTGTGGAGAAGACCATCCCGTGGCCCCCGTCCGCTTCGTAGAGCGGTTTTTCCGACTGCTTCCACGGGCCACGAAGGCTGCCGCTTTCCGACGACGCGACGCCGATGCAGTAGTTCCCCGTCGCGCCAAAGGATGACCAGAGCAGGAGAAGACCGCCGTTTTTCGGCGTGAAGAAGTTCGGGCCATCGGTCACGTAGTACGGGCCGGGTACGGGGTAGCGGCTGGGATCGCGCCCCTTGAGAGGCTGCGCCCATTGCGCCGAGGATGCGCGAAACATGAGCTCGGCTTTCCCCGCCGCCGCTTTAAGGTCGGCGCTGAGCGGAAGCATGCAGATCTCGCCGTCGCCCACTTGCGTCCACTCGTGGCAGAAGACCATCCAGGGCTGCCTCTGCCCGTCCAGGTAGAAAGTGCCGTCAAGGCACTCCCAGTCAGGCGGTGTAACCGGGCCTTCGCTCCAGGGGACATAGGGGCCTTCGACCTTTTCGCTTTTCAGAATCGCCGTGCCGCGGAGGCCGGTTTTGGGTTTGAAGGTGGCGAACATATACCACGCTCCGCCGTAAGGGTGCACCTCGGGAGCCCAGAAGTTGATCTCCGACCAAAAGTCCGCAGGAGGGCGAAACGCCGGGAAGGGTCCCTCATACTCATCCGGGCAAAGTCCGTTAGGCGAAACCTTCTGGCGGTACACGTCGAAGCCGACACCTGGTGAACGCCAGATATCTTTGTCGGTTGACCCGAAGAGATACCAGTTTTCCCCGTCCCGAACCACAAAGGGGTCCCTCATCTGAATATCGCTTATCTTTAGCATTGCTAAGCTCCTTTAGTGATATTGTTATAGCCGATAGACTTCATCAATTTTTTTCAGTTCCCCGAACGTATCAATCTCAATGAGGTCGTCAAAAGTACATTCCCGCACCTCAACGGCGTATTCCCTGATAAAATACTCAAGCGGAACCTGATCCCAGTAGCGCTCCTTACCGCCGGGCATTTCGTACACCTGCTTGATATGATCCGCAAGTTTCGCACCGTCTTCGCGGTTCCAGTAGGAAATGCCGAACATATGATGACAGTTCCGCCCGCCTACCCTTACCCGCGTAATGATACCGTTACGCGTTTCAAAGCACCAGTCATCGGTACGCTCAGTCGGAACACCAAGATAGTTACTGGCGTAGTGGTATTTGCAAACCAGGCCCGCGTTATTGAGCAGCAGGTCAGATTCCAACACATAGGCATTTTGCAGCAGATAACGGGCGCACATCATCGAGGAAATGTTATTCGCCTCATTGTAAATGGGGTTTTCCAGAAACTGAATTCCGGGATATTTGTATTTCAATTGATCAAATTGTTCGGCAAGATGGCCGCGGACAATGATAATTTCGTCAATGCCGATGGCGCATACCGCGTCAAGCAGCGTGTCGATAATGCGTACGCCTTTTACCCTGACCAGCGGTTTGGGTGTGTTAAGCGTAATGGGAACCAGCCGCGAGCCAAAACCGGCCGCGATAAATACCGCGCGCCTTACGCGATACGGTTCAAGTGCCTCAACACCGGCGGCGCTGATGCTGTTGTTTTCGATTAAGCCGTTTGCGCTTAAATAAACAAGGGCCTTGTTGATAGTGCCCAGGGAAAGACCGCTTAAATTGGCAATGCTCCGCTGGGTCATTATTTTCCCCGCATTTTTCTCCCGTTCAAGCAAAACAAGCACGTTAAATTGTACCCGTGATAAACGCGTTAACATTTCTGCTATTTTCTCCTAAACATCACCGAAAAATCGAAGCATTGCTATGAGAGGCGCTCTTCATATATTTGGAAGCGATATATACGATAAATTTCATCACCAGATTACATCCCAAAATGAGAATGGAAATAAAAGCCGCACCTTCAAGAAAAAGCTGGGCCTCAAACTGGGTAATCATAAGGGAAACAGGCCTGTTCCGAACCGTGCTTAAAAATGAAACCGCAGAGATAGTTATCATGGAATTGACAAAAAAGTACGAAAACATTTCCAGAATGGTCAGGCGGGTCTGGGGGATCAGCACATCCCGNATAATGCGGAAACGGCCGACTCCCAAAGTAAGGCCGACATCCTCCAGGTTTATATTGAGTTTTCCCAGAGAGTTATACGCCATAAGGTAGGGGGACGCCAAAAAGTGAACCGTGTTGACCAAAATCAGCAATGCAAGACTGCCATATATAAACGAGCCTTTAAAAAAAAGCACGAATGAAATGCCCAGCACCAGTCCCGGAATCGCCAGCGATGTAATCGATATGAGGTGCAGCGCACGCGATGATCTGCCCGGAAGACGGGCCGTGAAATAGGCAGTGAACCACGCGAGGACGGTTCCCAATACTGAAACCCAGATAGATATGGCAAGTGAATTTGCCAGATACCGCCCTGCGCTCATATTCATGGTTCTGGTAATGTTACGGAACGAAAACCCCATATCCACAGGGTAACTGGTGATAAAAGTAAGCAGGGCGAATAACGCCACCGGCAGTACGATGAGGAAGCAGACCAATAGCATATAACAAAACGCGGCGATATCCCTCAGCCTGTTTTCGCCTTTGGCTTTTTCCTGAATGACAAAATTCTGGTTTGCCCGGTCGCGGTTCAAAAAATCAAAAACAAAGGCAATCACGGCAGGGATTAGAAGGATAGAGCCTATCACCGCGCCCCGGCTGAAATTCAACAGGCCGATTACTTCCTGATACATTAGCACCGGCATTGTGATGTACCTCCCGCCAATCATCAGTGGAACGCCGTAATCGGTAAAAATCAGGGTAAAAACCGCGAAAATAACCGAAATAAGGGGCTTGCGTAAATAGGGAAAGGTAATCGAGAAAAACTGGTTCACCCGTGGAATCCCCAGCACCGTGGCGGCCTCGTAAGGAGAACCGTCCTCATACTTGAGGATATCCGCCAGCATAAGGAACGCCACCGGAAAGGCATAAAAAACCGAGCCCAGTACAATGCCCTGGAACCCGTAAATCGTGCCGGAAAGCCTGAACAGCCGGGTGAGAATTCCGTTCGAGCCCAGCAGCAGCACCAGTCCCATGCCGTGCGAGATTGATGGTATCAGCATGGGAAGGGTAACAAACACCGAGAACAATCCCCGAAAACGCTGATTGGTACGAACCACGCAGAAGGCAAAAGCCCATGCAAGCGCGATGGAAATTATCGTAGCGGTCCCGGCGGTATAGATTGAATTCAGCAGCGCTTCTTTGAACCGTGGCAGCCGCAGAACGGCGGAAATGTCCGCCCCCGCCATGTTCATCATCATGACGGCAAGCGGGCAGATCACGGTAACGAACATGAAAACGCCTATGAGCAGTTTTACCAAATAAAAGCGGTTAAAAGCGCCATAGCGGATAACGTTTGCCGATGCGTCCATCACGCCGTCCCGGGTTGTACATACTTTATCAGTGAATCAATCTTTATATGAAGATTATGGAGTACGAATTCCCTGACATAGGCATTGGCGGGATTGGCGACAATCGTTTCGGGAGTATCAAGCTGCTGGATCGTCCCGTT
>JGI24698J34947_10000449_pt1 | contig 19083 bp, 16 predicted proteins | sample TergutMp193P3_FD_34947 | JGI IMG/M metagenome (IMG submission 34947) | reverse complement strand
GCCACGGGTACGCAGTGGCTTTCCAACCCTGTCGGGACCGATCCCCTCGCCGATACCGTTACCAGNTATCTTATACGGTCCCTGTTTTCCTTTGATTATGCCGATGTTTCGGGCATAGGCCAGACGCTTTTCTCAAGCGAACACAGNGTNGACCTCCACATCTATAATTACGGCATNGTAGACGGGGCTTTGGAGGTNGATTACACGGTTGGCAATCTTGAGCGTACCTATATAATCCCGCCCGCGATCCCGGAAGAAAGAATGCTGACCTTTTTTGAAAAAATGACCGCAAACGACTTGAGTATTGTCAGGAATGGTTACCGGCTCTATGATATAGATAATCTTCGCTCAACTGACAACAGGGACGAACTACTGGAGAATTATCCCGATCTTGCCCGCATAAATGTGTATGTGCTTCGTTCGGGACTCAACGAGTACCAGAGAGCGGAATATGAAATTATTTTCGGGGATGCCGGATACACTTATGATGATTATCTTGAAGATATCGATCATTACCCTGCTATGGCCGTCAGGGAAAGGCCCTCGTTTAACCTTAGCTTCCGTTATTCACTGGAAGGGAATTCCCTGATTGTAAATATTCCTTTTGAAAAAATCACGTACAGAGCCGCGTACCCGATGTTGAGGCTGACTGTCTTGCCGTACTTTGGAGCGGGCGGTCCGGAAGACGAGGGCTACCTTTTGGTTCCCGACGGCAGCGGGGCGTTGATCTACTTTAATAACGGGAGACAAAACCAGCTTAGTTATACCAACTTTGTGTATGGCTGGGATGAAGGGCAGAAGCGCGAAGCGGTTATTAATGACAGCAGGGCGCCTTTTCCCGCTTTCGGCATAGAAAAAAACGGAGAAGCGTTTTTATGCATTATCGAGGAAGGCTCGTCCTATGCCCAGATTGGGGCGGACGTTTCGGAGCGCAATAGTTCATTAAACAATGTGTTTCCCCGTTTTACCATGGTTCACAGCGAATTGATGAATATATCGGGACGTTCCGAGCGGGCGGTATATGAATATGAACGAGCCTTGCCCGAAGGTGAGGGCATCACTTTGCGCTACATCCTCTGTGAAGAAAACGGTTATGTGGGCATGGCAAAGGAATTCCGCTCATGGCTGTTACGCAAGTATCCATTCCTGCGCGGGAAAAACAATCAAAGCGGCGTTCCAATCGCCGTTGAAATACTGGGCGCCGTGAATAAAACACAGCACCGTCTTGGCATTCCGTTTGATCTTCCGCTAAAACTCACTTCATACAATGAAGCCTCCGGTATGATTGAGGACTTTGCCGGATTTGGGTGGAAAAACGTACAGATAAAATTAAACGGCTGGTTTAACCGCAGCGTAGACCATACCGTACCCACAAGTATTAAATTAATCAATGAACTTGGCAATAAAAATGACTTCCGGAATTTAACAGACGCCGCGCGTCTGTTCGGTTTTACGCTCTACGGCGAAGTTGACTTTTTCTCCGTGAGGGACAAGAGGGCTTTTGACGGATTCAGCCTGTACCGCGATACAGCCCGTTATGTGAGCCGTGCGCGCATACAAAGGTATCCTTTCAGTTTTGTCTGGTTTGGCGAGCGTAACCGCTGGGGCAAACTGAATTATGTTGTCCGCCCCGAGACCATGATGTCAATGATAGACAATTATATTCAAAAAGCGCCCGAGTTTGAAATTCAAAACATCGCGTTCCGAAACATCGGCGCCAGGCTTGCCGGCGATTACAATGAAGCGCGGCATGTAAGCCGCGAAGCGTCAATGAAAATGAGGCAGGAAAAACTCGCGGAACTTGAACGGAACGGAACGGGCGTCATGCTTTTGGCGGGCCACGCCTATGCCGCGCCCTGGGCCGACTTTATCGTTGATATAGCGATTGACGATCAAAGTTTCAGCATTACCGATACTTCCGTACCCTTCTATCAAATTGCCCTGCACGGCCTTGTCCCGTATACGGGCAGGGCGATTAACCTTGCCGAAGATTACACAAAACATCTGCTGAAAACAATTGAAAGCGGGGCGGGGTTGTACTTTAGTTTTATAACCGAAGAAACCGCCGTCTTGCAGGAGACAAAATTCAGGCAATTCTACGCCAACGAGTACAACAAGTGGGTAGGGGACGCCGACGCCCTGTACCGGAGATTTTCCGCCGATTTTGGGCGTCTGTACAATCAGGCTATTGTTGATCATGAGATTTTAGCGGATGGCGTTACCGTAACCGGGTATGAGGACGGAACCAGGGTAATTGTAAACGCAAACGGCTTTGCGGTTAATTATTACGGGCGATATATCGGCGCAAACAGTTATGTTGTGTTGCGACCGGCGGGGGAATAAAGGGGAATAAGGGGGAATAATGAATATTGTATCGGCTTTTCTTGTTAAAGCACTCCCAAAATACTTCACGATGAGAAGAAAAAGAATTGATTTAACGCTTGAAGGTAAAGACGCCCGCGCCGGGTATTTATTTACTCTCCCGTTTATAATCGGCTTTATTTTATTTATGCTGATTCCGCTTTTTGAATCGTTTCGTATGATATTCAGCAAAGTTAACATTGACGTAATAAATTTCGGTTTCAAGATGGAATTTACCGGGCTTGAAAATTTATTNAGGGCCCTTACGGTTGACGCGGAATATAACCGCCTGCTTGTCCAGGAACTTGTGCGTATGGTATTGATAGTCCCGGCCGTAATTATCTTCAGTTTTTTTATCGCCACCCTGTTAAATCAGGAATTCAAGGCAAGAGGTTTCGTGCGGGCCGTCTTCTTTTTACCCGTGATTCTGGCTTCCGGCATATTGGTAGGGATTGAGACAAACAACGCCCTGTTACACAGTCTGGCCGCTACAATAAAGGAAAGCAACCAGTTGAAGACGTCAATTACGGGCGTTTTACAGCAAATACTCGCGGCCGAGGGCGCGGCCCAGAGTTTTATGACATATATCTTTCAGGTGATAAACCAGATATACAATGTCGCGATGGCCTCCGGCATACAAATCATAATCTTCCTGTCCGCGCTGCAGACTATTCCCGCCAGCGTGTTTGAGGCCGCCAAAATTGAGGGCGCGACAGGTTGGGAGTGTTTCTGGAAGATAACCTTCCCAATGGTCAGCTCTTTAATTCTTGTTAACGTTATATACAGCGTGGTGGACTATTTTATAAGGACGGATAACCAAATCATGCAAAAAATCCTCACCNCTCTGATTAATAACCTCGACTTTGGTTATTCAGCCGCCATGGCATGGTTTTATTTTCTGATTGTNGTAATCGTACTGGGGGTAATTTTTCTCCTGTTTTCAAAGAGGGTGTATTACTATGACTAAAGTTTCATCTCANGTTCTNAAAAATAATGTTGTGGATATTTTATACAAGATATTCCGCGCAATTCTGCTTTTCGGGCTGTGCTTCCTTATCCTTCAGCCGATAATGGATAAGCTTTCCGTAAGTTTTATGGAACANCAGGATCTGTACGACTCGACNGTAATAAGCATTCCCCGTCATTTTTCGATATCAAATTATATAATATCGATGGGGATTCTGGATTACGGGGCGACTCTTATATGGTCGGTTGTCTTTTTATCAATCAGCGCCCTGTTACAGGTAGCCGCCTGTACATTGACCGCTTATGGTTTCGCGCGGTACAGGTTCCCGGGACGCAATATTCTGTTTATGTGCGTATTTTTCCTGATAATTGTTCCGCCGCAGACCATTATGTCGTCCCTGTATCTTAACTTTCAGTTTTTTGACATACTTGGGATTTTCAGATTGACTACGGGTAGGACCCTGAATTTACTGGGCAGCCCTGCCAGTTACTTGCTGCTTTCCTCGACCGCCATGGGTCTTAAAAGCGGGTTATATATCTTTTTGTTGAGGCAGTATTTCCGGGGCGTGCCCAAGGAACTTGAGGAAGCCGCCTACGTGGACGGATGCGGCAGGTTTCATACGTTTTGCCGTATCATGCTCCCCGACGCCGCCCCGATGCTCACATCCTGTTTCCTGTTTTCCTTTGTGTGGCAGTGGACAGATTCGCTTTATACATCGTTATTTATACGCAACACAAAATTAATGTCGCTGGCCATGGGCAAATTGTCGGGCGGTTTTTATCAGTACTGGGCAAGGATCAACGCCGCGGGCAGCGGTACGGGGACTGCGGTGGACCAGCCGCCGTATGCCTACCTTCAGGCAATACTGGCGACCGGATCGTTGCTGTGCCTTGCGCCGCTCGTATTACTGTACCTTGTGGCTCAAAAGGCGTTTGTGGAGTCTCTGACACAGACGGGAATAAAGATGTAGACGGGGTGTTTTATTATTGGTTACAACGCGGAAAACCGCTTGTGATAAATAATTTTTTTTAGGAGGAATGATATGTTCAAAAGAACAGGTCAAATTGGTGTTTTTTGGTATGCGCTGATCCTTGCGGCGTGTATTATCGCGATTACCGGGTGTAACAGGAGTACTCCCGGTACTGCCGCCGGCGCCCCTTCCGATGGTATCAACATCAGGGGCGCAAAGGTAATTACCATGGGATGGAGTAATCCCTACGATATTTTAACTGCTGATCCTCCTGAGGCTGAGCGTGATTTTGCATATTATGAGTACAGGAAAAAACTACTGACCGATAACCAGCTGGAAATTCGGACAGTCGTACCGGACGGCGGTTGGGATAATTATTTGCCAACAGTGACGTCAACCATAATGTCGGGCGATAAAACGTATTCCATTTACTCCCTTCAGGCCGATTGGGCAATGACGTTTTTAAGGCAGGGACTTCTTTTCCCGCTCAACGAGAGCAGCGTTAAACTTGACAGCAGGGTTCCTGTCCTGTTTGAAACACCGCCGTATAACAAAATGATAGAAGATATGTTTACCTTTAACGGGAAACAGTACGCCTATAGACCAGGACTCGGCGGCGACAGTTGGCAGGGTAACTTCCTTTTCTGGAACAAGAGGCTATTCAGGGAAGCCGGCATNGAACCGGATCTTCCGTATGATCTGCAGAAAGCCGGTACCTGGACATGGGACGCCTTTCANGATCTCGCGAGAAGGCTTACNCGCGACGTAAANAACGACGGTATCATCGATTACCACGGATTACCCTGCGACGATCCGCGGGAAGTCATGAACGCGTTTATATACGGAAACAACGCCAACTATGTCATCATAGACTCCCAGGGTAGGTTCGTAAACGCGACAACCAGGCCCGAATTTATNGAAGCCATGCAGTTCTACCTTGATTTGATTGANGAAGGCGTTATGAAACCCCGCCCGGCAGGCTCCGCGTGGGATTGGGACTGGACCGAGTTCTTTGACGGCCGTGTCGGGATGTACCTCGCGGCTGAATGGAGAAAGAGCCAGATGCCCGAAATGCCCGATGATTACGGCAGCGTAATGCCGCCCAAGGGCCCACGGGCCACCGACTACCGCATGGGTACTACAGAAAGTGTATGGGTAGTTCCCAATCTTTTCACAAAGGAAGAAGTAGATGTAATTCTCAAGGTTAGTCAACTTTGGAGTGCTCCTATCGACGACGATGACTGGAAACAGGGCCAGTATTGGGCTTACCGCGACAGGCGCGGCGTTGATGAAACAATGGAAATGACAAGGGATCCCCGCCGTGTTACCTTCAGAAACTATGGCCTGATCCCCGGATTCCCGCAGTCAGAAATTATCTGGGATCTGTGGTCATTCAAAGGCAACCCCGCCCAGATCGTTGAGAGCCTGGTGCCGCGAATTAACGCCCTTCTGGATGAAATGAACAACTAAAGGGGTTTTGGTTTGTTTTAAACATCCCGGTAATTTAAAATTACCGGGATGTTTTTTCTATAAGGAGATGATATGGCTATTTTTAGTATGAACAGGATTTTTTTAGTAAAATTATTAAGTTACCGCCGTTTTTCACCAATTGACAATAATAAATCTTAACGGATAAAATATTATATGCACCCCCGGATTGTCGACATCGCGAAGGAAGCCGAGGTCTCCCCTGCCGCTGTTTCCCTGGCGCTCAACAACAAATCGGGTATAAGCACGGAAGTCAGGGCAAAAATCATCACCATTGCGGCAAATCTGGGGTACAGAAACATAAACGCCGGCCAGTTCAACCGTAATGAAATTATTACCGTAAAGCTTCTCAAAATTGCCAAACACGGCCATATCGTAAATGAGCGCCATAATGCCTTTATTACCGAATATATGGAAGGCATCGAAACCGGGGTCAGACGTCGACAGTACAAGCTGGAAGTTTCCTTTTTTAACAAAGTCCCGATAGAGGAGATAATTGAAAGTGAAAAAAGGACAAACNCGGACGGCCTGATTATTTTGGGGACTGAGCTTAACGCCCACGAATTAACCTTTTTTTCGGAACTCAAGCAGCCTGTCGTTTTTATAGATACCTATTTCCCCCAGTCCGTTTATGATTGTGTCGATATGGACAATGTTGACGGTGTATTTAAGGCCGTTCAATATTTGTACAATAGCGGACACCGGAGTATAGGTCTCGTAAAAAGCAGTTTGGATACCAGAAATTTCCGTATGCGGGAGTACGGGTTCAGGGAAGTTATGGAATACTTTTCCCTTCCGGTCAAGGAAAAATTCATTGCCAGTGTGGACCCGACTTTTGACGGGGCGTTAAACGATATGGGAAAATACCTTAACAAATCCGGCAGCCTCCCCACAGCTTTTTTCTGTATGAATGATATTATCGCCTATGGCTGCGTCAAGGCGCTGCGCAAGCAGGGTATCGGGATACCTGAGGATGTCAGTATAATCGGTTTTGACGATCTTCCTTCCAGCAGCCTCTCGGAACCGCCCTTGACCACTATCCGGGTTTCTACCCAGAGAATAGGATTCAGGGCCTTGGAAAAACTTTCGGAACGGATCTCAAGCCATTCGGACGAAGTACCGGAGAATATATTAATCTCGGGACGACTAATTATCCGGGACAGCGTCAGGTTTATATGAAAACACTTGTTTACGGCGCCCTCAATATCGATCTTGTCTACGCGGTGGACAACATTGTACAGCCGGGTGAAACCGTCTCAAGCTCTTCCCTGATAAAAAGCTCCGGCGGGAAAGGCGCGAACCAGGCCGCGGCATTGGCAAAGGCGGGTATTGAAACCTATATAGCCGGGAAGATTGGCGGCGACGGAGAATTTCTCCTTCGCCTCCTTGAATCCTACGGGGTACATACGGAAAGCGTAGTTCAGTATGAAGGCCCCAGCGGCCACGCTCTTATTCAGGTTGATAAAACCGGACAAAATTCCATNATACTCTTTGCGGGCGGAAACGGCCTTGTGACTCCAGCCGAAATTGATCNGGTTCTTTCGGTATTCGAAAAAGGNGATCTGGTGCTGCTGCAGAATGAAATTGCCAACACAGACTACATTATGGAAAGAGCAAAAACCCGGGGGATGAGGATAGCGCTTAACCCCTCGCCCTGGAATGAAAGGGCGAAGACTTTGCCCCTGACATTGGCGGACATACTCTTTGTAAACGAAATTGAAGGCGCGGGTCTGGCGGGTCTGGAGAAAGGTGCTTCTACGGAGAAGATTCTGAACAGCCTATGCTCCATTTTTCCTGAAACTGAAATTATCCTTACCGTGGGAAAAGAGGGGGCTCTTTACGGCATGGGAAAAACCAGGGCCAAAGGGGAAATCATTGATATGCCCGTGGTGGACACAACCGGAGCGGGGGACTGTTTCTCCGGCTATTTTATCGCCGGCCGCGAAAACGGCAAATCCATCCAGGAATCTCTTGAAACCGCGTGCAGGGCGGCTTCCATTACTGTCTCCAGAAAGGGAGCCATGGAATCTATCCCCTTTTGGAAGGAGGTTATTTAGATTAGCAGCTTAATAAAGGATATCATATGAATATGAGACAGCGTTATCGGGAAACAATTTTATTTGGTAATCCTGACAAGATCCCCCTGGATTTGGGCTACCCCAGGGAATCTACCCTCAAGGCGTGGAAAGATCAGGGGCTTAATACTACATACAACGACGCGCTGACAGAAACTCTTGGAATTACCGGTGACGCAATACTTAATGTGAATCGCGTCAATGTTTCAACCAGGATGATACCGGCGTATGATCCTGTCATTCTGGACCACAGGGATGGTCATTATTTAGTCCGGGATCACATGGGCGCCACGGTTGAAATTTCAGATAAATTTGATCCAAGTTACCTGCGCCAGGCCAAAGACTTTGTTACACGTAAATGGCACAAGCACCCGGTGGAAAACAGGGATGACTGGATTGAGATGAAAAAGCGTTACGATCCCAAAAATCCCGAACGATTCCCGGAAGGTTTTCCGGACCAATACCTGAAAGACAAGAACGGCGATGCGGTTTTGATTTTTCAGTTTGAAGGGGTTTTCTGGCAGCTCAGGGAATGGTGCGGTCTTGAAAACCTCTGCATAATGATGATAGACGATCCGGAATTTGTCCACGAGATGGCGGATTTTTGGACAGAATTCATCGGGGAAATATTAAATAATATTTGCCCGAAGGTTGAGCTGGATACGGCTTTTATTAACGAAGATATGGCGTATAAAGCCCACAGCATGATCTCTCCTCAAATGACAAGGGAGTTTATAAAAGGCGCGTATTGCTCCTGGATTCCCATAATAAAAGATTCCGGCTGTCCCATTATTGAGCTTGACAGTGACGGCTGTGTGGACGATCTAATTCCAATTTGGATAGAATCTGGCATTAACTGTAACAGTCCGGTTGAAGTCGCGGCTCATTGCGATATTCTGAAATACCGCGGGCTTTACGGGAAAAACATGGCTTTCAAGGGAGGAATTGACAAACGGATCATGGCAAGGGGCGGTAAGGAACTGGAACAGCACGTAATGGGCATAGTGCCCAAAATGTTCAGGCTCGGCGGTTATATACCCGGCTGCGATCACGGCGTACCGCCTGATATCTCATGGAAGAACTATGTGGAATGCGGCAGGTTAATCGCGAAGCTTAGCGGTTGGATGTAAAATATGGAAGCTGTTAAAATCGATCATGAAAGAATGATTTTTCTACGGAACGGCAAACCGTTTTTTTATCTTGCGGATACCGCATGGATGGCCTTTTCTAACCTCTCCGTAACCGACTGGGAAAAATATCTTGATTATCGTAAAATGCAGGGCTTTACCGCAATACAGATCAGTGTCCTTCCGATACTGAATGACAGCAGTTTTGGAAATGATTCCCTTATGCCTTTCGAGTTTAACCAGGATGGCAGGATGGATTTCCACAAAATAAATGAAAGTTATTTTGATAAAGCCAAAACCATGACAAGAGTGATTGTAAAAAAAGGACTGGTACCGGCGCTGGTGGTTCTCTGGAATAATTACGTTCCCACTGCCTGGGCATCGGAAGCGATCGGCAATACTTCCGTTATGGACGAGGACGATCTTGAAAATTACGCCGCCCATGTTACTGATCTGTTCAATGAGTTCAAACCAATTTACATCATAAGCGGTGATACCAATTTTGAGACTGACACCGTTGTTCGTTATTACTCAAAACTTCTGGATTTTGTAAAGGCGCGGAGTCCTGAATCGCTTACAACCATGCATCTTAATCCGGCCGCGGAAGTACCCGATGCTATCCAAAAAAGCACTAATCTCGATTTCTATATGTATCAATCCGGACATGGCGGAAATGAAATTGATAACCCCTGGAAATTCGCGGAAAAATTTGCCGCTTATCCGGTTAAACGACCTGTAGTAAACGGAGAACCCAATTACGAAGGTACCGCTCATGGCCGCGAATATCCCCGTTTCAGCGATTTTGATGTGCGAAGAGCCGTATGGCAGAGCATTCTTTCAGGCGCGAAAGCCGGGACCGGTTATGGCGCGCACGGTATCTGGATGTTTCAACAGGAAGGCATGGCTTTTAATAATCTTTCTTTTTCGGGCCATCCTTTCCTGTGGCAGGACGCGCTGCGCTTTGAAGGCGCATGGGATTTGGGCTTTGCCAAATGGCTTTTTGAAAAATACGATCTTTTTGAAACCTGGCCCTGCCAGAATTTGATTGAAGCCCCCAATGAAATCCGCGCCGCTGCCGCGGGAGATCGTTCATTAATCGCGGTATATATGCCCTACGCGTTCCCGCTGAAAATAAAGCTGGACATGCGCGATTATAAGGTTACTGTTTTTACCCTGGAAAAGAACAGAGTTCTGGACCCGGGTTTTTCATTTAATGAAGGAATATCAATATTAAAGATGATACCCTTCAATGAAGATGCTCTTCTGATAGCCGAAAAGCAATTACGGCGATCAGTGCGGCAAGGGGTAATGAAAAATTCCGCTCCCATATTGGGAACGGGGTAATTTGGAGGGCTTCATGTACAGTTCCGACCTTTATATAAAAGCAATGACCTATCAGAAGCCGGAAACAATCCCGGCGACGGTTCTTCCCATGCCCGCGGTCTGGGATAAATATCCCGAAGAAATCCGGGAATTGTCTTCCCGTTATCCCTCTCTTTTTGAAAACCCCGGTGAAGTGCTTAATTACGCCGGATGGACCACATACCACGTGGGGACTCACATTGATGAATGGAACTGTGTGTGGAGCAATATAAAAGAAGGCCAGGAATCAATGGTTACAGGTCATCCGGTAAAAACCAGGGAAGATATTCTGAACCTGAAAATTCCGGATGACAGAACCGGAAGAATGCCCCACGGTTTTATGTATTTAAGGCTCCTTGATCTGCGGGGCTTTGAAGAGGCAATGATCGATTTTGCCGAAGAGCCGCTGGAATTGCAGATACTCATCGACAAAGTATTGACGTACAACCTTATTCAAATTGAAATTGCCATAGCGAAAAATAAAGCGCCGGTTCAGGTTTTGGGCGACGATTTAGGAATGCAATACGGTTTGGCCATCGGCCATGAAAGATGGGTGAAATACCTGAAACCCTGCTTTACCGCTATTTACAAAAAAATCCACGATGCCGGGAAACTCGTTTTCATGCACACCGACGGCTGCGTTACCGAGATTCTGGGCGACCTGAAAGAAGCCGGTGCCGACATGGTAGAAGTTCAATACAGGGCAAACGGCCTTGAAAACCTTGTCCGCTTATGCAAAGGAAAAATACCAATAAATCTCGATTTGGATCGTCAATATCTTCCTTTTGCCACGCCGCAAGGTATCGAAACCCATATAAGAGAATGTGTAGAGGCCATGTATCTTCCCGAGGGAGGCCTGGGAATATTTTTGTACATCGGTGATGATGTTCCCCTGCAAATAATCGAAGCCGCCGCAGCCGCGGTGGAAAAATTCCGTTTTTATCAATGAGGTTTAAAATGAAAAAAAGGGAATCTTTTTTTAGTATCCTTGATTACGGAGCACAAACGGAAGGATCTTCCACAAGACAAATCCAGGCGGCAATCGACGCCGCTTCCGAAGTCCGGGGGACGGTATTTATTCCTGCGGGCATTTTTACTACCGGAACCCTAAATCTCAAAGGAGTTTCCCTTTACCTTGAAAAAGGGGCGGTCCTCAAGGGCTCCCCGAAGATTGAAGATTATCCCTTTTATGGATTCGTCCATAATGAGATGAAGAATGTATTCTCCCTGTTGTATTGCATGGACTGTGAAGACCTGGTTATTTCCGGCGAGGGGACAATCGATCTCAACGGCAGCGCGTTCTTCGACTTTAATCAACGGATCGTTCCGCCTGACAGCAGGGTTCCCCTTAACCAAAAACAAATCGATGAGTGTTCGGTCCGCCATGAAACGCGCCCCAATCAACCGATTATGTTTTACCGTGTCAAACACCTTGCCGTGCGGGGAATACGAATAGTGGACGCCCCGTGCTGGACCATGAGCTTTATTGAGTGTGAGGATATCAAGGTATCGGATCTGACTATTGATAATGATCTGTCAATACCCAATAACGACGGCATTCATTTTGTCTGCTGTAAGGATGTTATAGTCCGGGGCTGTAACATCTCCGCCGGAGACGATTGCGTAGCCATGACGGGAATTACCGACTGGAATAAACCGACCGAAGGCGTTATCATTTCCGACTGCTTCTTGCGCTCCTGTTCCAAAGCGATTTCCATCGGCTATATGCACAGCATTGTACGGGACGTTACCATTACGAACTGCATTGTCAGGGAAAGCAACAGGGCCGTTGTTTTAATGGCCAGCGCCGGAACCGGCCTGATAGAAAATGTTACGATCTCCAACCTGCGTCTGGATACCCGTATCCGGGCCGGCCTATGGTGGGGCAACGGGGAACCGGTCTGCGTCATGGGAACTTTGCATAATTACGAGAGTTACCGGGATCCTCCGCCTGAAAAACGCTTTGAGGTGTGCGTGCGGAACGTGCTGTTCCAAAACCTGATCTGTTCCGCTGAAAATGTCATCGCCGTTATCGGAGAAAACAAATCGGTCAGGGATATTTATTTCGATCACATAATATTTGAATTAAAGGACAGCGAGAATCTTGCCCTGAAAGGGAGGGTTGTTGACCTTTCCCCGGGAAATCAGATCGCGGAACTCCCGGACGACGGTAACCCCTACTGGTTGTTTATCAAAGACGCGGCAAAAGTGGAAACACAGAACGTTACGATCCTGCCCTTCCACGGCCAAACACCGGGGATATATGTCCTATAACAAAAAAATCCTTTCACCAGCGGTGGAATACAAGTATTTTTTCGAGTTACTAAAAAAAATTTAGTAAAGATAAAATATTTTAGTTAATCGTTGACATTTTGTAAAAAAGCCGATAAAATATACTAATTCCCCAGGAAGGGAGGCGGTATGGCGAAACTTGAAAAAGACAGAGTGATACTCCGGGAACTGGCCGCCAGGGTAGCGGAAGTTGCCGCCCTGCCTGTGCAGGAAGAAAAAAAGCGGCTTTGGAAGGCACTTAACGGACTAAAGCCGGAACGCCCCATGGTTACCATCGACCAGGTCTGCTGGAATGAGATGGATATTGACGGTAAACTCGTCCTGCGCTGCGAAGATCCAGAATGCCGGGACTATGAAGAACGTTTTCGCCGTATTCTTTTTCAATGGGAATACTTTCCCGTGGATATGGTAGTAGAACCTTCAATCAAGGTTCCCAGGGCGGTGACCAATACCGGTTTTGGCATAACCAATCAGGAACATACCCTTGTCACCGCCGGCAAGGAAGGGGTGGCCAGCCACCAGTATATAAATCAATTCAACTCTATGGACGATTTGGAAAAAATAAAAACCCCAAAAGTATCCCATGACGTGAATGAAACCAGGCGGCGCATGGAATTCGCGGATTGGCTTTTTAACGGGATCATGCCGCTTCGGGAAGAAATGCCGGATGTCTATGGCGCGCCGTTTAATCTTTCAATATGGGACCCAATATCTTCCTGGATGAGCGTGGAAGGCGCGCTTTACGGCTTGATTGATGATCCCGACATGATGCACGCCATGGCAAAGAGAATAGCCGGATGCCTCATTGCCATGCTGGATCAGATGGAAGAGCAGGGCCTCCTTTTCCAAAGCCAGGCCACGATCCACTGTACCGGTGCCTTTACCGATGATCTTCCAGCGCCGGGTTTTGATCCCGCCAAACCCCGGACCAGGGATATCTGGATGTACGGCCTGGCTCAGATGTTCGCTACGGTTTCCCCCGCGATGTTTGACGAATACGAAATAAACTACATGATGCCCATTTTCGAACGCTTCGGCCTGGTCTACTACGGCTGCTGCGATCCGCTGGACGGAAAAATGAAAGAGGTGCGGAAGATTCCCCATCTGCGGAAGGTATCCATGAGCCCCTGGGCGAATAAGGAACGGGGCGCCGAAGGGATTGGCCGGGATTATGTGTTTTCAAACAAACCCAATCCCGCATACATAGCTTTTTCTTCTTTTAACGAGGAAACCGTAAGGAATGACCTTAAGGAAACAAAAGAGATCTGCCGCCGTTATGGCTGCCCTCTGGAATTCATTTTCAAGGACATCAGTACCGTTAATAATGAACCTGAACGGCTAAAAAAATGGGCTGACATTGCCATGGCGGTGGCAGCCGGTTAAGATATATAGAAGCAGGGTTTGGAGTTGGGCATGTTCAGTCCGGATTACAGCAATATCGTGAACGCCGCGAGAAACGGGAAATCGCCGCATATACCTCTTTATGAACACGCAATTTCTACTTCGGTAATGGAAAAGATGACGGGGAAAAAATTCGCGGATCTTTGGGGCGGTAAATATAAAGATAAACTGGAATTTTTTAACCGCTACTGCGGGTTTTTCAGGGATTCAGGATACGACGCGGTCAGTTTTGAATGCTGTGTCGGCCCTGTGATGCCCGGAAGCGGCGCCCTGGGGAACCACAAAGAAGGGGTGATAAAAACCCGCCGCGATTTTGACGCCTATCCCTGGGACGCTGTTCCGGATATGTACTTTGAGCGCTACCGGGATTTTTTTTTGGCGCTGGGAGAAGCTATGCCCGCCGGAATGAAGGCGATAGGCGGCGTAGGGAACGGCGTCTTTGAATGTGTGCAGGATATTACAGGCTTTGAGAAGCTCTGCTATATCAAAGCCGATGATGAAGATCTTTACGAGGCCCTTTTTGCCAAAGTCGGAGATATGCTGGTGAGGATATGGGAACGGTTTCTGCGTGAATTCGGCGATTCTTACTGTGTCTGCCGTTTTGGCGACGATCTGGGTTTTAAATCAAACACCCTCCTCAATGCCGGTGATATACGAAAGCTGATTATTCCCCATTATCGCAGAATTGTTGATCTGGTTCACGCAAATAACAAACCTTTCCTTTTACACTCCTGCGGGTGTATCTTTAATGTAATGGACGAAATAATATCCGTAGCGGGCATCGACGCGAAACATTCCAACGAGGATGTTATCGCCTCATGGTCACGGTGGATCGACGATTACGGGCAAAAAATCGGTAATTTCGGCGGCATTGATACCGACGCGCTCTGCGCTTCCAATACCGGGGATTTGGTATCCTATATCACCGGGGTTTACCGTCTCTGCGAAAAGAAAGGGCATGGCATCGCGATAGGAAGTGGTAATTCCATTCCCGATTATGTCGATCCTGACCGATACGGTCAAATGCTGGACATAATCCGCAGCCTCAGGGGAGATTGATAACGGTAATAATGTATAGAACGTATTAAATTTTTGGAGGATTTTATGAACGATTTTACAGTCACCTTTAACGAGATTTCCGGGCTGCTTCAAAAAGGCAAGGCAAAGGAAATTGTAACCGCCGTCGAACAGGCGTTAAAAGACGGCGCGGCCCCGGCGGACATTCTTGAAAAAGGTTTGCTTGCGGGAATGAGCGTAATCGGCGACAAATTCAAGAACGGCGAAGTTTTTGTACCTGAAGTGCTGATAGCGGCCAGGGCAATGAGCCGCGCATCGGCGGCCCTGAAGCCGGCCCTTACAGAGGCCGGAGTACAGGCTGTCGGCAAGGCCATCATCTGCACAGTCAAAGGCGACCTTCACGACATCGGAAAGAACCTCGTGAGGATGATGATTGAAGGCAAGGGCATTGAGGTTATTGATTTGGGGGTAGACTGCGGCAGCGAAAAAATAGTCGAGGCGGTAAAGGATTCAGACGCCAAAGTCTTATGCCTGTCCGCTCTTCTCACAACAACCATGATGGCGCAGAAAGATACGATTGAAGCCCTGAAAGCGGCGGGTGTAAGGAACAAGGTTAAGATTATGGTAGGCGGCGCGCCTGTGACACAGAGCTTCGCGGATGAAATCGGCGCCGACGCCTATGCTTCTGACGCGGCTTCGGCGGCTGATGTGTGCAGGACGTTTTATAGTTAAGGCCGGCCTGATGATGTGCTTCTTTGAGGGCAGGGAGTAAAGTGTTTAGAACGAGTTTTGTTCAAGGATTTTCTTCCCTCCAGGATAAATTTAGCCCTGCCCTCATTTTTTTTTTAAGATGCCCTTCTCCTCCGCGTCGCTTTTGCGTATATAAACCGGCCCGGAATTAATATCACTTTCTTCTTCAGAGGGGCGGCTTTTTACGATTTCCAGCAGTTCCTGCGCCCTCCCCTTCCGATAATCAGGGTCTACGCTGACACCGGAGGCATACGCGGCCAGGCGGGGATAAAGCAGTTCCGCNCCGGGGCCCGTTAAAACCACTTTTTCATCCCGGGAAAGCCTGGCCCCGGCAATCTTCTCCGCGATGGCTTCGGGGGGCGCGTCCACGCAGCCGTCAAGCCCTTTACCGGAACGGTAAAGGGCTGCGAAAAAACAGCCCCTCTTCGCGTCTATTGCCGGAAGCACAATCCCTGGCCATATTGAAAGGCGGTACGCGAGGCAATCCATGGTTGGAACCGCCCTGAGGGGTATCCCGAGGGCCGCGGCGATCCCCTTGGCGGCGGCATAGCCTATTCGGAGGCCGGTAAAGGAGCCGGGCCCCTTCATGCACGCTGCCAGGTTCAGATCACAAGGGGAAATCCCCGCCGTCTTGCAAAGCGTGTCGGCGCATTCNATGAGGAGTTCCGAATGGCGGGAAGCAGCGTCAATCTCCGTGTAAAAGGTACCGTTCCCGGCCGCCAGCGCGACGGATAAAACTTCGCACGCGCAATCAAAAGCCAAAATGTTCACCACCCTCTACCTGCCTTGCTTGATCATCTTTACGCTTCTCCTGTTGTCTTCGATTATTTCAAAATCAACCCTGTATGCGCCGGAAGGGATAAGCGCGGGAATGCGCGCGCTCCATTCGATAACCGAAATACCGTTTCCGTAAATAATATCCTCCCCTCCAATGGCGGAAAAATCGTCATTCCCGTCCAAACGATAGGCGTCGATATGGTAAAACGGGAGCTTTTCGCTGCCAACGAGGCATTCATATTCGCAAATGATGGCGTAACTCGGACTGGTAATTTCTTCTTCAATGCCGAGCCCGGCGGCGATACCCTTTGTAAAACAGGTCTTTCCGGCCCCCAAAGGCCCGTTCAGGGCGACAACATCTCCTTTCCCCAGCATTGGGGCCAGGCNCTTCCCCAAAGCAAAGGTTTCCTCCCGGGACANACTGATAACGTCCGCCGGTAAATTAACGCGGGAGTTTTCCGGATGAATCAAGGACGCCAATGTATTTTTTCAATTCCTTTTGAATTGGTACCAAAGGATAATCTATTTTCTGGGAGAGTACCGCNATTATTTCAATAGCGCCTGTCGGCTTGTTTTCTATCTGGAAATCAAGGGGAACTTCCACAATTCCGTTGACCAGTTCCATGACGGCGATTCCCGAGTAGAACCGCCTGTAATAAATTGGGAAATCCTTTCGGGTCATGTTTTTTATCTCAATAATTCGCATGCTTTCCTTTTACCGAGAGAACCCCTCTTCTATATACTATAAACGTTCCCGGCTATTAAGGTCAAGCTTATGCCCCGCTAACCTGTTTCCGCTACTTNTCATTAAAGCCGAAAACCAGCGTGTTGATTGCATTGAAAGCCCGCATGGGTACTTTCAGGAACTTTACATGGATCACCGTTCCCGCCGCTGAGCGATTGCTCCTGATTACCTGGCCGAGAACACTTATCTGTTCCCTGAAACTTAAATAGCAGCTGATTTTAAGCCGTGAAGCGGCCTGCACCGGTACCGGGGTCCTTATTGAACANCCCCCCGCNGATATATCNCTGATATCCCCGGTAAATTTTTTGGGACTCACGACCATTCTGGAAGTCTTGTTTTTCCCTTTCCCGCTTTGAATCACCTGCACGAAGTAGAACTCACAGCGGATGTCGACCTGTTTGCGCCGGTATTGCCTCTTGGTAAGGGGTTTGGGTCTGCCGCCGCTATTCATCTGGAAGCCGGGTCCGTATTGTGTTTTCTCTATACCGACATATCCGCATATAAGAGAATAGCTATTGTTGGATTTGGTTTTATAAGTAAGGTTTATGCTGGTTCCACTGCCTATCTTTAGTGAAGTTCCCAGAGTGTTTCTGGGAACTTCCGTTATAATAGTCCGGTTATTGGAAAAATAGATCCTGACGTTATAATTATCGCTGCCGTATTTAATAATGGCCTCGGTATTTACAACAGGCATGCTGGAAGAAACGTCATCCTCAACAGGGGCGGCTTCTATGGCGTTTCGCAGTATAAAGAGTTTTGAAAGGTTTTGCTGTGTTCTTTCAATATTTCCGGAATCTCTCGTAATATTCCTGTACGCGCGCTTGAAATGCCGGTCCAAAGAGGCGGAATCCTTCATAACCCTCGACGGATCGGTAACATTGTCATTTCTGAACACATAGTCCAGCAGTTTGACCTGTTCACCGCTGAGACCGTAGGGCGCGGCGGCGCGGCGAAGACCGAAACCGCTATAGTGTTTTACCGCCGTATAGGAACCGCTATTGCCGGCGGCAACGGGTGACCTGCCGCTCCGGCTAACAAGCCTGTATATCAGCACGAATGCGATGAGCGCCGCAATCGCGATGATGAAGATCCTGGCCTGGTTTGGATCATCTTCTACCCAGAACTCCGACTGAAGAAGAAATAAATTTATTCCGAAAGATACCCCAGGCATTTTCCCGTCTACCCCTGCAATTCTCTTTTATTATCGGTAATTACAACGCGAATAATACCAAAGTGTCCAATTTTGCCATGCTTTTCAGGGCGGCAAAAAACTTTAAAAGCCGCGGGGCCAGTTCATATTCCGCGATATCCCCGGCCAATACGGTATCACGGTTTTCGTAGGCCAAAGATAATTCCCGCAGAGCCGTGTTGAATTCTTCAATGAAAATCCTTGCAGGAAGACCGTCTATTTCCAGGGTCTCCAGTGAGAGCCCTTCCGATTTGTAAATAAAGAAAACGCGAAAGAGTTTCTCGCCAATTTGCGAGAAGAGCTGGATAGTTTCGGCAGCGCGCCGGTCTTTTCCGGTCTGCATATCCAGAGGGAATTCTTCCATCCTCGCGGCGATTAACTGGACCTGCGGCCCGCAGCCGTTTATCTCCTGCCAGGGGTCGACGATCTCCCTGAGCCGTTCCTCTACGATTAGGGCCAGATCCGAAGGCAGAAGCCCTTCACCGGACATGGCACGGACCGCGAGGCTGAAAATGTCGGGAATGTCGCTCTTTAAGAAGCGGGCTGCGGCGCTTTCGGTCCA
>JGI24698J34947_10000448_pt1 | contig 19112 bp, 15 predicted proteins | sample TergutMp193P3_FD_34947 | JGI IMG/M metagenome (IMG submission 34947) | reverse complement strand
TGCGGGCACGACGCGGTATACACCGACGAAATTGTGCGCATAATGAACGATATTTCCGGCAAATCGCCGCTCATCCTAAAAATGGACGAAAGCGAAATATCCGGCCCCCTGCGTATTCGCGTCCGCTCTTTTATAGAAACCGTATCAATACGCAGAAAAAAAGAAGCGCATAACGCGAAACCGTTAGGCGATCCTTATCCCGTAAAACTCAACAAAACCGACAAGGGAAAGGTTATCCTTATACCGAACGCGAGCAGGGCGTTCTGCCTTATTTCAAGCGCGTGTCTTGCCAAAGACGGCTACCGTACCGAACCCCTTCCGATGGGCGGCGCAGAGGCGATTGCGATGGGGAAAAAATATGTGCATAACGACATGTGCCTGCCCGCGCAGATTGTAATAGGAGAGGCGATCCTCGCCCTGAAAAGCGGCAAATACGATCCCGACAATACCGTTGTAGGAACGGCGAAAGTGTTATGCGATTGCCGCCTTTCAAATTATATGCCGCTTACAAGAAAAGCNCTTGACGAGGCGGGTTTNCCGCAGGTGCCGGTTATCACAACGGATATGCTGGATTTAAAAAACGCGCATCCGGGCATGAACTTTACTTCTGTTACTTACGCCAATATTGTCTGGGCCATTGTCGAAGCGGACGCGCTGGAATTTCTAAGGCGCAAGATACGCCCCTACGAACTGCAAAAGGGCGAAACCGATAAAGTTGTAGANAACGCGTTTGTNGAAATTACCGAGGGTCTTGCAAAAAAAGGAATCCCCGGTTCTTTTAAGCCTTTTAAAAAGGCGATAAAAGATCTGTGCGCCGTCCGCTATGACCGCTCAAAACTGAAGGAGCAGGTGTATATTCAGGGCGAGTATCTTTTAACATTTCATCCCGGTTCCAATCAGGAAGTTGAAAAGTACCTGGAAAAAAACGGAATGGAAGTTATTTTCCCGCGAATGTACGGCATCTACCGCCATCTTTTTTTACAGCACACAATCGCCGAGATAAACGAATTCAAAGTGAGACATTCGTTATACGACAATCTGTTCGCGAGGGCGGGCAATAAATTTATGGACATTGCCGTAAAATACGTTGACAATATCGCCAAACAGCACCCTCTTTATGAGCCGGATATAACGCTCCATGACGCGGCGAAATTAAGCGATCACATAATGCACCACTCGATATTATCAGGCGAATCGTTTTTGATAGCGGCGGATATTATCCACTACGCGAAAAAGGGAATACGTTCCTTTGTGATACTCCAGCCGTTCGGCTGCCTTCCCAACCACATCTGCGGACGCGGCGTTATCAAAAAAATCAAGGAACAGCACCCCGACATCCAGGTTCTGCCCCTTGACTACGATCCCGACGTAAGTTTCGCCAACATAGAAAACCGCCTGCAAATGCTGATAATGAACGCCCGCAGTTTACGGAAAGTTTCGTAACCGAACAAGTACATAGAAGATTTGCGGCTTTCTGTTGATATACCGCCTATGCTGACAGCAGACTTAAAAACGTTTACCATATAACCATGCAGATACAACGGCAGTCCCTTGTTCAGCAGTTCGGTCTCAAAATGAACCCGCAGCTTTTACAGTCGATAAAGCTGATGGAACTGCCGATTGNNGANCTGCGCGAGCGGATTGAACAGGAACTGGAGCGTAATCCCGCGCTGGAAATTCTTGAGGATAACAGCACTGTCCCNCTGGACGAGGCGGANACTTACCGTAAAGAAGAATACGAGTATTTTGAAACNTCTTCCGATCCCGGCGGAAGGGGCGAGCAGGCNGCGGAAGAACACCGGCGCTTTATCGAAGGCGCGCTTGCAAGGCCGGAAACTCTACAGGAACATCTTCTGCGGCAGTTGTACCTTGAGCCGGTTGACGAAGAACTGCGGCTTATTGCCGAAACGCTCATTCAAAATCTTGACGACGACGGCTTTCACAAGGAAAAACCGGAAACCCTCTTCACTGCCCCGCAGCCGCGGCTGGCCGAAGCAATGGAACTGGTAAGGGGGCTTGAGCCGGCCGGCACCTGCACAGGCGATTACCGCGAGTCGCTCAAAGCGCAAATCGCTCTTTTGCCGGACGCGCCTGATTTTACTCAGGATGAGATCGAAAAAGCTCTGGATAACCTTGAGCTTCTGGAGCGCGAAAAATATTCCGTTCTGGCAAAAAAAACCGGCATGAGCGAAGAGGACGCGCGCCTTTTCTGCGAATACATAAAAAAACTTTCCCCCTTCCCCGGCAGGTCTTTCGCGCCGGCGGACGTGCGCTATGTTGTCCCCGACATCAAAGTTGTAAGGGACGGGGAAGAGCTTGTCATCAAACTGAACGACGAGGCTTTTCCCGTGCTTGGAATCAGCCGGTCTTTTGAAAAACTGAAAGAGTCGCCGGACAAGGCCGCACGGGACTTCGCGCGGGAAAATATCAGGGAGGCGCGGCTTTTCATCAACCATTTAAGCCAGCGCAACAAGACGCTGATTCGGGTCGCCGCCGCGATTTTGGAATTTCAGCGTTCTTTTTTTATAAACGGCCCAAAATATCTCGCCCCGCTCACCCTGGGAGACATCGCGAAGGAGCTTGATGTCCACGAAACCACGGTTTCGCGTACCGCAAACGGCAAATATATGCAGACAGAATGGGGAATTTTTGAAATTCGCTACTTTTTTACAAATTCCATCAGCGGGACCGGCTCGGGCGGTTCCAAATTTTCAAAGGGAAGCGTAAAAGAGATAATCAGGGAGATTATAGACAGCGAGAACCGCCTTCTCTCGGATCAGGAAATTTCCGCCCTGTTAAGTCAAAAAGGAATTGCACTGGCGCGCAGAACTGTGGCAAAATATAGAAAGGAACTTGATATGGGCTCTTCCTACACCCGCAGAATACGGGAAACAAATTCAGGAGGTTCAAAATGAACACAGAAATTAAGGCAGTACATTTCACATTACATGACGATGCGAGGGAGTATCTCAATAAAAAAATCGAAAGGATCCACAATGCCGAAAACATGATNGTGGATCTGCTTATAACGATAAAAAAGGAAAANGATTTTGATGTCGAGGCTACGGTTAACTTCCGCTGGGGAGTCTCAATTCATGTAAAGGAAGTGGATTTTGATATTACCGCGGCCATTGATAAAATGATGGACAAGCTCGAAGGGAAAATTACCAAAGAAAAAGAAAAGGTAAAAGAAAAGAGATAGGCTCTTCATGGAAAAACACTCAGCCGTCCTCGCGGCGCGTCTTGAAAAAGTTTGGGACTGGATGGCCGGCGAGGGCATTGCCCTTTTAATGCTTGAAGATACCGAAGGCAGGCGCGATCAGAATATCCGCTGGCTCACAGGCCACCCCGGTGACGCCCTGCTCTTCATCGCGGACAAATGCGCGGTTCTTGTCGCGTGGGACATAAACCTCGCGAAGCTCTGCGCCGCGCACGCGCCGCTTTCCATGCTTGCCTCTTACAACGACTTTGACCGCCAGCCGCGCAAGGCGCTTGGCATTGTCGCGCAGAAGCTGGATATTCCGGCAGGTTCCAGAATAGAGATNCCTTCCGTCACCTCATATCCGGCTTTTCTTGAATATGTTGGTGAACTCGGCAANTATGACATTATTTGCCGGGAAAGGGGCGCCGCCGCTGAACTGAACAAATTCCGNGCTGTCAAGGATGAAGAAGAAACCGCCGTTACCAGAAAAGCCGCGTCCATCACCAACGAGTTAATCGATCTGCTGGAAAAAAATGTACGCGATGAAAAAATAAAAACCGAGGCGGACGCGGCGTTGTTCATCGAAGTTGAGTCGCGAAAGCGCGGCTGCGAAGGGACAAGTTTTGGAACCCTTGCCGCGGGTCCTCAGAGGAGCTTCGCGATTCACGCGTTCCCCGGCTGGACATGCGCGCCCTTCGGCACGGAGGGGCTTTCCATCCTCGACTTCGGGGTAAAGTACGGCGCTTATTGCACCGACGTAACCCTTACCTTTGCCCGCGCTCTTAACCCCAAGCAGGAAAAACTCGTCAATCTGGTAGAAAAGGCCGCGAAACTCGCCGTGTCAATGGCGCATAACGGAACGCCGGCCAGAAACATAGCCTCGGCGGTGGACGATCTTTTTTCCAAGTCCAGAAAGCAGATGCCCCACGGCCTGGGGCACGGCATCGGCCTTCAGGAGCACGAGTANCCGGTAATCAGAAACCGCAGCGACAACGAGTGGGTCCTGGAACCGGGGATGATCTTCACGATAGAGCCGGGCCTTTACGACCCCCAGCTCGGCGGCTGCCGTCTTGAAAACGACGTTCTGATGACCGAAACCGGCGCGGAAATTCTTACAAATTCCCGCATCATCCGCCTCTAGAAAACAATCGGTAAATCCGCTATTCTGTCATTATGAAAGTTTGGGTTAAATTGCTGATAGGCTCCATNTTGGGAATGACAATCGGTTTCCTGCTGCCTGCCGAAAATCAAAANATCGCTTCGGCATTTCAATGGCTGGAAAAACTTGCTCTTGGCATCGGACGTTACGCTGTGGTTCCAGTTCTGGTGTTTTCGCTTACCGTCGCCGTTTACGAGCTTCGCCTCGACGAACAGTTCTGGCCGATGGTACTGAAAAATTCCCTGCTGATAATCGCGGCTTCCTTTTTTGTAATTTTTTCGGGTGTTTTGGTAACGGTAATTTTTTCGCCGGACAGAATCCCTATAGAAAAAGTCGAACAGTTTGAAACATTAAGCCTGGATACCGCGGCAAACTTAACCGATATTTTTCCGTCCAATATGTTAAGCGTATTGGCGGGAAGCGGAACCTACCTTTTCCCGATATGCGCGTTTGCCTTCTTNTTCGCAATGGGCCTGAATTACGACCGTAATTATTCCAAGCCGGTAATCTCGATGGTTGATTCACTCTCGCGAATTTTTTACCATGTNGCGGCTTTCTTTTCCGAGATTCTCGGATTNATTTTAATCGTGCTTTCCGCGTATTGGGCAATCCGCTTTAACGCCGTATTGCAGGCAAAAGTNTTTAAAGAGCTGATCGTCATGCTGGGAGTTTTCAGCATTGTTCTCTGCTTCGGCGTCCTGCCNCTGTTCCTNTATTTTATGAAACCAAAGGTNAACCCCTGGCTTGTTCTTTACGGCTCTCTGGGGCCTGCGCTGGCGGCGTTTTTTTCCGGCGACATAAATTTTACCATTCCGGTACTCCAGCTTCATTCAAAAGAAAATTTCGGCATACGCAGAAGATCGAGCGCCTTNTCCGTGGCTCTCTTTTCAACTTTCTGCAGATGCGGCAGCGCAATGGTAGCGGCGGCGGCATTCATCGTTATTATCAAATCGTATTCGTATTTAAGGATCGATCCAATCAGCATACTGTCAATCGGCTTTCGCGCCTTTCTAATTTCCTTCCTGCTTGCCCGTCATCCAGGAGACGGCGCGTATATCGCGTTAGCTGCACTTTGCCTCGGCTACGGAGGCGGCGAATACCGCGCGGGCTACCTTATACTAAAGCCTCTGGCCTTCTANCTTGTGGCAATNGGCACTTTTATAGACGTAATGCTCAACGCGTTCGGCACTTATATAATGGCCAGAACCAACGGCTTTATAGAAGAAAAGAATCTGGTACGCTTTATTTAAATGAAGACCGGCACCGCGCTTCTTGAAAAGGGAATTGATACTCTGGCGCGAAAAGACAAAGACATAAAACGCCTGATTGCGCCGCGCAAAGCGGAAATTGTTTCTCTTCTTGACCGTTATCTGAAAGAATTAAAATTTTTCAATCCGGCTTACGGTCTTGTGGGTACCAACGACACGGACGAGCTGATAATCAAGCACCTTCTCGATTCACTTGCGCCTTTGGGAATCATCTCCCGCCTGTTAGCTGAAATTGGCGGCGGAACAAACCCGCCGCAGATAGCGGACGCGGGTTCAGGCGCGGGACTGCCCGGCATCCCCCTTTCCATCGCCATGCCTGACTGCGGCTTCACCCTGATTGAGCGCATGGGCCGCAGAACGGGTTTTTTGTGGAACACAAAAGCGGTATTGGAGCTTTCCAACATTACGGTGGAAGAAAGCGAATTGGAAAATACTTCAGGCGGACGTTTCGCTCTTGTAACATTCCGCGCCTTCAAGCCGCTGGAGCCGAAACTGCTTGCCGCCCTGTTTAACGCCTGCTCCGCCGGCGGAATCATTGCCGCTTACAAGGGCAAACGCGAAAAAATCCGGCAGGAGATGGAGCCTTTGGAAACCCTCTGCGGCAAATGGGAAGCAATTCCATGCAGCGTCCCCTTCCTTGACGAGGAGCGGAATCTTTTGGTTATAAGACCGTGAAAACTGATATTATGCTAAAGTAATCTGAAAAAATGCCGATAATGTGATGAGGGGAATATTTTGGCTTATAAAAACGCATCTTCAACTTATAAAGAGACAAAAATCAAGACGGCCAGTCAGGGGCAGCTTGTNATCATGCTGTACGATGAGGCGCTCAANCAGCTAAATCTGGCGATTGAGCTTTTGGAATCGGATGATACCGGCAGTAAAATACACGGCAAAATTGAGCAGATCGGCAAGTCGGTCATGAAAGCCGAGGAAATAATTACCGAGTTGATGGTTTCTCTGGACTTTGAACAGGGGGGGGAAATAGCCAAAAATCTTTTTTCTCTTTATAGCTGGTTTAACAGGGAGCTTCTGGAGGCAAATATAGCAAGGGATATACGCAGGATAAAAACGGTAAAAAATATGCTTTCCGAACTGCGCGATGTCTGGAACGAAATTGCGAAAAACTACACGCCTGAGTCTGCAAACCGCGAGGCAGTCGGCCTTAATATTGCAGGTTGAGTTATTTGCAAAATTTGGTTAACTTTACTTATAAGCCGTTTTAGGAACGGGAGGGGAATATGGCAATAACAGCGAATAAATTAAATACGGCGGCGGACAGCGGGATTGATTCCGCGGAACTTGCGCAAAGAGTCGCGATTTTAAAACGTTTCAAAACCCTGCTGACTCAGCAGAGGGACAGGTTCCGCTCTTATCTGGATTTACTGGATAAACAGCAAAACGTAATTGAATCCGGCAGCGCCGAAGACCTTTTAACCTATGTAGAAATCGAAGAAAAAATAGTCGCCGATATTTTCTCCATCCAGAAAGTTATCGATCCTCTCGAAGAAATGTACTATTCTGTCGTTTCCGGCCGCATACCGGGACAAATCCCCGGCGGAGACGCAAAATCCGAAACCAGCGACGAAGTGCCAAGCCTGAAAGCCTCTCTTGAAAAACTGAAAAGCGAAGCCGTTATCCGCTCAACAAAGAACAAGGAACTTCTTTCCAAGCGAATGCTTGAACTCCGCTCGGAAATCAAAAGCCTGCGAAACAATCCCTATGCGGCAAAGCGTGGCAGTTTCGGCGGCACAAACACGGCGTCGCTGATAGACATTCAAGGGTAACCCGCGGACGGCAGCCATTCTTCAATAATGATTACTCAACTTTAAAGCGCGAAACTTCCTTCATCAGTTTGTCAATTCCTTCGCGGTTCTTGCCGGAAATCTCGTTCACGTGATGCACCGCCACGTTGATCTGCTGTGCGCCCGATGACATTTCGTTCATGCCGGAGGTGATCTCCTGCGTTACTTTTTCCAGGTTTTGGCTCTCCTTGATTACTTCATTAGCGCCTTCAAGCATTTCAGTGGAGCCGCTCCTTACGTTGCGCGTAATGTCGGTTACCTGCTCAATGCCGCTCAGTATCTGCTTGCTTCCATGCCCCTGCTCTTCCATCGCGTTGCGGATGGTCTCTTCCTGCTGGGCAACCGTCCTGACGTTTGCNTCGATGGCTTCAAACTTGTTAAGCACGTTTTCGGTGGATTTTGTGATTTTGTCGATNGACTCTTTTATCTTTTTAAGCACAGTGCCGATTGTCTTGGACTGCTCGTTTGAACTTTCCGCNAGTTTGCGGATTTCATCGGCGACTACGGCGAAACCTTTGCCCACCTCTCCGGCGTGCGCNGCNTCTATCGCCGCGTTCATCGAAAGCAAATTGGTTTGGCTGGCGATATTTTGCATTACCGCGTTAATTTCAAGCAAACCTTCCGATTCGCGGGCGATTTCCTGAATGTCCGTCGCTACGTCCTGCAATCCTGTGCGCCCAACTTCGGAGGCCTCCTGCAAGGTGTGTACATTATCGCTGTTCTTTATCAGCGTATCGGTAACGGACGCGATATTGGCTACCATTTCCTCAATTGCCGCCGATGCCTGCGCCACATTCTGACTCTGCTTTTCCACATTGCCGTTTAGTTTGTTTATGTTTACAGTTACCTGTTCCATAGTCGCGTTTGTCTCGGTTACGCTGGCGCTCTGATTTATTACGCGATCCTTTATGCCCTGGATATTGGCGGTTATCTCGTTCACGGCGGCGGCGGTCTGCGTCATGTTGCTGGACAGATCACTGCCGATGTCGGAGAGCTTTACCGCTTCTTTTTTAATGATAATAACAAGGTTTTTGATTTTTAGCAGAGTCTGGTTAAAGTAATTCGCAAGGTCTCCTACTTCGTCCTTTGAATTGACCAGGATGGTATGGGTCAGGTCGCCTTCACCCTCGGCAATATCTTTCAATTTATCCGCTACCATAACGATTGGTTTTGAAATGCTCTGCGTAATAATAAACGCCAACAGAACTCCCGCAACTAACGCGATAATGATGAGCACTATAATGACTTTCGCAAACGATGAGCCGATTTGGTAGATTTCATCTATTTTATTGTTAAGCAAAACGCCGTACCGCTCCTGCATTTTTTCCAAACCGGTGATGACTTCCAGCGTTTTCGGCAAAACCTCCACCCTGAATATCCTTACCGCTTCAGCTATTTCCCCGTTTTTAAGACGATCGATAACTTCCGCCGCCTTGCCATGAATAAAATTATGAGGCTCAATGATCTGGTTGAGCATTGTAACAACCTCCGTGTCGGTCATTCCCTTTGCCTCGTCGCTGTTAAGCCATCTGCCCAAAGAGCAAGTTTTAGGATCAAGGGAGCCGGCAAACGCCGCTTCGGAATAAACCGTCTCGGACAGCCCGTGCCGCCAAACATAGTGCGAGCTTAATATGGACGAGATACTCGTTCTTGTTTCCGCCAAATTAAGAACATCCTCGGACAAGAACGTAAGTCTCCTGTCGACATATAACCCCACCGCGCCAAGAAAAATCCCTATCCCGACAACTATAAAGAAACCGCCAAACAGCCTTGTTCTGATTTTCACTTTTTATTCCCTCTTATTACTCAACCTTAAAGCGCAAAATTTCCACCAATATTAAGTAAGATAATAAAAAACGCACGGTTAGTCAAGGGTTTTCGCGTTAATTACCCGACCTTNAACCCGGCCGCACGGGTTTAATTGAACGCACCAACATGTTTCTTAATCCTCTCCAAAAGCGTCCCNGCCGTTTACGCCAGGCCGTTTACGCCGCGGGCATAGTCAAATTCGGTAAATAAAACCGGGGGCAAGCCCCTGATACAGGAGTTTTAAGGCTTCTTCGATATTTTGAAATGGACGATACTGGGATTGAACCAGTGACTTCTACCGTGTGAAGGTAGCACTCTCCCGCTGAGTTAATCGTCCCAATAACAGCCTTCTACAGCGCCGCGTCAAGCGGTTTTACACAGTTTCCGATTTGGCATTGTCTTTAGAAGCCATAAAAAACAGCACCAGACGAATTATGGAGCCAAGAGCAACAAGGCCAAATGCCACTAACAACATTTTGTTCATAAATACTCCTTAATAAAAATATATAACGCCAACAGAAAACCTGCAATACCGCAAAGTTCAGCAAGAACAGTTAAGCAGCCGCGCATAACAGCGGTATTTTTTGTTTTTCTTTTTAAGGCTTTGCTCGCTTTCTTCCCNGCCACGCCGGTTTTTATTCCTTTTCGGTTTTCTGCGCGTCGTCAGAGGCCGCNTCGGAGGGAGAAAAATTGATGCTCTTGACAAAGTCGCAGGCTTCTTTCGCGCCGGTTTCCCTGTTCATGCACGCGTCTTCCCATTCAACGGAAAGGGGGCCTTTGTAGTTGATCGCGTTCAATTCGCGGACTATGCTCTCAAAGTCAACATCGCCGCGGCCGGGCGAGCGGAAGTTCCAGCCGCGCCTGACGTCGCCGAATGGTAAAAAAGACCCCAAGATTCCGGCCTTGCCGTCCAGCGTTACCGCCGCGTCTTTTACATGGACATGGAATATCTTGGAAGCGAAGTCGCGTATAAAAATGTGAGGGGTAACGCCCTGCCAGATTAAGTGCGAGGGATTAAAATTAAAGCCGAGGGTTTTGCGGTTCTTGAATTCNTTAAGGAGCCGCTCGGCGGTATAGTAGTCAAAGGCGATTTCCGCGGGATGAACCTCAAGGGCGAACTTTACGCCGTTCTTGTCGAACTCGTCAAAAATGGGAGCCCAAAGATTTACAATNTCTTTAAAGGCGTTGTCGATCATCTGTTCCGTGATCTGTGGGAACGGNTACCAGGACGCCCAAACCGGNCTGCCCATAAAACCGGTAACGATCTTTACGCCCATGTTCTTTGCCGCGGCTGCCGCGTACTTCATCTCCTGAATTGCCCATTTGCGAATTTCATCGGGATTTCCGGCAATGTCCGAAGGCGCGAAACTGTCCAGGCGCGGCTCCCAGTTGTCGCCGACGCACTGGCCGACCTGATGGGTCCCGANNGCCCAGACTTTAAGACCGAAATTTTTCAATATGTTCTTGCGTTCCTCCGCGTANTTGGGGTCGGTTGCCGCGTTTTTTAAATCAAGGTGATCGCCCCAGCAGGCAAGTTCAACCCCTTCGTATCCAAAGGCTTTTGCTTTCTCGCAGAATTTTTCAAAGGGCAAATCCGCCCACTGCCCGGAAAAAATAGTTACCGGTCTTGTCATGTTTTCCTCCTAAAAGTGATTAATAGTCTATCCAGACCGTTCCCCTGCCGGTTGTTTTGAAATTTGAAGGCCATTGGGCTAAATAATAGAATAATTATGAATAAAATGCAAGTATAGACAGCAGAAATGTATGTTTTCAAATTTTGTTTTTTGCCGGTCGCGCTTGCGGCGGGGGCTTTATTGATCGTCTGCGGGCTGTTTTCAGGCTGTTACACTCTCAAGCAGGGGACTGCCATGCTGGGTTATTTGAACAGGGCCGTCCCTCTGGAGCAGATCGACGATGAGGAATTCGCGCGGCGGGTAAACGATATCCGCGCGTTCGCCATGGAAGAGCTTGGCCTCGCGATGAGCAAAAATTACACCCGCTATGTGGAAATCGACCGCAATTATCTGGCGGCTGTCGTTTCCGCCTCGCAGAAGGATTCCTTCAAGCGCCACGAATGGCACTTTCCCATTGTCGGCGCGATGCCGTACAAGGGGTTTTTCGACATCAAAGAGGCAAACAGGGAACGGGATAAACTTCAAAAAAAAGACCTNGACGTATGGGTGCGCGGAGTCGACGCTTTCAGTACCCTGGGCTGGTTCAAAGACCCCCTTTACTCATACATGCGCCGTTATTCCGCCGCAAGGCTTGCCGATCTTATTATCCACGAGCTGGTTCACGCTACGGTGTTTGTAAAGGGGCAGGTTAAGTTTAACGAAGAGCTGGCGGAGTTTATCGGCGGCGAAGGGGCGCGGCTGTACATGGAAACGCGCTTCGGGAAAGATTCCGAAGAATACCGGCAGATGATTACATCCGAAGACGAAAGCAATAAATTTACCGCCTTTGTTCAGGAGCTGATCGCGGAATTGGAAACGCTTTATTCAAGCGGTTTAGAAAGAGAGGAAAAATTGAGCGAAAAGGAGCGGATCATCAACGCCGCCAAAGAACGTTTTGAAGCCGAATACGACAGCCGTTTTTCAACAGACAACTTCCGCGGCTTTTCAACAAGGCCGATAAACAACGCATACCTTGAGCTTTACCGACTCTATCATTCGGAAGATAATTTTTACGCCGATCTGTTTGAACGCTCCGGGAGAAACCTTCCCGCTTTTATCGCGGCGGCAAAAACCGTAACAAAAAAAGGAAACGCAAGGGCGCAGTTGGAAAAGGCTCTGCCGCGGTGATTACAAAACCTAACGGTTTTTATAGTACAGTTCCTCATAAACCGCCGCCGCCGCCATTACCTTTCTGCCGTAATCCCTCGTCTCAAAGAGCGTGATGGTTTCCAGGAACAGATCGGCGGGAAGCGTATTCCTCGCCCGCCATCTGCGCACCCGGTTCATGCCGCCGTTGTAAGCCAAAAGGGAAAGCAGGGTATCATCAAAACGCCCTATCAAGTAATTGAGGTAATATGAGCCGATGTGGATATTAAGGTCGGGATCGCCCAGATCAAGGCCGTCTTCCGAGGCGAGGTAATCAGGGCCGCCAGCGCGCCGGATGCGTCCCGCCATTTCCCTTGCGGTATCCGGCATAAGTTGGGTCAGACCCACCGCTCCGGCGCGGGAAACAATGCCGCTTTGAAACGCGCTTTCCGTGCGGATAAGGCCGAACAAAAGCGAAGGCGCGATGCCGCTTTCCTGCGCGTACTTTTCAACCAATTCGCTGAAAGGGCGGGGAAAAAACAACTCCATATCCTCCCTGGCGCCCGGATATCCGTCTTTGCCGATGTAATGCGAAACCAGCCGGATGGACTGCGCGTACATTCCCGCCCGCTCAAGCGCCTGCGCAGTAGAGCGCAGTTCAACAATGGAAAGCTCTTTTTCAAGAAGCGCGATATACCGGAGAGAAAAATCCGCAGCCCCGTAATTAAAAAACCCAAGAAGGAACTGCAACGCCGGTGAGGGCAGGTTCGCCAGGGAAGGTTTCCCGGACGGCGCGCCTTCCTGCGGCAATTCAAGAAACGGCTCTCCAAGAGCGGACGCGCTTTGCGAACGGTAATAAAAAGACGTATCCTCCGCGTTATACGCAATGCGCAAAAAAGCGGCGGCGGTTGCGGCTACAGTCTCGGCGGCGGTTGCAACCGAAGCCGAAGCTGGATCCGCTTCCGGCACATTTGCCGCCGAGGAAGCCGTTCGCAGTTCTTCGCCGGAAATAAATTTCTCTTCAATTGCCCGCGCGATAACCCACGCGTACGCGGCTTTTGAATTTGCGGCGGTGCTTTTTTGGATAATGTCAAAGGCGCGGATTAAATTTTTCCAATCCCGTTTTGAGGCAAGCGTATGTAAAAACTTTTCCATAATATCGTCATAGTAGGCGGCGTTATGCCAATATTGGATGAACTGTTCCAGCCGCCGCGTAAAAACATCGGCGGGTTCCCTTAAAGACATATCCAGAATATACCAGATACACGCGTCCGCCTGTTCGCTTTCCGGCGCAAGCGGCTGCGCTTTTTCAAAGAGCGAAATCCCCTGATCAACATACCCTCTTCTGCGGGCAATCCGCGCCGCGTAAAACAACAGCCTGAACCGCAGATTGTCCGGGCTGGCAGTTTCATCTGTCAGATTGCTTTCCCATTGCAGAAAAAGATTAAGCCCTTCGCTGCCCGAAGCCGTATATTGAAAAGTCCTTCCCAGATCATTTATCAGTTCAGGGTATTTTAAAAACAGATCGGGTATCTGCGCCGGCCATTCGCCCTCTTCCATAAACATCCGAAAAAACAAAAGCGCCTCATTGTAACGTAAACGCGAAGAAGCAAAATGCGCTTCTACGGCGGCCGCCTCAGTCCCGCTGAAAGACATCCCCTGTTTTTCAAATTCGCGCATAACGTAAAGCCGCGCTTCGCCGGGCGCGGCTTCCTGATCAAAACCCAGCAAAAAGGCGAGAGCTTTTTCTCTGTCCGCCGGTTTGCCCGCGGCGGCAAAAGCGGCCGCCCATGAACCTGCCGCTTCTTTCTTAACCTTTTCCGCCGTTTTTGCGGAAAGCTCTGTCCCCATGTTGGCAAGCTCTTCCGCGGCCGCCTGCCTTATATACTCATTGGAACTGCCGAGTGCCTTCACAAAAAAAGCCGCCGCCTGGGAATCCGGTTTTGTTAACAGCCCGCGGTAAAAATCATCCTGAATTTGCGGCTGAGGCTGTGCGCATGAGCTAATGCACAGGGAAGATAAAAGAAAAATCGATAAATAACCACGGAGTTTCACGGAGCTAATAATTTGAATTCTTCCTCCGTGGTTATTAGACGTATCAATTCTTGGGCGGAATGCGAATCGTCCTGCCGGAAATAATCAAATCCGGGTTGCGGATGTTATTATGCCTTGCAATCCTTCTGTAGAGCCAGGGATCGCGGTAGAACGCCGCGGAAATATCCCACAATGTATCGCCCCAGCGGATTCTGTAATCCACGCCCTCTTTGGGAATAACAGCCGGCACTTTATAGGAAGCAACCGGCGGAGGCGGCCGCCTGCGGGCAGTCTGCTGGCGCGGCGGCGGCGGAGAAGCGGGCGCTTGTATCACCGGGGCAGGTTCAGTTCTGACCGGCTCAGGCTGCCTGACAGGTTCGGGCTGTATTACGGGTTCCGGCTGTATTACAGGCTCGGGCTGTATTACAGGCTCCGGTTCTCTGACAGGTTCAGGCTGTTTTACAGGTTCGCTTTCTTTTACAGGTTCCGTCTGCCTTGCGGAACCGCTAAAAACGCTTTCGGCGGCCGGTTTGCTTCTGCCGGAACATATCTTGTCTATGCCGCCGAACAGGAACAGCCACGCCGCGGCAAGTCCCAAAATAATAAAAAGGCCTATTATGACCAAAACCGGCCACGGAATCAAACGGTCTCCCTTCTGGCGGATTTTTTTGGCATGTTGATACAGCCCGGAAGGAGGCTCCTCGTTGGATTCAAGCTCAAAATCGGGAATTTCCGCGTCCCGCACTGTTTCATCAAGCGATCTGAGGGAAACGGTTAACACATGGTGCTCCCCGCTGGAACCGGTNTCCAGATCAATAGCGTCGGCGACAATATCCCCGTTGCTTTTGGAGGAAATCACCATCTCGATAGAAGGTTCTCCCTTAGGCTTTGGCTTTATATTTTCAACAACCAGACTGCCGATATACTGGGCGTCTGCCATGGAATTTGACGCGCTCCTGTAAAGGTCAATCTGCACACTGGGCTGATTATCATGAACAGTTGTAAGGATCAGTCTTTTCCTGATTAAAGAATTCTCCTCCATAATGGGATAGAATTCTCCGTTGGCAATCTTAATGCCTATTGTTGATGCCATTGAATCAGCTCCTTAATACTAAATTTAGGCGCGGCATTTACCTTTGTCAAGCCGGTTTTTGCATCCTTCGTACCTCCCAGAACCCAATTATGATTTTTAGAGGCGCCTTTCATATAATTGTCGGCAAATTAGGTATAAATAAACATAAAAATAACCGATAATAGTAAATATGGTTCCCATAATAATTGGGGTTATTGCCCTTGTTTTGGTAGTAAGCGTCTTCTTCCTGGTAATGAACCGTTCACGCGATCCTTCCGCNGGCGGAAAACGATCCAAAGGAAATCGAGAAGCCGTTGTAAGGGACGCTACCAAACGCCTTGCCCAAAACCCAGGCGATTCGGAGGCGCTGTTCTCTTTGGCCACCGTTTACTTTGAAGAGGAAAATTGGGACAAGGCAATGAGAACCTATGAAACCCTGACGGAGCAGATAGCGACAAGCACCGCTCACGGCATCGATAATTTTGAAGTTTATCTGAGGTACGGACTGGCGGCCCGCAAACTCAACTTGATCGAACAGGCTTATAAGGGCTTTTCGTCGGCAAGAAGCTACAGACAGGACAATTTTGAGGTTAATTTCGAGCTTGGCGCTCTTGAATTTGAAAGAAAAAACTATGAAAAAGCGGTTCAGCTTCTTCAGCAGGCCCGTATCCAGGACCCGGAAAGCCCGGCGGTTCTGCGCTATTTGGGGCACGCGCTGTTCNGGCTGAAAAAGCCCAAAGACGCGATGAACTTTATCCGCAAAGCCATAGACCTCGCCCCGGACGACAAAGAATCNCTTTATACGCTNGCGGAATGNTACCACGAGGCCAACCAGACTGAACAGGCGCTCCGAATTTTTAACCATTTGCGCGCAGACCCGACAATGGGGCCGAATTCCTGCCTTATCGCCGGAACAATCCACCTTGAAACAAGGCAGTATGAAGCGGCAATNCAGGATTTTGAAATCGGCCTGAGGCACCAGAACATAAAAGCCGATATTCTCGTCGATCTGCGCTACAAACTGGCCACAACATACATAAAAATGAACGAAATCGGCAAGGCAATACCCCATCTAAAGCAAATACAATCGGAAAACAACAACTACAAAGACGTTGGCGTCCTGTTAGGCAAATACATGGAACTGAACGCCAACCGTAACTTACAGGTATTCCTTATGTCCTCTTCCGCCGACTTTGTCGCCCTTTGCAGAAGAATTGTAATGACCTATTTCCCGAAAGCCAAAGTTAAAATTACCAACATTTCAGTTAACAAAAGCGAATGGGCCGATATTACCGCAGAAATCGACACGCCCAAATGGTCAGACGTGATAATGTTCCGTTTTATAAGAACGCAAGGTTCAATCGGGGAGCTTATCGTAAGGGACTTCCATTCGCACCTGAAAGAGGTAAAAGCCGGTAAGGGCGTCTGCATCACAGTCGGCAATTTCACGGAAGAGGCAAAAAGATACACCGAAGCGCGCCTTATCGATNTAATCGAAAAAGACCGTTTACAGGCAATATTGAACTCGCTGGACACAAAAACCGCCGCCAAGAAATAAAATTTTCGCAGAAGACCTTANGCCCGCTTGAGAAAAAATTTATAACAAGGTATAATGTTTACTCATCAAGGAGAATTTTATGAAAAAATCACGTTTCAATTCCCGCGCCATACTGACGGCGCTGGTTTTGATTTTTGTCGTTACCGCCTGCAGCACTACGCCGCGGGGAAACGCCGCAAAAACGCTTACCTTAACCATCGGCGCGAGCGAAAACCTTGCGTCCATGATACCCGGTTTTGACGCGGCCAATGAAAAACTAACTTGGACATCGAGCGCCCCTACCGTGGTCAGCGTGGATGAGAACGGAACCGTAACCGCCCTAAAGTTTTCGGATTCTGCGGCAGGAACAGGTCATGCGGAAATAACCGCCGCCGGCGAAAACGGCCGCAAAAGGGCGTCTTTCCCGGTAATCGCCACTATAGAAGCGCAGGTTGACATGATGACTCTGCCGCCGTTAAAGGATCAGTTCAGCAAATATTTTTTAATGGGAAATATTTTTCACAACGGCAAACCCCGCCAGGAAATTCCAAGCGATGTTTCGGGAAGCACAATCTCTAACGAAAGGCTTACCCGTCACTTCAATGTGCTGACGGCGGAGAATGAAATGAAACCCGCTTACCTGTGCGGCGCCGCCCCGGGCCAGTACAATCAAAACAACATGGCTTTGGCGAAACGCATGGTAGACGCGGCTTTGGCGGCGGATATAAAAGTTGTCGGCCATACCCTCCTCTGGCACAGCCAAATCCCGCAATGGCAGCAAAATCTTCGCAGTGATGCCACTTCGCAGGCTGACGCTCTTAGATACATGCGGGAGTTTATCACCTATATAATGAATGAGTTTAAAGGAAAAATTTATTCCTGGGACGTACTGAACGAGGTTTTCCCGGACGGAGGTTTTACCCCCGATTCCAACTGGAGAGACGTTATGCGAAAAGACGCAAACGGCAATCCCTGGTACATGAAAATTGGAGCGGATTTTGTATACGAAGCGTATGTTGCCGCCCGAAGGGCCGATCCGAACGCGATACTTTACTACAACGATTACAATCTGGATCAGACGGCAAAAGCCAGAATGGTACGCAACATGGTAAACGAGGTGAACGAACGCTATAAAAGGGAAGTCGGAGGAAACCGCCTCCTTATCGAAGGCATCGGCATGCAGAGCCATCATAATACCGGCGTAACGGCGGCAAGAATAAGAAGCTCCCTGAACCTGTTCAGGCCGTTAGGTGTAAAAATATCCATAAGCGAGCTTGACGTGCTTTCGCAGTCATGGAACGAATTCAGCCGCAATCCAGAACCCGGCACTTCCATGGATTCCACGGCAACCAACATGGGAAAAATGGAGGCCGCCAATTTGTACGGTCAGTATTTTAAACTGTTCCTTGAGAACTCCGATATAATTGAGCGGGTATCGTTCTGGGGCGTGTACGACGCGCAAAGCTGGCGCGCAAAAGGACTGCCCCTGATTTTTGACGGAATCGACGTCAGCAAGGCAAAACCGGCTTATTACAACGTGGTTGGGGCTTTGGAGCAATAAAAACCCCTCAACACGAATAAAAAACACTTGATAAAAAATCTGTTTTTTATTAAAATAATTATATACGGCAAAGGCGCTGTGGACTTCCGGCCGCAGCGTCTTTTCTTTGTATGGGGGGAAGACAAGTTATAGAGGGTATTCATACATAGCAGAATAAAAGGGTATTTTGATGGATAATGAAAGTAATTCAAGTGGAGTACGAAGAAGTTTACCATTAAAAATAGCGGGTATCTCCTGCGCGTTATTGGTAACGGCCATTTTAGTTCTGTCGATTTTAAACATACGCTCAATACAGACCTCAAGTTTTCAGGCCGCGGTCATTATGGGCAGGAACAAGCTCACAGGAGACATAGCGTCTTTTCAGGACCTTCTCGCCCTTGAACACGGGCACATCAGCCTTTTAAACGGCGAGCTTGTGGACGAACACGGCAATTCCATAAAAAGCGATTACGACATTGTAGATCATGTGTCTTCACTCCTTGGAGTACACGCGACAATTTTCATGAAAGAAGGCGATGATTTCAGAAGAATAACTACCAGCATTATCGACGGCTCCGGTAACAGGGCGGTGGATACTTTTCTTGGGAAAGGCAGTCCCGCGTATAACCCGCTCATCTCCGGCAATGATTATTTCGGGAACGCGGTAATTCTGGGAAAAGATTACCTTACGGCATACCGTCCGCTGTTTGCACATAACTCAAGCGAAATTATCGGCATTCTTTTCATCGGCATAGAAATGTCTTCTATAAATGATTACATTACCAATATTAGAAATTCAACTATTATTTCAGTTATCTTTCAGGCTGTTATTATCCTCATTCTGGCGGTGCTGATAACCGTAGCGGTCTGCCGGATCATCCTTCTTAAACCAATCCGCGCCGTAATGGATATGCTTAAACATTTAAG
>JGI24698J34947_10000447_pt1 | contig 19115 bp, 13 predicted proteins | sample TergutMp193P3_FD_34947 | JGI IMG/M metagenome (IMG submission 34947) | reverse complement strand
TAGTATGTCCGGTAGTCTTCTTAAATTTGTACCAAATGCACTTAAAAACATGGAACTTTGTTATAAGGCAGTCAAGGATGATGGATGGGCGCTTGAGTTCGTACCAGAAGAGATGAAGACCGCAGAACTGTGTGTTGAAGCGGTAAAAGGCAGATCGAGTGCCCTCAAATTTGTACCCGATATTCTCAAAACTCAGGAAATGTGTTCACACGCTCTAAGGCCGGGAATTTCTAGAATTTTAGACTCAAAGCAGGGGATAAATTGCGCCCTCGCTTATGTCCCCCCTGCCTTTATTACCAAAGAACTCTGTTTAGAAGCCGTTAAACAGGAACCGGAATCTTTACAATATGTTCCGGATAAATTTAAATCCGGCGAATTACTCACGACAGCGGTAAAAAAATTCGGTCACGCGTTGGAGTTTATGCCGGATTACCATAAAACCAATGAAATATGCCTTGCGGCGGTAAAAAGTTATGGCTGCGCATTGGAATATGTTCCACAAAAGCTCAAAACCGTCAAATTAATAAATGCGGCTCTTAAGAAGGATGCCGACGCCCTTGAGTTTGTCCCTGACGATTACAAGACTAAACAGATATGCCTTGCAGCGATAAAAAAACACTGGAATGGAGAACCGGTTAAATACATTCCCGACGCGCTGAAAACAAAAGAGTTTTATGAAGAAGCTTTTGCGCTTAATGTAAGTGTGTTTTCACATATTCCCAGGGAATTTATTACCCAAAAAATGTGCGAAAAAGCTGTTGGAAAAAGCAAAGATGAAAGAGTGCTTGAGTACGTCCCGGAAGAATACCGTACAGAAAAGCTGATTACCAGGGCAATCAAAAAATACGGCTCGTCACTTTACGATATACCCGACCAGCTAAAAACTGAACAACGCTGCTTGTTGGCGGTAAAAAGCAGCGGTTTCGCGCTTGGGGCTGTTCCTTATAAATTGCGAACCGCAAAGATCTGTTTTGAGGCTGTTAATCAAAATTCAACTGCCTTAAAGTATGTACCGGAGACGTTTAAAACACAGGAACTCTGTCTTACGGCTGTAATAAAAGATAAATTATCGCCAGAAGATACAATCAGGAATATCCCGGAACACATCAAAACGCCTGAATTTTACGAAAAATACCTTTTAAGCCTTGAAGCTTTTTCAATATCAACTCTTAAAAATCTTCCGGAATCAATATCCCCTGAAACTTATCTTAAAGCTGTAAGAAAAAACGCCGATATATTCGCGGCTGTACCGGAAAAATATAAAACCTGGGAATTATGCGTTGAAGCCCTTATGAGTGCATTTTTAAACGGTGATTCAATACTTGAACATATTCCGGCTAAATTCAAGACGAAAGAATTTTACACACACTGCGTTAAAATCAAAGGTACTTATCTGAACGGTGTGCCTGAATCGCTTAAAACCTGCGAGCTGTGCCTGGAAGCGGTCAGCGAGAACGGGTTTGCGGTTCAATATGTTCCTCCCAATCTACTGACAAAAGAAATGGCTTTAATTACCGCAAAGGCCGGAGCTCTTGAATATATCCCGGAAGCATTACGGACTGAGGAAGTATACCTTGAAGCGATTAAGAATGATCGTATAGGTTCCGCCTGGCGTCATATCCCTGAAAAGTACCATACAAAAGCCAATTTTCTTGCTGCTTTGAGTAATCCGGAAGTAACGATCTGTGAATATATTTTAGATTGTATGAATAGTTCATTAAAGACAAACGATTTTTACCTGACCGCCGTCCGCCTTAATGGGCATATGCTTGAAAATGTACCGGATGAGCTTAAAACGCATGAACTCTGCCTTGACATTGTCAAGCTCAATCCCTGGGCGCTTGAATTTGTTCCATCACGATTCAAAACGGAAGAAATTTGCCGCGCCGCCCTTGTTAAACACTGCGGGGCGTTGAAGTTTGTTCCCGACGAATTTAAAACGTCAGAATTGTATACGTCATTTCTTAAAAAGGATCGTTGGTTTATTCAATACGCGNCTGCGGAATATGTAACCTATGATATATGTCTTGAGTTGGCCAAGGATGATATNGACGCGATATATTATATACCAAAACAATTCCATACCGGGGAGCTTTGGCGAATTGTATTATCCAAAAACGGTTATTGGCTCAAGGATTTGCCATCCACGTTGATGTCGGAAGAATTCTGCCGTCTGGCAGTCAACAGTAACGGGAAAGCCCTTGAATATGTTCCCGACCAATTTAAAGTAAAAGAATTTTTTTTCACGGCTGTACGGCAAGATGGCAGGATGCTCAAATACGTTGATGTAAGTAAGCTTAGTGCTCAGGAATATACGGAGATTTGCCGGATTGCGTTTGAGACAGCGGCAAAGCCAATCGACCGGGATGAGGAGGAATGACATGGATTTATTTGCGATTGATTTTGATGAAAAAATATGGGAAAACTATTTTAGTCATTCAGAAGGATCATTATTCAGCGATGAGGAATTTGCCGATATGACGACACAGGCGGATGCCGTTATAAACAACGAAAAAGAAGATCCCAAAAGACGGGCGGAAGCCTGCGTGAAGAAATTCCAATTGCTGGAAACGCGATATAAACTTGCTCCAAAATTGCTTGACAAAGCACAGGAATTATATCCTGATATGCCTCAAACGCTGACAAATATTGGCCGTTTTTACATGCATACAAAAAAACGGAAAAAAGCCCTGGAATACTTTAACAAAGCGGCAGCCACCGATCCGCAATATCCTTATGCCTGGCTGGAAAAGGCAAAAATAGAGAACGATTATAAAGATAAACTCAACTTTTATACTGAGTTTATCAAACTAAAGCCTGATTCCAAAATCGGCTATGAGGGTAGAAGCCGGTTATACGAGGATAAACTAAGCGATTTAGATCCGAGGGAATACGGAACAACAAGTGATGAAAGATTCATTCGTACAATAAAGCATAATTATTCCGAACTTATACGTCTTGATCCGTCAAACCGGAAACACTACTATGCAAGAAGAGCCGAGATGAATGTTATTCTGTCACAGATAGACTGCTCACAAACTGACGGCATGGGCATAACAAGCGCCTCAGACGATGCCATAAGTGATATTGGAAACCTCATGCTGTTGTATCTCACGAATGATGACTATAATTGCATTAATATTGTTGACAATTTACTTTCGAAAATGTCAGAATATATTTCGGTCGAATCCATTACAGATATAATTGACCGTAAGCCATCTGATTCTGTTGTGTACTTGATTGCACAAATATTACTTGCAATAAAATATGAGCGTTCAGACAGTCATGAAAAAGCCATAGAAATTTATAGTAAAGTAATAAGTTTAATGAAAGATGGAGACGAATTGCAGCTCTACTGTTTTTACAATCGTGCGCGCATTTATTACAGAAAAAAGAAATTTGAAAAAGCTCTGGACGATTACGCCATGATAGTAAAGTACGGTTCCTTTTTACCGAAAGAGAGACGTCAGAGTCTGCAATGTAGTCCGTATTTCGCAAGGGAAAACAGGGCAAATATTTACAGTAAAACGAATAATTTTACAGATGCAATCAATGAGTATACGCTGCTTTTGGAGGAACTTGACAATACTGACGAAAAGTATCTTGTTTCTGGCGCATACCTAAAACGCGCCGGACTTTATCTAAAAAACAATGAATCCGATAAAGCGCTGGCTGATTACTCTACGGTAATTAATTCAGGAATTTCCGGGTTGAGCAATTCGGTAAAAGAAGCTTACGCCGCCCGAATTGATATTTACAAGACACGAGGAGAAATGGACAAGGCTTTCGCGGACTACATTAAAATGTCCGAATTGAAGGAAGAAGATCCTTTTGGTCTTGTAGATTTAGTTCCGCCAAAGTTTGAAATTCTGGATTAAGTTAACCCCATGGGGTAAGGAGATTTATATGGAATGTTTTATTGTTAAAGAAGCCACAGAACGCAAAGCGAGCCTGGAAGATCTGTTTTCAATAATTGGAGAAGGCCCGGCATTAAGGTATATTATGATGGCCGATATACCCGACATACATATAGCGGCCGCTTTGGCGTATTTGCCCGATGAAGTAGAAAATAGGGTTTACTCGAGTTTATCTCCCAAGCCTGCCGGTATACTCAAAAAGGAAGTAAGCGAGGTCGAATCTGAATATGAAAAAAATAGCAACTATGTAAAATGGGAACGAACAAAACTAATTAATTCTCTTGGTGAATACATAATGAATTATAAACTGGATTGTTCGGAGTTCATTATTTTTAAAGATATCAAACCCAAAGAAGCGGAACCGATACATACAGCTCCCGCTCCTCTTGATGCTTTTATAAAAAGCATAGATGAAGCGTGTGTATCAGGATCTCTTCAAATAGAATCATATAACACAAACAAGATAGCCCAGAACGATATACAGAACGCCTTTCAAAGTCATTGCGCTGAATTGCATAAGATAAGGAGTTTAACGATAGACGTGACAGCTTTACCGGCTGCCGCTTTACTGTTTAAAATGGGAAAGCTTGAAAGTTTATATATTCGTAGCAACAACTATAGTTACGGAAGTGGGATACTGGAATTCCCGTCATTTATACGCAATATTACGTCTTTGCGTATTCTCTCTTTTGATAATATCACATCTCTCCCGGATTGGATTGACGAATTACAATCTCTTACTGAGCTTTCATTAAGCTGGAAGAGAAACAGCGTGACAACGTTACCGGATAGTATAGGCAATCTAAGGAATCTCGTTAAACTCACTATCAGTTTCTCCCAACTGGAGTATTTGCCGGATTGCATTAGTAATTTGAGGTCTCTGAGGGAGCTTTCATTACGTTATAGCAGCGAAATAAAAGCACTGCCCAACAGTATAGGTAATTTAGAGAATCTTGTTAAACTTGATCTTGACGGTTTATCCATAAAAGAGCTTCCAGGCGGCATGGTAAATTTAAAGAATCTGGAAAAGCTTAACCTCAATAGATCGTCAATAGAGAAATTGCCTGATTGGATTGGCGATCTACAGTCATTGACTGAGCTTTCACTGAATCATAATGGAAACCTTAAAGATTTACCCGACGGTATTGGTAATCTGAAGAAACTGGTTAAACTCGATCTACACTATTCAGCCGTGGAAAAGCTCCCGGATTCTATCGTAAACTGCGGCGCTCTGGAATTTGTGGATATCAGTAAAACTCAAATTCGTTCGGTCCCTGATTTCTTTTCTTCAGTTAAGGCCTTCTCGGGTAACGTTTTAAACGTTCCAAAAGTATCAATTGAACTAATCCCGCGAGGACATTCCCTTTCTTATCGCTGTTTTTGTAATAGCTATTATAAACTGGTTGAAACCATTTTGCGGCTCGCAAAAAAGGCAAGGGAAAAAGGATTGTTGGAGTTAGAAGATGATATAACTAATTTTAACGATAATTTTTTCAGCCTGGGAATGAGACTGGTGGTTGACGGAACCGATAGTGAATTACTTCGAGGTATTCTGCAAACAAAATTGGAACGGGAAGGTGATTATTACCGCAAAACACTTATGAAAGTAGCAATGGCAGGTGTTTTGGGCATACAAACCGGAGACAATCCAATAGGTATTGCTTTAAAGCTCGCTTCTATTGTGAAAATAAAAAACAACCCCCTTGACGCCGCTTTTTTGCAGCACATTGGTATCCTGGACGCATTTTGTGATATTGACTTAAAAGAAGCCATCCAGCCGGAAGAGGAACGTGAGGAAATCAGTTTTGTCAAACGCGCGGTATCTTTACTTAAAATATCACGCAAAAAGGGTCTCCTGGCGCTTGAGGAATACCTGGATCATGACGCCCTTGCGGCCCGGGATGTATTTGAACGCGGCCTTCTATTTACAATAATGGGCTGGGATTGGGAAAAAATTGAAAAAGTTCTTTCCAATTTGATTGAGCAGGAAAATGATCCTGTACAAAAAAATCTTGCCCAAGCAAAAAATGCCGCTGTCAAGTCAATATGTACCGGTGACTACCCAAGGAATTCCATTATAAAGCTATGCGCCTATTTTGATGAAAGTATTACAAGGGAATTGGAGAACTACTTTGAGGAATATTGACTAATGATAAAAGCCTCCAAGCCAATTAAATTTTAACCATTTCCCGGTCATTAACACGCCGAACGTCAATTCCCGGAAAAAGTTCGGCATATTTATCACCCTCAAAGGTGTGAATAGGGACAATATGTTTTGGCTTGACCACATCAATCATACGTTTAAGGCCGGATAAATCAGCATGGCCAGATGTATGAATATCTTTTATTGCCATACCTTTGTTTGCGATGAATTCTAGAAAATCCTTTGTCCTGCCAGGCTTGGTTTTATAACCGTTCCACATTGAATAGATAAAACAGCCATCATCGTATTTGTGAAGGTAGCGTTCCAAATCATTCTGGACAGTAGGACGCACCAGCATTACAAGCTTATCGGCTTTTTCATCCAGTTCATCTTTACCGATTTTATGAATTTTGAACGGATAAACAGTATCATCCATCATTCCACGCTCTTTCATCAAGTGGGTAAGCCGGCTTGGAAAATAAACCTTTACTTCAGGGAAAGCCTGTAATGAAGGAAAGGGTATATTTTTGTTTGCCTTCTTGTTTATGGTTTTCAATACATTCGCGGTATAAAAATCAATAAGGAAAAACTTGCCGCATTTTTTGCAAGCCCGGTATATCGTTACCAGTCGGTCGATATTCTGGCCGGAGACATAAACAAGGTTGATACCTTTTGTCTGCTTAAAGGTATTGACAAACTCATCTTCCAGTTCACTTTCCGTTGGGAATGGCTTGTCGGTACGTCCAATGGTACTGCCCTCAAGAAGCAGATAGTCTACGCTTTTCTTAAAATTGGCAGAAAACCAGTCAAAAATATTGGATTTTCGCCCATGCATCCTAAAATCACCGGAATAGAACAGGGACTTCCCTCCTGCTTCTATCAGGAAGGCATAAGCGTCAAAAGCCGCATGATCCATCAGATACGGAGTAATCTCAATATCGCCGATTTTAAACGGTGTATCATGTTTTATATGATGGGCATTTGGGATAGCCCATTTATTATCGGCAAAGGTATTTGTAAGTTCTATCAATAGTTTTGTTCCAGGGCCAAGATACACCTGGCAGGATGGATTGGCGTATTTCATAAGCCCATAATGATCCTGATGGGCATGGGAAATCAGCAGGGCGGTGTTTGAGCCGTCCTGATACAAAGAGGGTATATCCGGGAGGATACCGTCCCGTATGAGTTCCTCTCTGGAGCGATTTTCCGTTTCTCTTTCGTCAAAAGGAGTCTTGTCGGGATTGACCAGGGGCATACCAAGGTCAATGACGATGCGGGTGGTGTCCGTACATACCTCGACGCAGGAGCCGCCTATCTCTTTCGTTCCGCGATGAATTTTGAAATGCATGTAGTTATCTAATCTGTCTCTTTCCAAAGTGTGTCAGCTTTGATATTCTTTATATTGCCTCTGCAATAAAAGGGAATATTAATAAATCCCTTGTTACTTATAACATGTTCATCAAGTTTTCCAGCTTTTTGGTCTTGATCGAAGTCAAATATCAGCAAACCAACATTGCTGTCGATATCTTTTGGTTCAGGGAGGGATAAACCGCTAAATATTCCATTTAGTGTCTTGGTATATACCTGATAGGCAGACAAAATATCCTCTTTTTTTATGGCAATCATTTTCCGATATCGCTGCAATTGCTTGAGTACCTTTGGTGAATGATTTTCAGCTTTAATTTCTTGATTGCTATACAATTTTGCTTCAATAAAACGCAGTTTCTGTTTCTTTTTGTTGAAGAGTAAAATATCTATTCTATTTTGCTTGTCATTTTGCAATGTATCTATAAACGCAACTTGAATATCCAATACTACCACATTGCTATTTTCTAAAGCGTAAGGATATCTTTGGTATATTTCAGATACTCCTTCATCTTCTTTTTCTGCGTATTTTTCACAATTCTCCTTAATGCTGTCATAGCTTTCATAAAACTTCGTTATTCTTTTTGCTTTTGGAATATCCCTTTCGTTTATATAATTACCATTGTGGACAGTTCTGTCCTGTAACACAAAAAACTTTAAATTTGTCTGAAAATCATTCTTATTGAATTCAAAAAGACCGCTGCCTTTATAATAAAAACTGATGTAGCCTGGGCGAATGGCAAGAAACACATTACCTTCCCTGCAATCCTTCTCTAATCTCTCAATCCACAATTTGGATGCCACAAGCTTGTTAATAAGCCCCGTATCAATATCCCTGTTAAACTTTTCCGCCATAACAATCTCCTTATTTGTATTCCTCTGTATTGGACAGGTTAGACCGCTTTTTGCTAGTGTACCTCTCAACCGTGCCAATTCCTGGCACTCCCAAACAAAAATCTAAAAAACTACAAATTGTCTTAATTATAGCCTGTATGAAAAGCAAGATCAATAGTTCGACCACTTTCATCGGCAATATTGGGAAAGGAAGATAAATGGTAAAAGAACAGTAATTCCTTTTATGGGTCAAAATCTCCAATCTTTCCAATATCATAGGATAGAACATCTCAAATACGTTTAATTGACAGGATCGATCATACCGTAATATACTCTCCGTGAATGAAACAATACGCATGATCTTAGGAGGATTTAATGGAAAAACAGAGTTTGGGCCGGCTGTTTGTCGGCAAATGGAACACCATCACGCTCGTGTCGGTCGCGGTGGGCGCCGCACTGTTCGGCGTGCTAATGGTGTTCGGCAGTATTCCGATCTTTACCAACACATATTTGACTTCGGCAATGATCGTCCCCGTAGTCGTGGGCGGTATGTTCGGCTCCCTGCCGGCTTTCACCACGATGCTTCTCGGGAATGTGCTCGCGGACCTAATCGGCGGCTGGGGCTTCTGGTTCGACTGGTCGATAGGCAACGGGGTCTTGGGGCTTTTCATCGGCGCGCTGCCGCTGTACGGCGCGAAGATCGACGAGGGCATCTTTAATGTCAAGCACGCCATTATCTACGCGGTACTGTGCGTCATCGGTAACGCCCTCGCGTTCGGTATCATTACACCCATATTGACGTCGATCTTCTACTCCGCGGATCTGGAGATCACGTTCCTCCAGGCGTTCGCGTCCGGCGTTTCCAATACTGCCGTCCTCGTTATCGTGGGGATCCCCCTGCTCTTCTTACTGGCGAACCGCTTTAAGAAACGGAGTAACCTGAAAGAAGAAGACTAGTAATGGAAGAACGAAAACCGGTAATACAGTTCAGGGATTTCGGTTTTCATTACAAGATTCAAAAGAATCCGACACTCTTCGATATCAACCTCACCATTTATGAGGGTGAGAAGGTGCTGATACTCGGGGCGTCGGGCAGCGGCAAGTCCACGCTCGCGAATTGCGTCAACGGCGTAATCCCGTTTTTCCACGAAGGGACGATCACCGGCTCCGTAAAGGTCAACGGCATTGAAACCCGCGACCTTTCTATTTTTAAGCTGAGCCATTCCGTCGGGACGGTGCTGCAAGACTCCGACGCGCAGTTTGTCGGGCTGTCCGTCGGCGAGGACATCGCGTTCGCGATGGAAAACGACAACATGCCCCGCGCCGAAATGCTGCCCAAGGTGCTGACCCGCAGCAAAACGGTGGGCATGGAAGATTTCCTCGCGGCCGTCCCGTTCAACCTGTCCGGCGGTCAGAAGCAAAAAGTCGCGCTGGCAGGCGTGCTGGGCGAGGACATGAACATCCTGATCTTCGACGAGCCGCTCGCGTCGCTTGACCCTTACACCGGGACTGTCGCGATAGACATGATCGACAAGATCGCCCGCGAGGCCGGCCGCACGGTGATCATCATCGAGCACCGCCTTGAGGATGTGCTCTACCGCCCGATAAACCGCGTGATCCTGCTTGACCAGGGGCGGATTGTTTCCGATTCGTCGGTGTTTGATCTGCTTTCTGGCGGCGCCCTCCCCCGCTACGGTATCCGCGAGCCGCTTTACATCGCCGCCATGAAGTACTCAGGCTGCGAGCTTTCAAAGATACGCGGACTGGAAGACCCTGTGAGCATGGAGCTTTCCGAAAACGACAGGGAAAAGCTGCGCGGTTTTTTTTTGCAGCCCGTCGCTTCCGCGCCGCCGGCACTCGGGGATGAGGCGGTGTGCCTGGAAGGTGTGACCTTCGCCTACGACCAGGCGCCGGGCGCGAAGGACGCGGTGAGGAATATCGCGTTTTCGATCCGGAAGGGCGAGCGTGTCGCGCTCATCGGGAAGAACGGCGCCGGGAAATCCACGCTGGCACGGCTCATCTGCGGCATTGAAAGGCCGCGGGCCGGGACTATCCGCATCAACGGCGCGGACAGCAAGAAGCTGAGCGTAAAGGAAATCGGCGGGGAAATCGGCTACGTGATGCAGAACCCGAACCAGATGCTGGTGAAGGACACCATCAAGGACGAGGTGGAACTGGCGTTGAGGCTCCGCGGCCTTGGCGAGGATGAAGTAAAGAAACGCGCCGAGGAAACCCTCCGCACCTGCGAGCTTTACCGTATGCGGAACTGGCCGGTGGACGCGGTAAGCTACGGGCAGAAGAAACGCATCACCGTGGCGTCCATCCTCGCGCTGGAGCCGGAGGTGATCATCCTGGACGAACCCACCGCCGGGCAGGACCACAGGCACTATACGGAGATCATCAATTTCATAAACAGGCTCAACGCCGAATACGGCAAGACGATCATCTTCATAACGCACGACATGCACATGGCCATCGAGAATACCGACCGCGCCATCGTGTTGTCCGAGGGTGAGCTTATCGCGGACGACAGCGTATTTTCGGTGCTTTCCGACGACGCGGTCATCGGGCGCGCGAATCTGAAGCAGACCTCGCTGTACACATTGGCGCGCAGGCTGGATATTGAGCCCGAAAAGTGTATTGAGCACTATATCCAGTATGAACGAATGGCAAAAGCAAGCGTGGTAACGGCGAATGAATAAACGTTTCATAATCAGCTACACCCCCGGGACGACTCCGCTGCACAGGCTCAACGGGGCGACCAAGGTTTCGTGTTTCATCGTGATGACGGTGTACATCATCATGACCTTTGACGTGCGCGTGATGCTGCCGATGTTTATCCTGTGCTGTATCGGAATCGTTTCGATGAAGCCTAACTGGAAGGCCATTTTTTTTATTGTGGCTTTTATGTTTGTCATGGCGGGGGTAATCGGTTCGCTGATGATCATGCTGGTGCGGCCCTCATCCGGGCTGACCCATGTGGGTGGGGAAACAATACTCGTGCGGTGGAGCGACCACTTCTTCATATCGAAAGAACTACTGTGGTACGAGGGCGCTATGTTTTTCAAGCGCCTGTGCTCGCTGGCGACCGCGCTTTTTTTCATCCTGTCCATCACGCCTTCCGAGCTGGCCGCCGGGCTGAATAAACTCCGCCTGCCGTACAAACTTTGCACAGTGGTCTCCCTGGCTTTCCGCACCATCCCGGACATCGCGCGGGACTATGAGGACATAAAAAACTCGCTGATGATGCGCGGCGTGGAGCTGGACGTGCGGAAGGTCGGCCTCCTGAAACGGCTCCGGCAAACGGTGCTGATGCTCGCGCCGCTGATCCTGACTTCGTTCGGGAAAGCCGGTACCATCGCGACGGCGATGGACCTGCGCCGCTTCGGCAGGCTGAAACAGAAGAGCTGGTACAGTGAGCGTGAGCCGGGAAAGGCCGACTGGATCGCGAGGGTCTTCATTATACTGATAGCGGCGTATTGCGCCTGGTATATAATCTTCTTCAAGACCCTCAATCCGCCGCCCTTCGATTACTGGAGCCCCTGGGGGTATTGGTGACGGATTACGGTTTTGTTGTCGTGCACGTGCCGCACGCCTCGATGGATATCCCGGACAAACACCGAAAGACGATCCTGTTGGACGAAAAGCGGCTCTGGCGCGAGATGCTGCGCATGACGGACGCCTTCTGCGACGAGTTGTACGACGCGCCTGAGTTTCCCGTGCGCGTGATCGCGTCGGTCAGCCGCTTCGTGTGCGATATGGAGCGCTTCCGCGACGACCGGCTTGAGCCCTGCGCCACCAACGGGCAGGGGCTGATGTATACAAAGACTGCTCACGGGAGGCGGCTGCGAAACCACGACGAGGAACTGCGGAACACGGTCATGACGGAGATATACGACCCGCACCACGCGAAACTCACCGCCGCGGTGGACGAGGCGCTAGCGCGTTATGGGAAATGCCTCATCATAGACGGCCATTCCTTCGGCTCGCGGATGATCCTGAAGCCCGACCATACGCTTGTCAATCCGTTTACGCATCCGGACTTCGATATCGGCACGGACGCGTATCACACGCCGCCCGCGCTCGTCAACGCCATTTGCGGCAAGGTGAGGGAACTCGGCTACAGGCCGAAGGTGAACACGCCCTTCGACGGCGCGATCACGCCGATGAAATACTACCAGCAGGACAAGCGCGTGGTTTCCGTCATGTTCGAGACGAACCGCAAGCTCTATATGAACGAAAAGAACATGACGAAATCCGCTGACTTTGAAAAGACCCGCGAGGCATGCCACAGCCTGATGCGGTTCGCGGCGGATTTTGTCAACAATACGCGAAACGGGGATTAAGCTTGAAAAAACCGATATTGGTGTTTCAGACGGATTTCACCTACAAGGAAGGCGCAGTCTCCGCCATGTACGGCGTGGTGAAAAGTGTCGACGCCGAACTGGAAATCATCGACGGCACGCACGAGATACCGCGCTACGATATATGGAGCGCCTCCTACCGGCTCTACCAGACCGTCCGCTTCTGGCCGGAGGGGACGATATTCGTTTCAGTGGTTGACCCCGGAGTCGGGACGGCGCGGCGTGCGTGCGTGGCGAAAACCCTGGACGGCTACTACATCGTGACGCCTGACAACGGCACACTGACGCATATATACCGCTCGCCGGGGATCGCGGCGGTCAGGGAGATAGATGAAAGCGTGAACCGTTTGCGGGGAAAAGGCGCCGATGAAACGTCGGTGTTCCACGGCAGGGACATCTTCGGCTACTGCGCGGCGCGGCTTGCCGCCGGGATCATCGGCTATGAGGAAACCGGCCCGGCGTACACGCCTGAAACGATCGTGCGCTTTCCCCTTGATGACGCCATATTGGAAGAAGGCGCAGTAAAGGGCGTCTTTGAAATCGGCGACCCCAATTTCGGCAACCTATGGACGAACATCCCGCTGGAATTGTTTTACAAAGCCGGATTCCGCTACGGGGATATTTTGCGGCTGCAAGTCACTGTCGAGGGCAAAACCGTCTTTGAAAGGGAGATACCGTTCCAGCCATCGTTCGGTTTCGTCGCCCGCGGAGAACCGGTAATCTACACAAACGAACTCCTTAACATCGCCCTGGCGGTTTCAATGGGCAGCGCGCTCGACGAGTACGGGCTTGGATACGGCCCCGGCTGGAAGGCGGCGTTCAGGAAGACTAAATAGTGCCTGACACCAAATTTCTATAGTGTCCTCATCATCCCAGCACTACCCATGGTGTCCCTATAGCCAAATACTGTATCATTTTCCATACATCATAAAGTAAATTCTAAGTAAAGCCATTAGGGTGTATAAGAAATTATACACCCTAAAGCAAATTCTAACCTCAACCGGCGCAAAACTCCTCGATTTCCTTTTCGATGACCTTGAGCGAACTGACCCAGAAGTCCTTTTTAGTCACGTCGATGTCCACGAGGCGGCCGATGTCGGCGAGTTTGTTCTTGCCGGTCGCGACAAGTAGCGCGTCGTATTTGTCCACGAAGGCGCTTCCCGTCTCAAGGAAGCAGGCGTAGAGGCCGAGGGCGAAGAGCTGCCCGTAGGCGTAGGGGAAGTTGTAATAATTATGGGAAGCGTAGTAGTAATGGGTCTTGTTTACCCACATGCCCGAATTGAGGTAATTGTGATCAAGGCCGTCGCCGTAGGCCTGCTTCTGGCAATCCAGCATGAGGGCGTTGAGTTCATCGACGGTGAGGGGGCCGTTCCGGCGGCGCCTGAAGAGTTCGTCCTCAAAGAGGAAGCGCGAGTATATATCGACGATGATCTGCGCATTTCCGCTGATGTCGTTTTCACGGATTACCAGGGCCTCGGCGGGGGTGGCGGTTTTGATGGCGGCGCGGGCGACGAGGGTCTCGCAGAAAGTGGAAGCGGTTTCGGCGATTGGCATGGTGAAGTCGGTATTCAAGACAGAGGCTTCCCTAAGGCAGTAGTTGTGGTAGCCGTGCCCCAATTCGTGGGCTAGCGTGGACACCGCGTCGAAGGTGCCGTCAAAATTGGTGAGGATGCGTGACTGGCGCAGCTTGGGGACGCCCGCGCAGAACGCGCCGCCGGCCTTGCCGTTTCTGGGATATACGTCTATCCACCTGTTGTCGAAGGCGTGGCGGGCGAAACCGCCGAGGCGGCCGCTGAAGTCGTTGAAGTTCTTGACGATGAAATCGGCGGCCTCCTCTATCGTGAACTTCATCTTTGCCTCGCCGACAGGCGCAATTAGATCGTACCAGGGCAGGCCGTTTTTATGCCCAAGCATGGCGGCTTTCTTCCTGAAAAACTTGTGAAAAACGGGCAGATACTCCTTCATCGCCTCCAGCAGAGCGTTGAGGGTGGGCATGTCCATGCGCGCCTGCTTCACGGTCATGTCGAGGGGGCTCTCGTAGCCGCGGAGTTTCACGACCGTCAGAACCTCGCCCTTGATGGCGTTGAGCGAGGCCGCGACAGCTTTGTCGATTTTTTTATAACTCTCAAGCTCCGTTTCCCAGGCGAGTTTGCGGACCGCCGGGCGTTCGTCGCGCGCGAGGTTCCTTATCATCGACAGTGGAAGCGCTTTCTTTTCGCCCTCTATTTCCATGTCCATGGAAAGTGTGGCAGCGAGCTGTTCTTTCATGGTAGCCCATGCGCCGGAGCCTGTGTTCACGAGTTTGGCCAGCAGGGCCTCTTCTTTTTCGGAAAGCTGGTATTTATCGTTTTCCTTTATTTCACGGAGTACAAAGGTGTGCTCGCCGATAAGCGCCGAGGCCTTTATATGATCCTCAAGTTTTTCGCAGCCGGCCACGTATTTTTCAAACGCCACTTCAGGGTCTGCCATTTCCGTGAAGAGGCGGCGCAGGATGTCCAGGTTTTTGACTGCCGCGGCGTCCTCGGTATTCACGCTTAAAGAAAGGTAGGAAAATTCTATAAGCTTGAGGAAGCGCTCAAAATCCTGCTTGATTTTAATGTACTCCTCAATTTTTCGCATCTCGCCGTCATGGCTCGCGAAATTATCTTTAGCCCAGGCCTTTATCCGCTCGACCTCTTTCTCCGCGGCCTCAAGATCCTTTTTAAAAGCCGGGTCTTCAAACGATTCGTACATTTCCTTGAGTGACCATGTCCAATCTTTTTCCATAAAGCGCCTTCCTGTAAAGATAATTCTTGGTAAAAGTATACAATAATTTATATAAAAAAAATAGTCACTAAATATAAGCCAGGAACCAAAAATAATTTCTCTCCCCTGCCCCTTTTCCACCTTCCCTTATTTTCATAAATGAGGTAAAATACAAACGAAACTTGCCAAGGAGTAAATATATGAAAAAATCCGGTGTCTCTTATCGAGTGTTATATGGGGTTATTGCCGCCGCGTGCCTGTTTTTACTTGCCCCCCGGCTCTCAGCCCAGGTTAACCGGGACGAATTGGGAACCCCGTCTGATTTGGAATTTGTCAACTATGTGGGCCCTCACGCCACTATTGATACCCTTGAACAGATACGCGCCATAGGGTACGGCCTCGGCCTCGTCATCAGGGACGGCGCCGGACAGGCGGGTGCGACGGGGCGTTACTTTGTGATTCATTCGGTCAGCGAAAGCGACGGCGACAAGCTGGACGCGGATATCTTCGGCCTCGGGCCGGATGTCGGTGTCGATCACATACGGAACCTGAGGCTCATCATACAGGGTTACCTGGAGGCGGCCTACGGTTATTCGGAAAGCGACGCTGCCCTTCTCAGCCGATATATTACGATTTATAACGCCGTTTATCGGGGGGATATGAACTACTTCGGCTCCCGGTATAAAAACCCGGTAATGGCGAATATCACGCAGGAGAGAGCCGGGCTTTCCTTGCGCTACGACGAATGGCCGGGGCAGACCCTAATGCTGATTCCGCTTGGCAGCGGAGGCGGGCCACTGAGCGCGGTTGACACCGGCGTTCTCACCGACGACAGGGTGCTTGAGCAGTTGAGGCAGGAGCCCGATATGTCTGTTGGGGATCGCCAGGAGATGGTTGACCTCATGGAGCGGCAGGCGGACGAGGCCAGCCAGCAGGCGGAAACGATCAGGGAAACCATACGCCAGGAAGAGCAGGCAATACCCGAGGAAAGGCAGGCCGCCCTGGACCAGATTCAGCAGGCCCAGGAGGAGCAGCGCCAGATAGAAGTGGAAAGACAGCAGCCGGGCGCGGACCAGCCGGAGGTTCAGCAGGCTCTAGACCAGAGGCAGGAAGAGGCAGAGCAGCAGGAACAGGAGGCTGTGCAGGCAATTGAGGAACTTGACCAGCGCGAGGAAGCGCTTGAGGATATGAGGCAGGAGGCCGAAGATCTGGAAACCTTCGCCGAGGAAAGAAGAGAGGACGCCCAGGAGGAGCGGCAGCAAATCGCCGAGGATCAGCAGTCCATAATTGAGGCGCCGCCGGTTGTCGTATCAAGTGATGGCGTCCTTGGCATTTCCATACTGAATCCGGGTTCCCCCTTGGGGCGTCTTGTCATAATTGGCACTGCCGGCACGGAAATAAGGCAATCGGAGCTGAATACGGTGAACGCGAGAACCGTCACCATGATTGGCACGAGGATATTCGCCATAGCGGGGACAACCCAGGGCACCGGGGCGATACGCCTCGTTGAAATCGATCCTGTTTCACTGGCAATGTTGAAGCAGGGAAACGACGACATCGCTGAGGGAAGCCTTCTCTGGGCGAGTGGGCAGGATCTGTACGCGATAACAAGCGTGAACGGCGTTCTTAACATGGCGAGGTTCGACACGGAACTGGCGCTGCAGACCCGCTCCGCGATAGAGGTCCATCCCTACGCTTCGGTAGTCTTCAACGGCGGCTTCCTGTTGACCCAACGGAGCAACGGCTCGGCGGTCTTGCTTAACCCGAGGGACCTGACTGAAAGGACTCAGAATTAAGGGGAATAAGGGACTGGGGAATAGGGAATAGGGTGTGTTTTGTTAGTTAGTGGCGCGGGTTATCAACAAACGCCTCATCCTGACCAGGAGTACTCCTGCTCCCCTATTCCCTTGCTCCCCTACTCCCCTAATATCTGCTGATCCGTCAGGAGGCCCTTGCTCTTCTGTTCACTGACGTAGGTCGCGTAGAGCTTGTCGGAAAAGGCAATGTGGCTGAAGACCCAGTCTTTGAGCGTCCTCACGAAGCTGTGCGCCACGAATTTCTTGCCTACGCCGAACTCCTTTGACGCCTCAAGGATGTTCATTACCAGGGTATCGTGCTGCTTCTTGTGTTCGTGGTAGTTCGGATAGTTGATTCGTTTAAGGATTTCCAGTTCTGCCGTGAAGTGGAAGCGGACGTACTCAACCATCTGGCTCATGGCGTTCTTGAACACCGTCTCCAAAGTCTCGTTTCCCGCCAGACAGGCGTGGTACAACACGTTGGTCAGTCTTACAAGCTCTTTGTGCTGATTGTCTATCTGCTCAATTCCGGTAGCGTAGCTCTCGCCCCAGACAACGATATCTTTGTTTCCGTCATCCAGCAGACTATTCACTTGCTCTGTTTTTATATTCATGAATAGAGCATACCACGATTCCCCATAAAGTCAAAGCCCCTGTTATTTATATAAATCATCGGATATAATTATTACAAGGAGGCTCTATGGCTGATGCTGTTGAAAATGGCGGGATAGTCCGCAAAACCGCCCCCAGGGAAATGAAATTATCCGATGATTACCTCAGATACGAACAGATTGGGAATGTCATCTATATGATGTCCACGCCCGCAAGATTGCATGAAGATATTGCCGCCGAGGTTCTTAGACAATTTAGAAATTACCTTGACGACAAGCCTTGCAAGGCTTACGGCAGCAATATCGGTTTGGATCTGAAGGCAGTTATCCCCCGTTTCAAGGACATGCCTTCGGTTCAGGATAATTTTAAAAAGAAACCCGGCAAAGGCAAAGAAGGTGAATCCTATCTTTTGCCTGATGTTTCGGTGATTTGCGATAATGATGATAGCCATTTTGGTCCACACGGGTATAAGGGCGTGCCCAGGCTGCTTATCGAGGTCTCCTCTCCGGCTACCAATGAACGGGATTTTTACGAGAAGCGGGACATATACGAAGCCATAGGGGTCGGTGAGTATTGGATTATTTCTGATGCCCAGAACGTAACGGTCTTTGTGCTGAAAGACGGCAAGTATACAAGATATAAATACGAGACTGAGGAGGAACCTTTATTTGTTCCCGTTTCGGTATTTCCGGATCTGGTAATAAAGCTTGATAAAGACAGACTGGCGCCTTAGCGCCGTTCAATATGGCGCCAATCTTGACCTGTTGGTTTTATCTCAATGCTAAGCTATACTTAATACATGAAAACATTTTCCGGGGTGCTCCTCCTCTGTTTTGCCGTAATCTGTGTCTCTATTTCCGCCTGTCAGAAGGCGGAGGAGGAGAAGAATCCGGAAACCGGAGGCTTTATTCTTGGTTTCTCCCAAATAGGAGCGGAAAGCGCCTGGCGGAATTGCAATACCCGTTCGGTACAGGAAGCGGCGGCCGCGGCTGGGGTGCAGCTTCTCTTTTTCAACGCTGAACAGAAGCAGGAAAATCAAATCAGGGCGATTCGTTCCTTCATTGCCTACCAGGTTGACGTTATTGCCTTTGTTCCGATTGTTTCCTCCGGCTGGGGGTATGTACTGGAAGAGGCCAGGGACGCGGGGATCCCCGTGCTTATATGCGACCGTGAGATCAATATAAACGACGAAAGCCTTTACGCGGGTTTTATCGGAACAGATTCGGCTCAGCAAGGACGAAGCTCGGCGGAGTTTTTACTGAAGAAATTCGCGCCGGACAATCCCGGCGCCTCTTCATACGGAAACCGTCCGATACGGATTGTCGAGTTGAGCGGAACC